>ERZ506427.11-NODE-11-length-122596-cov-5.578321_pt1 | contig 122596 bp, 82 predicted proteins | sample MGYA00513666_ERZ506427 | MGnify/ENA metagenome assembly ERZ506427
CTCGAGTGGTTCCTCAGCCCCTCTCTAAACTGTCTAAAAAAGTGTAGCAAATCCATATTGAACCAGTAGGCCTCAATACCCCCGTCACCGCCATCTCCACGTATATCACGATAAGTCCAGGTGTTATCGAAGCCCATCGCGCGCATGCCCCACGTCTCAAATAGTTGGCAGCACAATTCCTCGAAAGCCTCTTCATCTCCTAGATCCTGGTTGTTGAACTTATCGAATATGCCCACTAATCGTCTCCTATGCCTCGCTAAAACTCAATGTCATCGAACGTGAATGCCTGCAAAGCGAGCTTCACAAGCTTCTCGGTCCTCGTCTCGATCTGCTCCTTCGTCCAGCTGTCCACGCTCACGAGGTCGTCGTTGAGGTTCAGCCCGTTGCGGTAGCCGACGTTCGCGCCGTTAGAGTCCTTGCGGTCGCGCTTCTCGACGAAGGGCATGTTGCTCAGCTTCGAGTTGTATCCGGTGATGGTCAGGTTGCCTAGCGTGTGCACGTGCGTGGCTTGTATCTCCTGCGCCTTCGCCTTGTCGCCGCCGCCGATCATGTCCACCCAGCTCGCGGGGATGTTCTCGCCCTGCGGGAACACGTGCTCGATAGTCCACACGTAGTTGCCAGACGGGTAGCGCTCCCAGAGCCCCTTCATCTCCTTGGTGACGCTCGGCTCCGCGAGCACGGTGAGGATGTAGCGCGTCATGTCCGGGTTCACGTCGTAGATCGGCCCCTCCAGGCGCTCCTTGAAGGTTGCGTCACTCGCCGACACGTCGACAAGTCTCCGCTTGATATAGCGGGCGACTTCCACGCCCTCCAGCCGCTCGTCCTCGATGCCCTCGCAGATGCTGATGAACAGGCGCTCAAGGTCACGGGTGGGCGGGGTGTCGGTCACGTTGCGGCGCACGAAGAACCTCACGAGCACCGCGACGATTCCGGCGATGAGGCCGTCGTCCAGGCCGAGCTCCGGCTTCCTCTTCATTAGGTAAAGGAGCATCAGGTACGAGGGCACGCCCTGGGCACGCGCGATCTCCACGAGCTGGCGTTCCAGCTTGCCGTCCATGCCCTCACGGTCTACCCCGATGATCTGGGAGTAGATGAGTGAGTTATCTCGGAGCTCGTCGAGCACGCCCAGTGCGCCGGGGTCCTGGCCGATCCTCTTCTCGTAGATCTTGAGCAGGTTCGAGCGTGTGGCCACAGAGCCGAGCGGCAGCTGGGCGCCGCCCTCCTGCACGAAGGGCCTGTTGACGTCTCGGCGGAAGGCGTCGTAGTTCTGGCGGAAGAAGCGCTCTTGGGTGGCGTAGTCGTCTCCGAGATTGCGAAGCACCTCCTGCCATTGCTCGAAGTAGTAGTCGAGCTCGTCGCCGTCCGCGTCGGCCACCTTGGCGAGCAGGGTGTTCTTGATCAGGTCCACGGCGGAGAGGGGCACGCCTCGGTTGTTCAGCGACGCGAACAGCGTGTAAGCGTCGGCATGGCTGTCTACGTTGATCTGCACGAGCACGGCGGAGCAGAGCAGCCTGCTCTTGTCGAGCAGGGTGCGCACGGCTTCGTCGTCACCCATGCCGGAGATTTCGCCGCCGAGCCGGTCGTAGAAGTACTCGAAGGCCTTCGACATCTTGCGCACGCCATGGTACTTGGGCCGCTGCATCACGACGGCGAGCCCGGCATGCTCCTTGAGGATCCAGCGGTGGTCGTCCTGGTTGTGGTTCTGCACCTGCGGCACCACGCGCGTCATGCCTTTGTTCGACTTGAGCACGAGCCTGTTGCGCAGCGGCCGCACGTCATCGAGCTGCATGTCCTCGTCGATGGCGTCGGGGTGCTCGTTGATGCGGGCGTACAGCGCGGCGAGCAGCAGGCTGATGGTCGTCAGTCGCTGCTGGCCGTCGATCACCTCGAAATCCACGATGTTGGTCTTAGGGTCAATCTCGCCCTGGATGACGATGATTGAGCCGAGGAAGTACCCCGGGTCGTTGTCGAAGACGTCATCGTAGAGGTTCGCCCAATCGCGCTGGCCCCATGTGTACTCGCGCTGGTAGCGCGGAATGGTGTAGACCTTCAGCGCATCGGTCGAGAGGATGCTTGCGATGGAGGGGTCGCTAACGTTCTTGATCATCGGTTACTCGCCTCCGGTCTTCTTTGCGTAGAGCTTGAACAGGTGGGCGACGATCTTCTCCTCGTCACCATGGAAGTCGACGCCATAGGCAGCTTCCACGGCGGAATCGAGCGCGGCGTGATGTTGTCGGCGTACCACTTGGCCTGCTCGAAGGGCGTGACCCGGCGGACGTTCCCGCGCCGGTTCTTGCCGCGCTGCTCGGGCTCATCCAGGTCGATGCCGCGAGACTTGTTCTCGATGAGGATGGAACGGTCCTCGTAGAAGACGTCGATGCGCCGTCCCTTGACCTTGCGCTCGAAGTCAAGGTGCTGCGTCGGGTTGGCGATGCCGAGCACATTCATGCACAGCTCTATCCAGAAGCTGTTCGACTCGCGCTGCTCGTTGCCCTCGGCGGCCTTCCATCGTGCCACGAATTCCTTGGCGGCCTTCTTCTGCTCGTTCGGTGTCATGTAAGCGCCTCTATCCCTGTTTGGCGAGCTTCTCGATAAGGCACTGCTTCACGAGCGAAGTGAAGTTCAGGCCGTTGAGCATTGCGTACTCCTTGGCAGAGTCGCGCATAGTGCGCGGCAGCCGAAGCGTGACCGTGACGAGCTCGGAGTCCACGAGGTAGGACTGAATCTCGGGTGTCGAGGCGCCTGATTCGACAAGCTCCGTGTACTTCATAAGAATCCTTACCGAGTAAAGCGGATGTAAATACACAACACAGCACATTCTACCAAACCGTAAGGATAAAGAAATTAGCTCGCGGCGAAGAAAGCGCCTGATTGCAGGGTGCCCGAATTCGCCGTCACGCACCTTCACCAACCGTCATTTCGCCACCGTTGGCGGCGTTCATAAAAACAACGGATTGCGGATTCACACCCCATTCACACCCAGAGGGCGATTTTCGAGCTAGAAAAACAAAACAGGCCAGAGGAATTAACCTCTGGCCTGCGAAAATGCTTGGTCGCGGGGGCTGGATTTGAACCAACGACCTCCGGGTTATGAGCCCGGCGAGCTACCAGACTGCTCCACCCCGCACGATCAATCGCTCTATGCGACTTGATCAATTATAGGGAGGCGCCCCGCTTAACGCAATTGAAATGTTTTGCCTTCAAATTTTCGTCACATTTTACGTTTCGGTAGGTCGGGGGGGCATCTCCAGACGAATGGCACAGCGCGGTTTTCACACATGTGCCAACAGCACAAAACAGGCCGCTGATTACTCCAGCGGCCCGCTGCCTGCAGCTTCATTTGCCTGCATTGTTCCTTTTGCGCGTACTACTTCCTATGGTTGCGTCCCCTCCCGCGAGCAAGCCCCGCAATGGCCATTGTCAGGCCGACAACCGCGGCAAACACCACCGCCAACGTCAACGCAGCATCGCCCGTCTTCGCTGTCGTGGAAACCGATACGTCACCCGAAGTACCACTTAGAACATTCCCCGCACTCGGCGAAACAACGCGCCCGGCATTAGGGTCGGCATCGCCATTAGAGTCCAACGGCTTATCGCCTGCATCCGAACCTATCTCATCGTTAGCTGAATTATCGGGCACAACTACGCACCTATTGGTGAACGTGAAGGCGGTAGATGCAGTGAAGGGGGATTCCAAGCATACAACAGTGAGCTTCCCTTTCCCATCGTCGGTGACCTTGAACCTCACCGTTTTTGTTTCGGGATCATTCACCACACCCGGCACCGATCCTCTTTCGGTGACTTTGTATTTGAACACATGGGAGCGAGACCATCCTGCTTTTTCCGCAGAATCAGAATCAACATCCAGGGCTTTATTCAGATCTTGGAGGGAAAACGTTATGAACCCAAACTCGATTCGGCCCCATTGCCCGTTTCCGGCATCCGTCGATTCGGGCATAGGTGCTGCTATATCCTTTGTCGATATAGCGAATCGAAACTTTCCCTCGATATCAACAAGCGAGGCTCCTTCTTCCACCTGCAAATCCTTCGTTCCCGCCAAAAACATAGTGACGGGCTCTCCTGTGGAATACGTATTATCAAAGCGCAGTTCGTTCGCCGTCTGGAAGCTTGCCGAAAGCGCCCCGTTCCCCTCATCTTTAACCGTTACAACCAAAGAAACAGGATCGGTATGCGGCGTTACGCCCACTTCGCTCAATCCGCTGGTCTTCTCATGCACCAGGTAGTACACAATCCAGGCCGGAACGCCATCTATCGTTGTTTTCTCGGCAATACCGTTTTGAGCCAATTCATCGAGCGAAGTAACAGTAAAACTCAACTTGCCGAAATCAATTGTTCCATCGGCTTCATTTTTCGCCGAAAGCAAATCATCGCGGCCATTTGCGTACTTCACGCCAAAGTCGAACTCGCCAGCATGGAGTGGACGCCCATCGATTTTCACGGTACCCACAATTGCATCGGTTTCACACGATGCTTCGTTTGCATTGGCAGCAGAAGCATTTTCGCTATCCGCAAATGCAAAGCTTCCGCTAAAACACACGCACAAAAGAGCAAAAACCATTGCCAGTATCAACTGCATCCGCTTCATTTTCCGCATTCCAATCTTTCGTACGGCCTAGCAGACAAGGCTTTTATGCGATGGTCTAGCCCGATAGGTGAAACAATGCTTTATTCATTATCCCATGAAATGGCATAAATGCCAAAGTATTGGGTTAAAACCCGTTGTTTTTGGATTAAAGACCAATTTCGAGCTGCAAACAGAAAAGCCTCGCTCGCGATCAATCACGCAAGCGAGGCTCTATCATTGTGCGCTATGGCTAAGCGGGAAAACGGTACCTGTCCCTATATCTCCACTAACTCTTAGCGTGCTTGCCCTTCTTGCGATGGGAAACCACGGCAACAGCAGCAGCCGCAGCGGCCACCGCAGCGGCCACGCCAGCAATTACCAGCAAGTAATCGCCGGTCTTAGCGGAACTGGAAACCAGCGCCTCAACAACGGAGGCAGGACCATCGCCAGGAGATGCCGGGGCTTCAGGTGCGTTGTACGTATTGGTGAACACGGGGGCATTTCCACCCTCGTAAGCTACCGTGGCAACCAGGCTGCCTTCGCGGTCATCTTCAACGGTAACGGTAACCGCGTACTTCGATTCGTCGTACGTCACATCAGATTCGTCGCCCTTCACTTCCGCAATGGTGTACTGGTACTTACCCGCCTCGCCATACTGGATGGCTGGGAACACTACCATACCGTTCGCATCGTTGGTTGCGGTAACCTGCTCACCGCCTTCGTCCGTAAGAACGAAGGTGAACTCTTCGGCATCAAGGCTCTTGCCGTTGAGCACCTTCGAGGCACCCAGCGTCACCGAGGTAGCTGCCGGCGTGTACGAATTGGTGAACCCAACCGTATTTGCATCGTTGTCCACCTTGTGAGCCACCGACAGCGTGCCGTTGCCATTGTCGGTTACAGTCGTGGTAACGGCGAATGTGCTGCCGTCATACTGAACGCCCGCCTTCTGGCTGCCGCCACCTACTTCGCACAACGTGTAGTTATAGGTACCCGGCTTGGTGTAGGTAATCGGACTCAGCGTCACCTTGCCCGAAGCATCATTGGTGCCTGTTGCCACCACATTGGTGCCGTCGAGCAGCTGGAACTCAAATTCACCTGCTTTCATATCACGACCCGTAAGGTTCTTCGTTACCGTAACCTGATCGGTCACACTGGAATCAACCGGCTGTACCGAATACGTGTTGGTGAACGTGAACGCCGGGTCGGAAGCAGCACCCAGGCGCTCCACCGTCAGTTTTCCGTTGCCGTCGTCGGTCACCTTGAAGCTCACGGTCTTCGTTTCGGTGTCGTTGGTTACGCCATCTGCAGAGCCGCTTTCCGTCACCTTGTAGGTGAAGGTATGCGAACGGACAACGCCAGCCCTGGTGGCAGGCTCATCGTTTTGAGCAGATGCCTGGTCGGCATCTTCGGCGCCAGCAACCTTATTTGCAGCCGTCGAAACGGAAGCTGCGCCCGTGCCTTCACCCGTCACTACTGCAACACCCTGGCCCTGCTCGGTGCCATCAGAAGCTGCCGCGTTGCCCTGCTCTTCGCTATCGGCACCTGCAGCACTTCCCTGATCGGACGCACTCTGGCCAGCAGCATCGGTGGCAGCCTCCTCGCTGGAAGCTCCCTTCGTTTCATCGTCGGCATCGGCTGCGCGCGTGCCGTTCGTGCCCAACGCCTTGTTCAGGTCATCAAGCGTAAATTTGATATTGCCAAAATCAACGTTGCCGTTGGCATCGTTGGTCGCCGTAACGTGCTCAGGCATAGGAGCCGCAGCATCATCGGACGTCACCGTAAAGGTGAACTTGCCTTCGATGCTTGCGGGGGTCAAGCCCTCGCCGGCCTTCAGGTTCTTGATGCCGGAAAGGCCCATCTCAATCGGACCGCCTGTGGAGTACACGTTCTCGAACACCAGGCCGTTGCCCATATTAGCCGTTGCGGCAAGTGTTCCGTCACCGTTATCCACAACCATCACCGTGAACACAATCGGCTGCGTCTGAGCGGAAACGCCACCAGGCAAGACATCGGTTTTTTCGTAAGCTACGTAATCAATCTTCCACGCAGGCTTACCGTCCTTCACCGTCTTTACGGCATGGCCATCCGCTACCAGCTTGGCAAGGCCTTCGGTGGTGTATTTGATGCTGCCAAAATCAACGTTGCCACTGGCGTCGTTGGTTGCCGCAGCCACATCTTCAATGCCGCTAAAGTATTTCAGCGCAAAATCGAACTCGCCGTCAGTCAGGCTACGGCCAGTCAGGCTCTTGGTAGCAGTAATGCCTACTTCGCCCGAAGCTGCATAGCTGTTGTTGAACGGTACAACTGCCTTTTTCTGCGTACCAACGGCATTGCTGCTGTACACATAAGTCTTGGTGCCATCGGGGCCACCGGACACAACCGTGGTTGCCTTCAGTGTGCCATTCGCGGGATCGCTCTCAACGGTAATCGTTACCGTGCGTTCTGCCGTGTCGTAGGTGTAGCCACTAGGCGCCGTGCCTTGCTCGACCACCTTATAGCTGTAGGTTTTACCCGCGTCTTGCTGCGTTAGCACTACATCGCCAGTCAACGCAGACTTCGTAACCTGCACTCTATCGTTAGCCGCAGGCATCGAAACCTCGCGGCCTTCCCCTGACAAACCGAACAGGCCTGCCGACGCCTCGTCATTAGGCGTGATCTTAATGGTGAACTGACCATCAGTCATATCGCGACCAGTCAGCTTCTTTGCAAGGTTCAAGCCACCCGCTGCCGTGTAATTCAGCTCAGCGGAATAGCGGTTTACAAACGTGCCATTCTGCGTGGTGGCAGACGCAACCAGCTTGCCCTGGCCATTGTCGCTTACCGTTATCTTAATAACAGCTTTATTGTCGCTGTACTGAATACCAGGCAGATCACCAGCGTTTTCAGTTACCTCGTAGGTAAAGGTGCGCTTATGACCAGGAGCATCCTTCACCATATCGGACGTAAACTCAATCTGGCCAAAGTCGAACGATACCGAATCGCCATCCTTCGAATTGGGCGACTTCACCGTTGCGGAAGACACTTCGTTACCATCACGCTTAGGCATCGGCGCGCCGTCAAGCGCGGTGATGGTGAAGTCGAAGGAATCGTTTTCGATCCAGTCGCGGCCCTGCAGGATCTTGTTCAGATGAGCAGTTGCCGTATCGAACGAAACATTCTGAGCGCGGTACTTATTGGCGAAAGAGACCACGTTGGTTTCCTGGCCGTCGACCTTGGTGGTTGTCGTCAGCTGGCCGTTGCCGTCGTCGGCAACATCGATGGTCACAACATGGTTCGCCCCGTCGTAGTACAGGCCTGTAGCCTCAACGTACCAAAGCCCTGTTGCCTGGTCCTGAACTGCTCCTTCGGGAATTACTTCCTTAACCGTGAACTCGAAGTGCTTGCCGCTATCGGCCTGGGTAAAGGTGTGTCCCGCGATCTTTGTCATCACATCGGCAATGCCCTCGGCGCGATCATTCGGGTTGGTGAACTGCTTGTCGCTGTCAGCAAGAAGTGTCGCAGAAGCATCGTCTTTGCCTTCAATAACGAAGTTGAATTCTCCAGCCTTCATGTCGCGGCCGGTCAAAGTCTTTTCAACCTGAATGCCGTTATACGTGCTGCTCGTTGCGTACTTGTTGGTGAACGCTACCGCACCATTCGGATAGGCCACCTCGGCCTTGAGCGAACCGGTATGGTCGTCGGTCACCGTCACCTTCACCGTTTTGGTGCTGCGATCGAACTGCATGCCTTTTTCATCGGTAGCAGGAACAGCCTCACCCTTCCACGTGGTCTCATTCACGTTGAAGGTGTATTCGCCCGGCTTGGTAAAGGTCATCTCATCGAAGCTGAAGCCCTTCGCTTCATCGGCCTGGGCGCCCGATACAGTTGCCGCACTGGGCATCTTTACGGTGCCAGCGTCTACCGCGTTCTGGGTGGCTGCATCGGCAGCAGAAAGCTCGAATCCGAAGGTTTCGTTAGCTGCCATGTCGCGGCCCGTCAAAGTCTTGGAGCCGTTAATGACAGCCGTTGCAGCGGCGGGCGCATAGCTGTTGCTGAAACGGAACATGGACGTATTGCCTTCGCCTGGGGCAGCGGCGAGGAGATTGTTGCTGTACTTAGCATCCAGAACAAGCGTACCGTTGTCGTCCTTGATCTTCACCGTTACCGTCCAGACGGTTTTGTCGTACTCCACACCCGCAGGATCAAAACTCTGGTCGGCCAGAACGTCTCGCACAGCACGCCATTTGCCGTCAACCTGCACTACTTCAACGATCTTGTATTCGAATGTCGCTTCATGCGTAACCGGATCCAGATCGTTGAAGGTAAACGTTGCCTGCGGGAACGCAATGCTGCCGTCCGCCTCTACTTCGGTGAGCGCACCATACCACGTTTCGCCCTTGTATTCGTTCACCACTGTTTGTGCGCCAGGCTGCTTTGGCAGCGGAGCTTTATCATCGGTCGTGCAGGCAATTACATGGAACATGCCCGCTTCAAGCGGACGGGAACCAGTAGTGTCCGTGTACAGCTTTTCACCAAATGGAGTCCATTTCACCTCCTGGGTGTTGTATTCGTTTACGAACTTCGCAACATCAGTAACTTCAGGGTTGTTCAGCTGCACGCCATCGTCGGCAAGTTTCTTGGTCAGCTGGGACTCAACCTTCAGCTCGCCGGTGTGGTTTTCATCGGTAACGGTCACAACAACCTCATACAGCGCTCGCGATGCGCTCACGCCAGGATTTAATACGCTGAGTGATTTCGATTCACGAATCTCGTAGGTGTATACGCCAGGCTTGGTATACGTAATGTCGCCAAAGCTAAACGAAACCGGAGTATCAGCCGGAGTTCCTTCGGGCTGGGTTACCTCAACGGTTGCTTTACCGTCGATGGCACCTTCAGGCATAGGAACACCGACGGAGCCTACAGATGCTTCCAAAAGGAACGTGAATTTATCGGTGCTGTTCCAGCTGCGGCCCGTAAGCACCTTTTCGCCCTTAAGGGAATCCTCGCCCTTAAGCGTACCCGATGCGCTGTAGGTATTCACCACTTTCGCATTTACCGTTCCACCAGCTGTAATAGTGCCCGTAAGGTCTGTTCCAGCTTGGGTGAATCCAGCACGATCAGATTCGGTAACCGTGTAGCTCCAACCGCCAGCAAGGCCATACACGTACAGCGTTTCGCCTGCCTTCAGGTTGTGGCTTGCCTTGCCCTCTTCGTTAAACGGCAGGGTAAATGCGTCACCCTGCTGCTCGCCGTTGGCGTTCTTCACCACAGCGCTAAAGCTCTTGGTTGCGGCATCGGGCATATTAATAGTGAACTCGAACGAATCGTTTGCGAAGTCGTCAGCACTGTACCCTTCGGGTACCTCCAGCTGCTTGGTCACTGCAAGCGTACCGGGAAGGTCAACGGAAAGCTTGCCGTTGTTGCCCAAGTAGGCCCCAACCTGGCCTGCACCAACCCATTTCGGGTTCAGCACGTCATTGGCGGTTCCCGTGGCGTTGTTATCTTTCGCTTTGTACAGGTTGTTAAGGTAGGTCAGTCGAGCAGTGCCGGCCTTGAAGTAGGCACCTTGGTTGTTCACCCCGATGGAGCCCTCGATAGCCTCGGCATCAGCGCCGTCAAAGCTTATGACCTTTTCCTTCTCCTCCACGGCGCCGCTACCCGCATCCGTCATTTCGTAGTACGAGCACTTGTACCAATAGGTATTACCCGCAACCACCTGATGGGCGCGCTGAGTGCACGATTCATCAGTATAGATAGGCGTGTCGCTGGTGAAGTAATAGTAGATGTTGTCGTTTGAGGGCTCGAAGTTCGCAATGGTGTTGCCCAGGTAGCCCTGTTTCCAGTCGTTGCTGTAGAACGAAGCCTTGCCTTCCTGGGAGTTCGCCTGCAGGTACTCCGACATGGCGTCATCGGGGTTTGCCAACAGGCTTTCCACCCCAGGCTTCAGGCTCGACGTGTACACAACATTAATCGGCTTGGTGTCCGAAACTGTCATGGTCATAGACTTTTGGTCCACGTTGTAGCTACGCAGGGGGATCAGCGCTGCCGGCACCTTCACCTGAACCTTGTCGCCGACGGCAAGGTCAGTAGACTTGGTTACCGTGATCACCACGTTGTCCAAGTTTACGCTCTTGTCGCCCATGGCTACCGTGCCGTCGAAGGCGTACGTATCCACATTACCTGCAGTGGTTTTCGTGGGATTTTCGAAAGTCTGCCCGTTCAGCGCAATGGCCTTGAAGCTATCAACCTGCATATAGGCGCCCAACGCGTCATCGAAGGTAATGTAGCCGCTCGTATGCTCAGCGCCCTCAGTGGCGCTCGTCGGGTAGCCCGACCCCTTAACTATCTCGGAAGAAATGTCATCGAATACCTTTTTCAGCTCATCAGCGTTCGTGGCAGACTTGTAGAAGTCGGAACCATCGGGACGCGTACCCAGGTTCCAATCCCAGCCTCCCCAGAATCCGCTGTTCTGGGTATAGGCGGCTTCAGGGTAGTTGCTGGAAACCGCATGCATGAATTTGTTTTCGTTGCTTGCTCCCGAAGGATCAGCAGAGGGATCTGCACCGCTGAAGATGCCAACGGTATACACGGTGGCTTTTTTATCCTTCATGGCTTTCGCTGCGGATACCGCGCTGCTGGCAACCTCCGACTCGAATCCGCTAGAAGAAGTAGGCGAACCGTCGGTGAAGAAGATAACGATCTTCTTGGCATCTTCGCGGTTAGAGGTTTGGCTATCGGCAAGCTGCAAGCCGTAGTCGGCACGCGTGGAACCGGCGGGGTTGATGGAGTTAATGGTGTTCCTGAATGCGGCCGCATCCGTGCAAGGGGACATGGCCTTCATAACCTGGCTGTAGTTGTATGTGTATCCACCTTCGCGGTACGTGTCGTTGCCTACAGCAGCAGATTTATTGCCCGAAAACTTCACGATGGAAACCTGATGCTGCTTTGATGAATCGGAGATGCTCTGGTTCTGCTTGGCAATCGTGGTCACGAAGTCATTTGCCGCGTCCTTCAATGCGTCAATGCGCTTCGTATTGTCATTGCGATTCATGGGATCATCCATCGACCCCGAAGCATCCAGCACCAGCACAATGTCGAGCGGCGTGGTGGACGTGGATTTCACATTCGAAGTGGACGAGAGCGCCGAAAGAGCCGTTATGAACGCTGAATCATCCCCGCGATTAATGACGCTTCCGCTGCTCGTGGTAATTGTGTCGGTTGATACGGTTTTGTCCGTCCATATTCGACCGATGTTTGCGGTGTTAGGCGTTTCGCCGCCAAGAATTGCTGCCCAATCGTCCATGGAAGACGGATCTGCCACGGAAGCCGCCCCCCCCCGCATGGAATGGTTGCCGCCCTCGTCGTCTGCAAAGGCAAAGCTGCCGCCCAAGCATATAAGAGCAAGCGCTAAGGCCATTGCCAGTAATGGTCGTTTCGCTTCATCGTTGATCCCCAATCTTGCTTTCGTTTGCTAGAGAATGCCTCTCCCGATGCTGCCGAGCTTTCAACACCAAGGGATATCTGCGTACCGTCCAACCCACTTTTTCCGTGCGAAGAAGGGCACTTCAATTGAATCATCGCAGATATCGGGCCTGTTCGTAATGGTCGTATATACGAACTCCTCTCCTCTTTATAGCAAGAAAAATGGTATGCTGGCCAAAAAAATTGGGTTACGCGCCATGTTTTTGGACTAAAGACCAATTCACGCTAAAAATGGGAGATGGAGACAGGTACCAGGTTCCCGCTAAAAGGGGCTGCCGGAAATCCGACAGCCCTTAAACGCTCATTGTTGGCAGCGGCCCAAAACCGAGAACGGGAATCTGGTACCTGGCCCTATTTTTCCACCCGCTTGTCCAAGAAACTTTGCGTAAGGTAGCCCGCAATGAAAATGGAGCATACGGTTGGCACCACGAAGAACAGATATGGGATATAGCAAACAGCGGTAAGGACGAGCGTTCCTATCACACCCGCGCCCAAAGGCGCCATGCCCCCGAACAGGCGGCGCCCCAACACGTAGCCGGCAAACGGGATGGAAAACATCCACAACACCGCAATGAAAATGAATATCAGCGCAGAAATGGGGGCCGTAACAAGCGGGAACAGCAGGAAGAATCCCAACAGGGGCAGCACGAAAAACGCCACAAAGCCCAACATGAACATGCGCGAAAGCTTCGTTTCCGTAAGCTTGACGGCGCCTTCCATTGCGCCCTTAATCAAGAAGAAGAACAGCAGCACCAGAAAGGCATGGGCAATGCACGAAAACAGCAGCGGCCCAATCACGGAAAACGAGTTCGGTTCCGATTCTTCAGAAACGGCAGAAACCAGGGCGTCGTCAACATAGCTTACGTTGGGAACGTTGGCGCCTTCTTCGATGGTAACCTGCGCATTGTTCGGCACCCTAAGCGTGCCGCCCACCGTGGTACCCTTCGAAACGTTTACCGTACCCGCCGAAACGTTAACATCACCTGCATAGAATCCGGCAAGGTTAACCGTACCTGCAGCAAAAGCCGCGCCCTCATAGGTTCCCGATACGTTCACAATCGAACCGGCTGCGTACACGCCGCAGGCGGAAACATCGGATGCGATAGACACATTCTGCCCAGCAACGGTGATGTTGTTCCCAACCGTCGTCGAAGAAACGTTGACAGTCTGGCCTGCCGCACGCAAGCTACCGTGAATAGCAGAAGAAGCCACGTTCAACGTGCTGCCAGCAAGCAAAGCGCTGCCGCCGGTTCCGCCGCCTACTTCAAGGCCCCTGGCGTTCAACGTGTCTCCCGCCCAGTACAGGTCGCGCTCAACAGTAAGATTCAGCGCATCGCGCTCCATAAGGAAAGCGTTTCCCGTATAGGTGTCAACGTAGCTCGTGCTTTCCGCCGTTCCCTTGTCGAACGCCGAATTGGCTGCAAACGCCACGGCGGGCATGCAGAGCACTAAAGCAAGTGCGGCAACAACAACCAGCAGCTTTTTTCGCATGGCAAAAACTCTACCCTTCGGTGGTAACCGTTACTTCATCGATTGCGATGGACTGCAGGTATTCCTTGTCCAGGATGCAGCCGAGTCCGACAGGGTTCTTGGGTGCATTCAGCACCAGTTCACCGTGTTTAAGCTCCAGCGGAGGAAGGGCGGTATCGTGGGCGAAGTATGCCGAATAATCCGAAACATCGGGCGGCAAATTCATGCCCGGCAAGGTTGCGAAAGCCGCATGCATGCGCTTTGAAACGCCCGTATCGAACATGCCGCCCATCCAAACCGTTTTACCAAGGCTGCGCATCCAGTGATAGAAGTCGAGCGTGGGTTGAATGCCACCGAACTTCGCAATTTTCAAAGCGTAGCAACGAAGGTTGTCCAGCCCCATGGCCGCTTCCATATCGCTTGCGGTTACCACCGATTCGTCCAGGCACACCATGGTTTTCAGTTCATCCTGCAGCAGCGAAAGGCGCACGAATAGGTTGCGCTCGCCGCTGTTGGGAACGTAATTCGGGTTGTAGGGCTCTTCGATGCATACAGGATTCAATGCATCGAGCTTACACAGCACGTCCAGGTACGATTCATCGAACGACTGGTTGGCATCGAGCATCAGCGTTAAGTCGGGGTGATCGGCGCGCACAGCAGCCACGCATTCAAGCGCAGTTTCCGGCTCGATCTTCATCTTCACGCGGGTGTATCCTTGAGCAACCAGGCTGTCTACCGCCGCACGCACTTCTTCAACAGGGGCGATGCCCACCACGGCACCACCCAAGATCTTCTCGGCGTTCGAGCCACCAATCATCTTCGAAAGCGGTTGGCCAACGATCTTGCCGTACAGATCCCAGATGGCAGGCTCCACCGCAGCTTTCGCCATGGGATACTTTGCCAAACCAGGGAACGTGGCAAGCGAAGCGGACACTTCGCTGGGATGCAGGTAGCGCTCACCCAGCACCACAGGGGCAATGGAATCGCGCACTACGGCGTAATCTTCTGCGATGGTTTCGGGCAAATACCAATTGGTGGCAAAGGAAACGCACTCGGAAATGCCCGTGCGCCCAGCCCAGTCTTCCACTTCCACAAAGAACGATTCACGGAAATCGACGTTTCCCTTGGCCGTCTTCACAGGATGGGAGAAGGGCTGCTTCACGCGATACAGGGTAAGCGACTTGATGTCGATGCGCTTGTCGTAGCGCTGCTTCAGCGCACGTCGATCCACCTTGCCGGCGATGGTGCGCGGGAATTCGTCCATCACCAAAATATGCTTGGGATGATGAAGCTTCGACATGCAGCCATTCAGGTAATCGTGCACCATATGAGCGTATTCCTGCGGACACGTTGCCGGACTAATGCAGCTCTGAGCAGGGTCGATGCCAAACTCTTCTTCGTCGCGGGCAATGGCTTCGGCAGAATAATCGGCCTCGATGAACGCCACGGGGCGATACCCCCAGGTTTCATCCGCAGTGCCGAACACGTAGGCGTCCTTCACACCGGGAATGCCCAGCAGAACATCCTGAACCTCGGCTGGGTAGATGTTTTCCCCACCCGAAATAATGAGATCTTCAGTACGCGCATACACGCGCAAAAGACCGTTGCGGTCGATAGACGCCCTGTCTCCGGTAACGAAATAGCCATCGGCGCTCATTGCCTTACGGGCATTCAGGTAGCCCTCGAAGATGCCAGGACCCGCAACGTGCAACTGGCCAATGCCATCGGCATCGGGGCTTACGATGCGAGCATCATAGCCGGGCAAAAGCTCCAGCCCGCCATCAAAGCCACGGGTTACCGGAGCCGCGGCAATGAAGCTGGAAGTTTCTGTCATACCGTAGCTGGAATACAGGTTTGCCTTTGCGCGCAAGGCCATACGCAACGTCTTTTCGTTCAGCGCCGCGCCGCCCAAAAGAATGCACGCGTACTGCCCAATAACCCTATCGCGATCGTTTTCCAGCAAATCGGCCAGAATCTTATCCACGACAGAAATATGCGTAACGCGGAAGCTCAGCACATCATTCAGCACGCGCATGGGATTGTAGCGCTCGTACACGATGAACGAGCCACCGCTCAGAAGAGAGCGCACCATGATCTGGAAGCCGCCAATGTGGCACATGGGCAGAACCAGCTGCCATACGCTACGACCATCCTCCAATGCCAGAACGCGGTTTGCCGCGGTAGCGGCACCAATGATGCAGTTCCACGGCAAAAGCGTGGCCTTCGGGGTTCCCGAAGAACCCGATGTGAACATGACAACGCCCGCCTCTTGGCCATCCCATGCCCGCTCGCATTCGCGGGCGAACGCCTCGAACTGCGTGGCATGTGGCACAGAGCCTTCCGGCAAAGCGGCGAAATCGGCCAGGCCGTAGCCCGTCGCATCGATCATCAGGCGCTCAACCGCAGACTGTTCCAGCACATCGATGCCAGCTTCGCCCGTGGCGTTTTCCAGCTCCACGATGCGCAGTTTGCGCTCTTCGTAGGAAAGACGCGGATTCAGCAGCGCCAACGTGAAGCCGCCGTATGCCGCCGCCAAGGAAAGGATCACGATCTCGGCGCCGTTGTACAGATTGCACGCAAGCGTGGTGCCGCGACCGTAACCGTGCTTGGCAAGCTGCTGAGCCAGAGCCGCAGCAGCAAAGCGGGCGCGGCGATAGCTAAACGTTACTGAGCGCGCATCCTTCTGCACGCAGAAGAACATCTGGCCGGCCTTGCGATAGGCCATTTCCGCCAATTGGGCAATCATTGCCGTCACATCCTTTATCAGGGAATTTCAGATCAGGGGAATTTCGGGAACTTGTCGAAGTCGGGCTTGCGCTTTTCCTTAAAGGCGTCGCGGCCTTCCTTCGCTTCGTCAGACGTGTAATACAGAAGCGTGGCGTCACCCGCAAGCTGCTGCAAACCGGCATAGCCGTCGGTAGCAGCATTGAACGATGCCTTCAGGAAACGCAGGGCCGTAGGCGAAAGCTGAAGCATTTCCCTCGCCCAGGAAACGCACTCGGCTTCCAGCTCATCGAAGGGGACAACCTTGTTCACCAGGCCCATGTCCAGAGCCTCGGCTGCCGTGTACAGACGGCAAAGGTACCAAATCTCGCGAGCCTTCTTCTGGCCGACGATGGCAGCCAGATACGAAGCACCGTAGCCACCGTCGAAGCTGCCAACGCGCGGACCGGTCTGGCCGAACTTGGCGGTTTCCGCCGCAATGGAAAGGTCGCACAGGATATGAAGAACATGGCCGCCGCCAACAGCATAGCCGTTCACCATAGCAATAACGGGCTTGGGCACTACGCGGATAAGGCGCTGCAGATCAAGCACGTTCAGGCGCGGGATGTTGTCCTCGCCCACATAGCCGCCGTTGCCACGTACCTTCTGGTCGCCGCCGGAGCAGAATGCCTGGTCTTCGTCCTTGCCGTCATGGTTGGCGCCGGTAAGGATGATAACGCCCACTTCCTGGTCGTCGCGCGCAAGGGAAAACGCATCGAACAGCTCGACGTTCGTCTTCGGCGTGAAAGCGTTGCGGCGCTCGGGGCGATTGATGGTGATTTTGGCGATGCCATCGTACTTTTCGTAGATGATCTCGTCGTAATCTTTAACTTTTTCCCAAGGGAAATCGCTCATAGATGTCCTTCCTTATTGTTGGTGCCCGGAACCTTCTGGGGCCGCACCCCTGGGTTCTATGCCGGACAAGAATTCCTGCACTACTGTACCGTAAAGAACAGGTGCCTCTAAGTGTACGTTGTGACCCGTTCCAAACGAGGTCACATCGATGCCATCGTGTTCCAACTGATGCGCTACCGCTTCGCTTCCGCAATCGTCGTAACCCCACAGGTACTTAACGGGCACCCAAGTGTTTGCCACCACGGCGAACGACTGAGAAGCATCGGGCATGGCGTGCTTTCCTGCGCCTTCCAAGCACAACGCCATAGATTCAGCATCGTTGGCCAAACGCTCAGGGCGCAGCTCTTCATCAAGCCCCATTTCGCGCTGCGATTCGAAGAGCGGCAGCGTTTCCCAGTACTCCACGAATTCTTCGATGCCGTCGGTGCGCAGCCTTTGCGCCCAGCCAACATTGCGCTCTTCGGCGGCAGCACGCTGCTCGTTGCCTTCGGGCCCGAAGTTGCAGCTTTCCAAGATCAGCGAATACAGCAGGTCTTTTTCGGAAGAGGCCAGCCCCAGGGCAACGCGCCCGCCCATGGAATAACCGATAACGTGGGCACGGCGCTTGGCGCCTTCATGCCCCACGCACGCAACCTGCTCCAAGAACGATTCCACCATACGCACCATGGCGCCGTAGCGATAAAGCTCGACATCATCGGGCTTGCTGCTTCTGCCATGCCCCAAGAAATCAAGCGCGTAGGCGCAATGATTGCCCGAAAGGGCGGCGCCAATGATGCTCCAGTTTAGACCGGTCTGCATGAAGCCATGAAGCAGAACAACGGGGATGTTTTCGGCCTTACCCCACTGATATGCATGGATCTTCTGGCCTTCCCAGTCAAAGTCGAATTCGCGCGTGGGCGGCACCGTTTGCTCCTGAGCGGATTTGCCCAACATGCCCCATGCTGACGCCAGAGGCTCAACTTCAGGCGAACCGTGATGAGTGCCGCACGAGCATGCTTCGCCGTGATGATGTTCGTGGGAGCCGCAGCCGGCGTCCCCTTCGTGATGACCGCAGCCACAAGTGTGATTGTGCATCGGTTGCTCCCCTTAAGCACGTGCGCACATGCGCATTACCAATACTGATCGTAGCGTTCCCGCACTCCCGTCAGGGGCAAGGGAACTTCTATTAAGGATATACCCTGTTCACCCAGGAAACCGCTAAATGCCTGCTTGAATTCCGCCACCGTATGCACCGTAGCCGTGGGTACCCCAAAGGCACCTGCCGCAGCGGCAAAATCAACCTTCTGAGGTGTTAGGAACAGCCTCTCGAAATACGATTCCTCAGTTTTTTGCGGCAGCATATCGAAGATAGCGCCGCCGTTGTTGTTCAAGAGCACGATAACGATGCTGGGCCTTGGCGATCCTTGGCGTTCGCGCAAGAGCATTTCCCCTTGCAGCGCCAGCGAATTCAGGTCGTGCAGCAGGGTTAAATCGCCCGTGACCATAACAGTCTGCTTGAAGCTCTGCGCCGCACCCAATGCCGTGGAAACGGTGCCATCGATGCCGTTAAGGCCACGGTTTGCCAGCACGGTAAGGTGCTTCGCTTGGCTTACATAGAAGGCATCGAGTGCGCGAACCGACATGCTGTTCGCCGTGAACAGCAGGCTTTCTGCAGGAATCTCTTCCAGCATCGCACGCAAATAGGAACCCTCGAACTGGCTATCAGCAGCAAAATCGGTTGCCAATATGCGCTCGGTGCGGGCACGATCGATAAGCCCCCACTCATGAACGTTTTGCGGCAAGGGCGCGTAGGCCATAGATTCTTCTGGATTGGGAACGGTTCCCGCTTCCAACAAAGCCACTACGAAATCGAGCGGATTTGCGGCCACAAACGTGGTGGTCTGCGAATTGAAATCGCGTGTGGCAAGCGGATCAACCACGATCTGCGCAGCCTGACAAGCTTCGATTGCCTGCGTTGCACGCTTCGACACCGGATAGCGCCCAAAGCGAACCACCGCATCGAAGGCGGGCATTTCGTCCGATCCCATGATGCGATCGTATCCGCAGATAACAGCGGGATGTCCGTACGTGCGCAAGTGGGAAAGCGGGTCGGCCAGCAAAGGCGCGTCGAAGCGCTCGGCAAAAGCAAGGAGCGCCTGCGCTTCCCTGTTCCTGCGTGTGCTGTCTGCAACCGCTTCAGCAGAAAACGTTCCTTCGCCAGCAAGAACCACCACAGTATGGGAATCAAGGAAATCCACCAGGGTTGCCGCATCGCGGGAAGAGAGCTCGTGTTCCGTACGCACCAGGGCAGGAAGATCGTCAGCCGAGGCAACGCGACCCGCATCGAACAGGTCGGACATAGCAGTGTCGGGCACCAGCGGCTCATCGAATGGGAAATTCACGTGCACGGGAGCCGAGGCATGAGTCCCCGGAGCTGCGGCAATAACCGTTTCACGTGCAACCTGGCGCACGTGGGCAATGTACTTAGGAGCGTCGTTCGGCTCAGGCATAGCGAAGAAGCGGCGCACGTGGTCGGAAAACGCCTTGTTCTGATCGCACGTTTGCGGAGCGCCAAGCCCCTGCAGGCGCGCTGGCCTATCGCCCGAAAGCACAATAAGGGGCACGCGGGAAATCTCCGCTTCCATCACCGCAGGATAGTAGTTTGCCAGTGCCGTCCCCGAAGTGCAGATAACGCACACGGCACGCCCCGTTGCCTTGGCAATGCCCAAAGCAAAGAAGGCGGCGCCACGTTCGTCGATATCAAGATACAGGTTGAATGCCGATCCGAATCGCGCATGCGCCTCGTGGGCAACCATCGAAAGAGGAGTGGAGCGCGAGCCGGGGCTTACCACCACATCGCGCACGCCCGCACGCATCAGCTCATCGAAGAACGCACCCACATAGGCGCCCAATGCGCGCTTCTTCTGCGCAGCAGCAAGCTCAGGCGCATCTGTCGCATCGGGTGCCTGGCCCTCTTCGCCAACTGGCGCGTCACCTTTTTCGACACGCAGCGCTTCCGCTTTTTCGCCGCTCAGCGCTTCCGCTTCCTTTTCCGCCATGGCCTATTCGTCCCCTTCGTCCCCCGGCGCTTCAAACGCACTCAAGATGGTTTTCAGCTTCAAATCGATTTCGTTGAATTCCGCAACGGCATCACTGCCTTCAACGATGCCGCACCCCGCATAGAGCCAGCCGCGTTCGCCGTCGAACACACCCGATCGGATAGCCACGGAAAATTCGCCATCGCCATCGGCGTTCACGTAGCCCACCGCACCCCCGAAGAAGCCGCGATTGTAGCTCTCGGCCTCACGCAGCGTCATTAGCGCTTCGCCTACTGGAGTGCCGGAAAGCGCCGGGGTGGGATGCAGCTGGCTGGCAAGGCCCATGAGCGTGGTGCCCTCCATAACCTGCGCCGCTGCGGGCGTATGCAGATGCTGCACATGCTTCAGCACCTTGATCTGCGGCGTTGCGGGAATATCAACGTTATAGCAGTTGCGCGCGAACACTTCGCGCATGAATTTCACTACGTATTCGTGCTCGCGGCGGTTCTTTTCGCTGGCAAGCAATTCGTCTGCCAGTGCCTTCTGCTCTTCCGGTGTTTCGCCGTGCGGGCACGTGCCGGCAAGACACATGCTTTCCACGTGCGCGCCCTTCTTGCGCAACAGCAGCTCAGGTGTACATCCGCAAAAGAACACATCGCCGTAGCGATACAGGAACACCGTTCCGCGAGCACTGCCGTCAATCAGGTTCACCAGCACGTCCTTCGACGAAAACGGCTGTTCGGCCTTGAGCTCGATGCGGCGCGAAGGCACCAGCTTTTCGATTTTGCCCGACGCAATGCGGCCAAGCCCCATATCCATGATGCGTTGCCACTCGTCAAACGAGTCGCGCTGCAACGAATATGCCATGGTGCGACGAGTGCGAGGCTTGGCTTCCTCGGCATGGCGCACGAAACGGTCAACCCTGCCCTGGTACACGGGACCCAAGCTGTTCACTTGCAAGAACGATCCCTGCTCGTTTTGGATAAGCACCAACTCGGGCAGCATCAAGCGCAAGCGAGGAAAGGCGGTCATCATGTCGTCGGCTGGCTTGGGGTTTTCGGCGTCGAAACGGTTGAACGAAAAGAACACCGGCGCGAACCCGGCATCCTGGCTTACCACATCGGCTTCACCCAATGTTGCCAAGGCAATGCAGCGGCCCAGCCCCAAATAGCGTATGGGGCGTTCTTTGTCGTAGTACACGAACTGATCGGTGAAGCCCTTCTGCAGCACGCAGAACGCGTCAACGATATCGGTGTTCAGCGGCACCGTGCGCGAATAGAGCTTAGTCATGGCAAGCTTCACCTACGTGCAGCATCTTTGCCTGATCCCACAGCTGCTGCATTTCATCCATATCCAGCTCTTCGATGCGCTTGCCCTGGCCCCATGCGGCGCCTTCCATAAAGGCCCAGCGCTCACGGAACTTGCGACACGTAGCGCGCAAGGCAGTTTCGGCATCGATGCCTTCTTTGCGTGCCACGTTCACCAGGGAAAACAGCACATCGCCAAACTCGAGTTCCTTCGCCTGGGCATCGCCGGAGCGGCATGCCTGCTTGAATTCGGCGATTTCCTCTTCCACCTTGGCCCACACGTCTTCGACGGAGTCCCATTCAAAGCCGGCGGCAACTGCCTTACGGGAAATCTTATAGGCCTGGAGCAACGCAGGGAAGCTGACGGGCACGCTTTCGAGTAGCCCTTCGGGCTCTTCGGCTTGGGCGTCGGCTGCGCTCTTTTCGGCGAGCTTCACGTTGTCCCAAATGGAAAGCACATCCTCGGCAGAGCCCGCAGCCGCCTGCCCGAACACATGCGGATGACGGCGAATCATCTTCGCATTCACATCACGGCACACGTCAGCCACGGTAAATTCGCCCGCATCAGCGGCAATCTGGCTTTGCAGAACCACCTGTAAAAGAACATCGCCCAGCTCTTCACGAAGATGCGCCGCATCGTGCTGCTCGATGGCATCGACAGCCTCGTACGCTTCTTCGATCATGTTGCGGGCGATGGATTCATGGGTCTGCTCGCGGTCCCACGGGCAGCCGTTCGGAGCGCGCAGAGCAGCTATGGTGTCAACGAAAGCAGCGAACGTTTCACCTGCCAATGGCGCACACGAGGTGCCTTGCTGCGTTTCCCCTGCGCTCGTCTGACGGTTTTCGCTCACTGAGCTTCGCCTCCTGTTTAGATTTTGTACATGAACTGGAATACGTCTTCGCGCTGAACAATTACCTGAACGCCCAGCTCTTCGCCTTCCTTGGTAAGTGCTTCCTGGACCTCGTTGAAGCCAGCGGTGTCGACGTCGAGACGAACCAGCATGGTCATGCTGAAGATGTTATCCAGAATAGTCTGGTTGATGTCGTCGATGCTTGCACCCTTTTCTGCCAGGACGCCGGAAATGCCAGCTACGATACCGGCGCGGTCTTTACCCAAAACCGAGATAACACAACGCATGAAAGATTCCTTTCGCTTTGCTTCCGCTCCTTGCGAAAGCTTCGGCCTACCTGCTGGAACTTAGCGTCCCATCAAAAGCGACAGCGCCTCTGCGCGCGTCGCAGCATCTTCCTTGAATATACCACGCATGGCATTGGTAACCGTTTTCGCACCGGGCTTCTTAACGCCGCGCATGCTCATGCACAGATGCTCCGCTTCCATTACCACGGCAACACCACGGGGGTTCAGCTGCTCAACCAGAGTATCGGCCACCTGCGAGGTAAGACGCTCCTGCACCTGAGGGCGGCGAGCATACACCTCGACCAAACGAGCCAGCTTGGAAATACCACAGATCTTGCCCGATTCGGAAGGCAGATATGCAATATGCGCCTTACCGAAAAACGGTACCAAGTGATGCTCACACATGGAAAAGAACGGGATGTCGTGAACGATTACCATTTCATCATGGTGCTCGTCGAAAAGCGTTTCGAAATGAACGGCCGGGTCTTGATGCAGGCCAGCAAAGCATTCTTCGTACATACGGGCCACGCGCGCCGGGGTTTCAAGCAGCCCTTCGCGGTTCGGGTCTTCGCCAACGCCTTCCAAAATCAGGCGCACGCCCTGCTCTATCTTTGCCAAATCCATATCGTTACTTGCCATCATTGCCTTCCAGCCAATAGAAAATGTATCGAACCATTGTAGCGCGTCTACCCGATTATGCGCTACAGCGAAGAGCCATGCCTCATATTGGCACGAGCATGACGGCCCGCCCGAAACCGACCCAACCGCCCGCAGCACTCGGACCCGCATCGCCACACCAGAGCAGGCCCGCCCCATCGCGCCACAGCAGGTTCGCCCCGCACATTGGAGCCACCGCCGCAGGCCCGCCCCGCACGCCGCATCGGGCCCATCTCGCTTATAGCACCGCCCTTAAGCTGCCCCTGGGGCCCAGAAACAAAAAATCGGCCCAGACTGCAACTTTTTGCGATTAGCAATTGTTCCAAACCCTCCAATCGCGAATCGCGGCATAAAAACGCAGGCAATTGGCCGTGATGCGGCCTATTACCACCCGGCAGCGACGAAAAAAGAGCCCCTAATCGCAAAAAAGTTGCAAAAATGCCGAGATTTTTGTTTTTGCGACGGGCGAAGCTGCCGCAACGGGCTGAACGCAACAGGCCAAACCTACAGATCCAATTCCACCGAAACAGGGCAATGGTCGGATCCCATAATCTCGGAATAGATGTTGGCCATCTGCACCTTGTCGCGCAGCGCTTCGCTCACCAGGAAATAATCGATGCGCCATCCTGCGTTGTTGGCGCGAGCATGGAAGCGATAGCTCCACCAGGAATAGGCGCCTTCGGTTGCAGGGTTCAGGTAGCGGAACGTGTCGACGAAGCCTGCATTCAAAAGACAGGTGAACTTGGCTCGCTCTTCATCGGAAAAGCCAGGATTGCCGCGGTTGGAGCGCGGGTTCTTCAAGTCGATTTCCTGATGAGCCACATTGAAGTCGCCGCACATTACCACGGGCTTTGCGTTTCCGGCTTGGCCGTTTGGAAGCATGCCCTCTTCCAGGCCCTTGCATATGTCACGGAACCTATCGTCCCAGGCCATACGATGATCAAGGCGCGCAAGCTCGCTTTGGGCATTAGGCGTGTACACGTTTACGAACCAGTACTGCTCGAATTCGCAGATCACCACGCGGCCTTCTGTATCAAGCTCCGGCACGCCCACCTCGTGAATCACCTGCAGTGGCTCTTCCTTGCAGAACACTGCTGTGCCGGAATAGCCTTTGCGCTCAGCATAGCTCCAGCACTGATGGTACCTGGGAAGGTCCATTTCGATCTGGCCTTCTTGCAGTTTCGTTTCCTGGAGCGCAAACACATCGGCATCAAGCTCATCGAAGGCATCCATGAACCCTTTCTTCATAACGGCGCGCAAACCGTTGACGTTCCAGGAAACCAATCGCATAAAAGCACCTTTCAACCAAAGCGGCAAAAGAGGATACCCCTTTTGCCGCTTCTGACGAATCTGAATAGGAAAAGGGGCAAAACCCCTTTTCCATCAAAGCTATTTCTTCTTTCTGTTTGCCTTCTTCTGGGCTTGGCGCACAGCCTTGTCGTATCCCTGCTCGCGCAGAGGACGCAACTGGTTGGTGTCGATGCGCATACCCATAAAGAAGAAGAACCAAGAAGCAATCATCAGGCCAATCGAAATGAACGGCTGCTGAGGAATAAGCAGCGAAAGCACGATGGCAACGATCATGCCCACGAAGCCAACGCCCGAATAAACCATGCGCTTTCGGTTCAGGCGCTTGAACTCGGCAGTGTCGGGAACGAAGCGGTTAACTTCCTTGTTGCGCTCGCGGCGGGCCTCACGGTCGGCGCGCTTAACCTTCTTGTTGTGCTTTTCAATCTCCTTCTGCTCTTCCTTGGAAAGCGAAGGGACTTCTTCGGCCTTAGCCGAAGACTGAGCAGCCTGGGTTTTCTTGGGAGCTTTCGCGGGAGCCGGCGCCTGTTTCTTGGAGCCGCCGAACAACCCCTTCTTCTCGGGCTTGGCCGATGTGGTACGCACCGAAGACGCAGCCTTCGAAACCGGCTTAGCGGAAGCTGCACTCTTGCGGGTAGCGCCACGCTTCTGGTCGCTGGTGTATCGCTCGTTCATGGGGTTTCGCTGAGACATCCCTTGATTCTCCTTGTTGTGTTTTGTCGGGGCCTACTGGGCTACAAAGGTCTTGCCCGTGATCTTCTCGTAAGCCTGAATGTACTTTTCGCTGGTCTTCTTGATGATATCTTCGGGCAGACGCGGCGGGTTGCCAGTGCGGTCCCAGTTGGCATTGAGCCAGTTGCGCACAAACTGCTTGTCGAAGCTGGGCTGCTCTTCGCCAACCTTATAGGTGTCAGCTGCCCAGAAACGAGAAGAGTCGGGGGTCAGAACCTCGTCGCCCAAGATGATCTTGCCGTCGTATACGCCGAACTCGAACTTGGTGTCGGCGATGATGATGCCGCGTTCCTTCGCGTGGCTTGCAGCCGTTTCGTACACCTTGATGGTCAGGTCGCGGATGGCGGCAGCATCTTCGGCGCCGATGAGCTTTTCGCACTGCTCGAAGCTGATGTTCTCATCGTGGTCGCCAATCTCAGCCTTCGTGGAAGGAGTGAAGATGGTTTCGGGCAGCTTGGAAGAATTTACCAGGCCTTCAGGAAGCTGAATGCCACATACAGCGCCCGTCTTCTGATAGTCCTTCAAGCCAGAACCGGTAAGGTAGCCGCGCACAATGCACTCTACGGGGAACATGTTGGCCTTCTTTACCAGCATAAAACGGCCAGCGAGCTTATCGGCATAGGGCTTGAACTGCTCGGGGAGATCGGCAACGTCGGCAGAAATAAGATGGTTGTCCACCACGTCGGAAAGAAGGTCGAACCAGAAGCAAGAAAGCTGCGTGAGCACCTGGCCCTTATAGGGAATTTCGTCTTCCAGAATATAGTCGAAAGCAGAAATACGATCAGATGCGACCAGCAGCAGCTTGTCGCCCAAATCGTACAGATCGCGCACCTTTCCCTGTGCATCGGGTTTGATGTCGATTACAGACATGACCGTCCTTCCGTCTGAGTTTGTTGACAGAACTCTATTATGGAACATCTTGCGCAGCAACGCATGAAAAAGAAGCACTACTTGCGTCGATTCACAACTACTGCGATTTAAGCCTGGGTGCAGAACGCGCGAAAGGCGCCCATGCGGGCGCCCTCCAAAGCTAGTTCGTTCCGAAGCGGGGGCGATTGCCCTTCTTCTTTTCAGATTCACTGGTGTACAGGGGTACGTAGATGGTAAAGCACGCCCCTTCGTTGGGACGGCCCTCAACGCGCACCCAGCCATTGTGCTGATCCACGATTTCCTTCACCACAGAAAGGCCAACGCCCAAGCCGCCCGTTGCGCGGGCGCGGCCTGAATCGGCGCGCCAGAAGCGCTGGAATACCATCTTCGCTTCTTCGGGGGTAAGGCCGATGCCCGTATCGCGAACGCTGATCTGCCCCATCAGCTCGCCCTTGCGAGCCGTGATGGTAATGGTGCCGCCTTCTGGGGTATAGCGAACGGCATTGGAAATCAGGTTCGCCGTAGCCTGGCGCAGCAGGTCGGCATCGCCGTACACGTACACATGCGGATCGTACTCGAATTCCAGGTTCAGCCCCTCTTCGTTGATGTAGGCCTGATGCGTTGCCACAACCGCCGACAGCATTTCGGTAAGATCGACCTTCTGACGCTCGATGGCCTTGGCGCGGCTCTCTAGGCGTGAGAGTTTCAGCAGCGCATCAACCAAACGGGAAAGGCGGCGCACCTCGGAATTCAGCGTTTCCAGACGCTCAGCATCAGGCTCGAACACGCCATCGATCATCGCCTCAACGGTAGACTGGATAGCCATAAGCGGCGTGCGCAACTCATGGGCAACGTCGGTTACCAGCCTGCGCTCCAGCTTGCGGTTCTGCTCCACGGAATCGGCCATGGCGTCGAACATATTGCCCAAACGGGCAATTTCGTCGGTACCCTTCATGCCGGTACGCGCCGAATAATCGCCCTCTTTCAGTGCCTTAGCCGTATTCGTAATGCGGCGGATGGGGGCGGCAAGCGCACGGGAGAACAGCACTCCCACCACAACCGAAATGGCCATCGCGATGAATGCAGCAAAGATCATGGCTTGATACGACTTTTCTCGGAATTCGGCATCGGTCTGGGTTAACAGCGTATCGGAGCCATGCACCCGCACGAACACGGTGCCAACCTGATTGCCGTCGACATTGATGGCCGCCTTAGCCACATTGCCGCTCGATTCCTTCATGGCCGCCGCGCCCAAAGCCTTGTCGGTGGAGTCGTCGTACACGATGGCGCCATTTTCGTCGCGCACCTGCACGTTAATGGAATCGTACAGAATGCTCGCCGACGATGCAGCGTTCAGGGCTCCGCTATACCAATCGCCATGGGCGGCCTTATAGCCCTGCGCTATGGAATCGGCCGTGGAATCGGCAACGCGCTGCACATTTTCGCGCGTATAGGTTTGGAAGTGCTGCTCCCATACAAAGGAAAGCACCACAATGGAAGAAAGCACCGTGATTAAGGAAACGGCCAGCATTACCAGCACGATGCGCTTGTTGAACGAAAGGTTCAGACCCTTCTTCTTTCCCGAGCTTCCATCTGGCTCCTCGCTGTTCGCTTGGCTCCAGGCGGCATCGGTCGAATTCGCAGCCATCAGCAACTCCTTTCTGTGGCGGCCCCAATAAAAAAGCGCGCCCCGCCCGAAAGCAGAACGCGCTGCAGGTTCCAAGGAAACTAGTTGGCTTTCGTGGGATCCTCAAAACGGTATCCTACGCCATGCACGGTATGAAGCCACTTCGGATTACGCGGATTGTCGCCAATCTTGGCGCGAAGGTTCTTCACGTGGGAGTCGATGGTGCGTTCATAGCCTTCGAAGTCGTAGCCCAAAACCTTTTCGACCAATTCCATGCGCGAGTACACACGGCCAGGGTAGCGGCACAGCGTGGTGAGCAGTTTGAATTCGCTGGCGGTAAGGTCTACCTCTTCGCCACTTACAAGGATCTTGTGACCCGAAATGTCGATGGTGAGCTCGCCGAACTCCAGCACTTCGCGCTGAGGCTCAGACTCAGAATGCACGCGGCGCAAAAGGGCACGTACGCGAGCAACCAATTCGCGGGGGCTGAAGGGCTTGATAAGGTAGTCATCTGCGCCCAGCTCGAGGCCGATGATGCGGTCTTCCACTTCACCCTTAGCGGTGAGCATGATGATGGGCGTGTCAGAGTTGTCGCGGATAACGCGGCATACGCGCTCGCCGGGAACACGAGGGAGCATCAGATCGAGCACAACCAAATCGAAGTGGTGCTTGGAAAACTCTTCCAAAGCTTCCTGGCCGTCGCCCACGGCGGTAACCCAATAGTTCTCGCGTTCGAGATATGCTGCCACCGCATCGCGAATGGCCTTTTCGTCTTCCACAAGAAGGATACGACGAGTGCTTTCGTTCATTGAAGAAGTCATCAATGCCTCCTGACAGGTATCGAAAAGCCCGTACGGGCTTTATCTGCACATGCAGCGCAGCCAAAAGCGGACAAAGCGGCTGCGGGCACTGGAGCCAACCAATACGATGCGCTGTTGCGCGCAACGCATCAGAGCGTCCAGGCGCCATTTGCAATTATTGTATCAATTGCCAGAACAGGAGCCATAAGCGGACACCCAAATGTCACAATACCCCTCAGCAGTACCCGCCTAACCGTTGTGCGGGAAAGCACCACATCAGGAGAATACGTGCCCACTAAACGCAGTCAAAATATCCCCGGCAAAGCCCCTCGCCCCTCCCGCAATTCGCACAACCGAAGTGCAGGGGTTCGCGGAGGCAGCACGCGCGGCGCTCATTCTGCCCGTAAGGCAGCTCCGCAGGGCTTTTCCACCTCTGCGCCCAGAAGCCGTTCGGCGTTCGGGCCGTCTGCGAAAACGAAAGGAAAAGGCGGATTCTCCAACGCTTCCACCCATGGCTTCGGCCCCGCATTTACCCAAGTGGCCAGCGGCGTTTCCGCAAAGAAATCGGGCCCCGAAGTGCTGCTTACACGCAGGAACCTGCTTATCGGAGCGGGCGTCATCGCAGGCGTTGCCGCTTTGGGCGGCGGCCTTTCCCTTGCAACCAACGCGCTGGAAGGCAAGAAGGAAGCCACCGTGAACAGCATCAGCGTCCCTGAAGATGCGGTGAATGCCCTTTCGGATTACAGCCAAGCCGACTACACGCAGCACGTGAAGGCTGCTGGAAGCTACAAGCTTACGTACGGAACCCTGGTATGGGCCGACAACGACACCGTTGCCGCCTGCCTGGTGCCCGGTGAATCGGCAAGCCCGTTAAACACGGTAAGCCTGCTGTACCTTTCCAACGGCAAAACCGCTTCAATACTCTCCGCTGCGCAGGGCGCCAACGAAGGATACGAAATCGTCGATGTGCGCTGCAGCGAAAACGGCCTTATTTGGACGGAATCAAGTGCCTATGAATCCGCTTGGCGCGTGTACACCGCAAAGCTTTCCAACGGCAGCGCCGCGTCTATCACCCAGGTTGACCAAGGCGATGGCAATTGGCTCATTCCGTCCATTGCCGCCGTGGGCGAAACCGCTTTTTGGCAGGTATGCCCCAACACCTCGGGGGAATCGGCTGCCGAGCGAAGCGCCCTTAAAAGTGCGCGCTTCGGCTCCGGCGACGTAGCCGTTCCCTACACTTCGAAAAAGGCCTTCGCCACACGCGTAACCTCAGCCGACGATGGCGTGGTAATCACACCGCGCGCCGAAGCCCAGGGAACCTATTACCAGCTCACTAAAATTTCAGCCAAAGACAATTCCACCGTCGACCAGATGACGCTCCCTTCGTCCATGACGCCCGACTTGGCCAGCTACGGCCGCAGCGGTTTTTCGTTTGGATTCAGCAGCATCTACAATTTCGGCGGCGGCATTGCCAACCTAGGCACCTACACGCCACGTTCGGCGGCAAATGCCTATAACTACGACGGCCTGCAGTGGTTCCGATTCTCGCGCTCGCCCATTACCGCCCCCTGTTGGTCGGGAGAATGGTTCGTGGTGAAATCCACCACTGCCCTGTGCGGCGTTAATTTCGGCAGCAAAAGTTACTTCGCCATCGACACACCAAGCGGCTGCGACACCTATGGCGAGCATCTGGTTTCCACGGGTACCCGCTCTTCGTTTGTGGGTCTTTCTCAAATCACCGACGACAACGACAGCGGCAACGACCATGCCCTTGTGCGCGTCTTCACGCCCATCAAGGGCAGCATCGATAATGCGTTTTAGTAGCGCCGATAATGGCGCGCTGCCGCCTTAACTGGCAGAACCCCATGTTCCTCTCGCGGAATCTGCCTCGTTTCGACGATCAGCCCGCTGCAAAAACAAAAATCCCGACATTTTTGCAACTTTTTTGCGATTGTGGACTCTTTTCCATTTCCAAAAAGAGAAATCGGACCGCAGTGCAGCAAATTACCTGGGCTTTTGCGTCTCAATCCGCAATCGGGAATCTCCAAACAATCCCTAATCGCAAAAAAGTTGCACTGCGAGCCGATTTTTTGTTTTTGGGCCTCCGGGGACTGCTCCAAGACGGGTCCGAAGCAGACCCGAAAGGGCGACGATGCGAGCAGGGACGAGTCGGCTCAGCCCCAACGGCGTTCTCGGGGCGGGCCTGCGCACCGGCGGTACAAGATGGCCTCGGGCTGTCCCGCGAGGCGGTCCGCAGCGACATCGCAAAAGCAGCCCGCTACAACGTTGCAAGAAAAAAGCGAGGGCATCCAGTCTCGGATGTCCTCGCTTTGTTTTCAAACGATATCCCGCCTACTTTAGAACTCAAGTTCCTTCAGACGATCGAATACCACGTCCTTGCGCGTGAGGAAGTCCCACGGATCGAAGATCTCGTCGAGCGTTTCCTTGGAAAGCTTCGCCTCGGGGTCGGCTTCCAAGTTCTCACGATAGGTGGGGCCATCGACAGCGTTCTGGATGTCGGCCCATACCTTCATGGCGTTGCGCTGAACGATAACGTATGCATCTTCACGCGTGATACCAGTCTGAACCAGGGCAAGCAGCACCTTCGAAGAGAAGATAAGGCCCTTGGTGCGCCACAAGTTGTGCTCCATCTTGGCGGGGTAAGTTTGCAGACCATCAAGCATCCACTGCATCTTACCGAACATGTAGTCCAGGGCAATGAAGCTATCCGCCAGGGCAACGCGCTCTGCGCCGGAATGGCTGATGTCGCGCTCGTACCACAGCGCAACATCATCAAGCGCTACCTGAGCGTTAGATTTAACCACACGGGAAAGGCCGCATACGCGCTCCGCGGTGATGGGGTTGCGCTTATGGGGCATTGCCGAAGAACCCTTCTGTCCCTTGGCAAACGGCTCTTCAGCCTCGATAACATCAGACTGCTGAAGCAGGCGCACCTGCATAGCGATGGACTCCAGCGTGGAAGCGGTAACGGCCAGCGCCGTCATAACCTGAGCGTGGCGGTCGCGCGCCAGAACCTGAGTGGAAAGCGGATCGGGGGTAAGGCCAAGCTTTTCGCAGACATACTGCTCTACGAACGGATCGATGCTGGAGTAAGTTCCAACAGCGCCGCTGATTGCGCCCGTTGCTGCAACCTTGCGAGCCTCCTGCAAGCGCACCTGAGCACGCTTCAGGGCCCATGCCCAGCTGCCAAACTTCATGCCGAACGTCATGGGCTCAGCATGGATGCCGTGGGTGCGGCCTACACACAGGGTTTCCTGGAATTCGAAAGCGCGGCGCTTGCAGGTTTCACCCAGCAGAGCAACGTCCTTCAAAATGATGTCGAGCGCTTGGGTAATCTGATAGGAAAGAGCCGTATCGCCCAAGTCGGAAGAAGTCATACCGTAATGAACCCAACGGCTGGGAGGCTCGGTTCCCTCGGGAACATCGGCATCGATGTACTCCGCCATGTTGGTGGTGAAGGCGATTACATCGTGGTTGGTAACCTTTTCGATCTCGTCAATGCGCTCAACAGTAAAATCTGCATGCTTGCGGATCCAAGCTGCCTCTTCCTTGGTGATTCCCGATTTGCCCAATTCGGCCTGGGCTTCGCATGCCAAAACCTCGATTTCCTTCCAGATCTCGAACTTGTTCTGGAGCTCCCAAATAGCACCCATTTCGGGGCGGGTGTAGCGACCGATCATTCGATTCCTCCCTTTACGTATGCCTTACCAGGCAAATGACTGAGACCATATTCTACCAACATAAAACACGCGAACGTCCACGGCAACCGTTACAACGAACGCACGATTTCGCGAGCGCGGCCCAAAAGATCGGTGTCTGCTGCAACAATAACCTGATCACCTGGGAAAATGCGCGTTTCACTGTTCACTACTTCCACATCGTCTTGATGGGAAACGGCAATCATGCGGATGCCCTCATCGAATTCAATGTCCAACGCACGCACACCTTTGTAGTTGTCGTGGTTGCGCATGGTGGGAACTTTGATGTCCAGCAAGCCGATCTGATCGCTAGAAAGCGAAACGGCAACGCCCATAGATCCGAGCATGGCCTCTTCCTGAATCATGTTCGCGATCATTACCGTGGAAGAAACGCTTTCAATGCCCAGACGGCGGAAGATTCGCAGATTCTTTGGGCTGTTCACGCGAGCAATGCAACGCGGTACATCGAACACGCGCGAAGCAATCTCGCACGCGGCGAGATTGTCTTCGTCTTGGCCGGTTGCCGCCACGAACACATCGGCAGATTGCATAGCCGCATCTTCCTGAACGGAAGCCGAGCAGCCATCACCGCTGATAACCAGGCAAGAGCCGTCGATGGTTTCCGCCAGGCGACGGGCTTGAGCATCGCATTTTTCAATCAAGGCAACCTGGTTGTCTTCGCGCAAAAGGGTACCTGCAAGATATGCGCCAAGCTTGCCGCCGCCAACAATAACGATATACACCGCAACCCCCTAATCCTGTGCGTACTTCGCGATAGCGGGAAGCATCGCATGAGAAACCACGGCAAGCACCGCATCTCCGTGATACAAGATGCTTGAAGGCGAAGGAATGGAGCTTACCGTTCCATCGGCGCGCTCGAAGGCACATACGCGAATGCCGTGACGGCTTTCCAAGTCGGCAACCTTGATGGACTTCTGCCCCACTTCGGAAAGGTTAAGGGCGAACTGAAGCACCTCGAAATCGCCGAAAGTAGCAATATGATCGCCGATGCCCGATATGGCTTTCGAGAATATCTCCTCGGCAACCAACGTGGTGCCGCATACGTAGTCGATACCCAGCTGCAAGTAAGTTCGCTCATGGCTGCTATCGTACAAACGCGCCACAGCATGAGGCACATCGTAGAGACGGCGGGCAATTTCCACCACCATGAGGTTGGCATTGTCGCTCTGGGTTACCGCAGCCACAAAGTCGCATTCCTCGATGCCGGCGTTCACCAAAATCTCTTCATCGTAGCCCACGCCCACAAAGGTTGAGCCATTGAAATCGCGGCCCAGCGCGGCAAAAGCCGAAGGGTCGCGGTCGATTACGCATACGTTGTTGTCATGCTCGGAGAGCATCAGGGCCAAGCGCGAACCAACACGGCCGCAGCCCACAATAATAATGTCGCTCACATCTATCGCGACGCCCCATGCGCGCCACGCCTCCATTTTGACCGCAGCGAACCTGCGTGAACCCCTCGCAGTAAACGGGCTTTATGTCCCTTCGGCCAAGCAACAACTTGGCTATTCGGGCTTGCTTGCCCATCCGCAAAGCGAATGCCGCACACAGCTACTGCTAATTTCGGTTGTCCTTATTGCTTGGGCAAGCGCTAACCAATGCATGCATAAGCATGCGGAAGAAGGCGCCGCCCGTTTAGAATGGCACACGAGAAAACAACCGTTCCTACAGCGCGCCACTCCTGCTGGATAGTTTAGAAGATCAGAGGACCCAACTCAAAGCCAACCCGCTACAACAAGCGAAAACAATGCGCCAAAGAAATAAAAAACGCCGACCCGCAGGCCGGCGTTGGGCATTAAATGAATCGGTAGTACACGTTTCGCGTACCCCAGTCGGTGTAGCTGCTGGCACCGAAGGCTTTGTAAACACCTGGCGCCAAGTCGAGCGCGCGACCGTACTTGGCGAAACCACCAGTATCGGTAACCGTAGCGATAACAACCTTGCCGTTGTAGCAAATCTCGCAAATGCCGCCTATCAGATAGGACTTGTCTTCAGGAACGGCAACCGTAACGCTTTGGTGCGTAAGCGCGATGCCCGAGGCGGTGTTGGTTACGCCGAAATTGCCCTGACCATCGTCGTTGGTTTCAATGGAATAGGCCGAGGCAACGCCGCTCTGCCAAGTGCCGTCGTTAACGTCGGGAGCAACGCGAGGTGCAGTGGGCAGCGGATCGAGTGTGCAAACCTCGTTCGCCTTCTGCTTTGCCAAGGCGTTGGTTTCGTCTACCGCAACGGGCACCACAACCGGGTCGGGATCTTTAACCGTGATAGAACGCTGGGTTGCTTCCGTGGCATCTGCTGCTTCGGTGACGGTTACCCCGTCAACGCTGGAAGAGGCATCGGCCACGCCGGAAGCGCGCTGAGCCGAAGAAAGCTGCTGGGTATCAGCGGCCTGCGCACGGGAAGAGCCCAAGCCAAGAGTGGAAGAATCTTCCTGCTTGGAACCCTGCGCCTGGCCGACAGAGCAAAAGGCAACCACCGTCATAGCCATGATGAGCACGAGGCAAACCATGAAAAACGGCGCAACCCTTCTTTTGGTATGTACGCTGGCTTTAGCCAAAAAACTCCAATGCCGAAGCTTCGCCGGTGCCCTTTGGGAAGTAAAGGGCGCGGGCCTTCTTGTTTGCAGAACCACCGAGATCAGAACCGGCAGACCGCAATAAGCACACAAAAGCGCAAGGCCTATTATACCTGCCTACGCGAAAGGCTCCAAATTTGGCCATCGGCAAACGGGCGTAAAAGTCCTGGGGTTACCCTGTTATAAAGGCTCTGAACTTGTTCCAAATCAGCTTCTGATCAGCGACAACGCAGTATTGTGGTGGGAATATGATGAAAACGCCACCAAGCGGTCAAACACACCCACATCAAGGTACGAAACCACCAAAGCAACCGCAACGAGACCAACGCCCAGCGCCAAAAAATCAATGCGATCAAAGGCGCAAGCGATAACGAAACAGGCTGCCACCGAAAGCCATATCAGTGCCGACAAATCGGTGATCCGCTCCAAGCTGTGGGGCGGGCAAATACCAAGAGTAAAGGGCAACAAGGCAATGCAGAGCTCGATGCAAACAACCAAGCCGCACAGACGAAGGCGCAATGGAGCCTTATCCGCGAAGCACACCAGAAGGGTTGTGCCCGCGACAATCAGCAGGACTGGCCAAAAGCCCCAAAAACTTACTCCAGGAATGCGAGAAACCCAGTAGTTGGCAACAAAAACAAAAAACAGCGTGGTTAACACCACCAGGGCCAATACCACCGGTGTTCGTTTGCGCGCTTTATTGGCGTCGTTAACCACCACGCTTTGCGCAGGAGCCGAAATAGGGCGCGAAACCCCTGAAGACACAGGCGGCATGGGAGGTATATGGCCCGCATCGGCATGAATACCGTAATTGCGCAGCGCTTCCACCCTAGCCACTCCCGCTTCAACCACACGGTGATAGCGGTCGGAGCATACGTCAAGCGGGCTGACGTTCAAAGGCTTGCCTTCCCCGCCCGAAGAGGGAAGAAACGCCGCAAAAGCAATATAGGGGACGGTAACCAAGCCGAAAGTGCAGATGAGCAGCACCGCAGCCGTGACGCGAACCAATACCGCATCGGCATCGATGCGCTCGGCAATGCCCGAACAGACGCCAGCGATAACTCGGTCTTCGCCGCGCGTTAGCGCCGGCCGAGACTTTGGCTGACTAAACAGGGAATATCCCTTTTTTTCGTCCTTTGCCACGCTGCTCCTTCCAACTCTCCCCATTTAACAGCAACAAAAGACAAGTCAACTACTTCGTCAGGAAAATGTTAAAGGAAGCACCTACAAAACGAACAGGCAGATGGAAAGGAACTGGCACACTGAACCGGCCAGAATCCACACATGGAAAATGGAATGCATATACGGGATCTTCTTCAGAACGTAGAAAATGCACCCGATGGAGTAGCAAAGGCCGCCCGCAAGCAAAAGCCAGAAGCCCGGGGCGGGAAGCAGCGCCCACAGCTGCGGAATGAACCACACAACCGACCAGCCCAAGCACAGGTACAGTACCGCCGAAATCCAGCGCGGACGGAACACCCAAAACGATTCAGCAATTACTCCGATAATGGCAACCGCCCAAACAAACGCAAACAGGGCAACCCCGTGGCAATCAACCAGGGTAACCAAGCAATACGGGCTATATGAAGCCGCGATGAACAGGTAAATGAAACTGTGATCGAGCACCTTGAAAACACGTTTGGCCTTTTCAACCGCTATAGCGTGATACAGCGTTGACATCACATATTCCAACAACATGAAGATGCTGTATACCAGTGCAGCAAGCAAATGCAGGCCGCCGCCCGAACGAACAGCCGCAACAACGCAGAGCGGAATGGCAGCGATGGCCAACAACGCACCAACGCCGTGGGTTATCGAGTTGGCAATCTCTTCGCCCAGCGAATAGGCGCGAATGTCCTTGCGGGAATTGCGCACGCCAGCGCCGTCCTTCTTCTTTTCACGCTTGGAGCGTTTCGGGTTCTCCGAATCGCGCTTCTTGAACTGGCGGGGCGTCCATTCCCTTGAGGGAGCCTGCGATTGTGCCATTGTTATCCCTTCAACTGCCCTATTCGGGGCGCTACATTCACTGCAGTCTAGCAGCGAAACACGTTCATAAGCTTGATAGTGCGATTATACTGCGAGGTCACCCTCCGGTTGAGCCCAGTCGAGCCAGGCGGATGCTTCTGCAATCGGGACGTCGATCAGCCGCTCGTCCCGGCCGCGCACGCCCGCCGCAGTACACACCAAAACGGTTGCAACGCCAGCATGGCGCTGCAACGGATTCGTGCGCAGGCAGGCATACTGCATTTTCTTCCGAGGCACGATCACCGTGTCGGTAGAGTATCCACCGTTTACCACGATGGTTCCCGAACCGTCGAAACCAAACGCAGAACGACGGTGCCACAGGAACGCACCCACCACTTCGATAGCCGCAATGGCGGCGCACAGCAAAAGGCCCGGCATCAGCATCGCTGCAACAAGGCCACCAAGCTGGGCATGCCCCCGAGCAGCTGTTGCGTCAGCAGCGAAAACGGCGGCGCACAACAGAAGCAGGACTACGGCGAGCCAGAACCCAACACCCTTCAGCATCGCCCTTCGTGTAATGGCGCGACGCAGGGCCACCTTCGGCATAGGAGTGCTTGCCACGGGAGCATGAGCGTATTCGGGCGTTAAACCCTGAACGACATTCCATGCCTCAGCGATGGGCAAGAACGGATGCACAACCAACTTGTCCGTCTCTGACTGAGAAGAGGAACCAGACGATTCTTCGCCAGAAGCTACGCCAATCCTGCCGTACGAAACCGAGCAGCAACGCATAAGGCGTTGGAAAAAAGTTTGATGAATGTGCACCGATTGGATTCGGTCCACATCGATGCCGTTGAACACATGCGTTATAAGACCCCGCTCAACCTCAATGCGGCCACCACGACGGCGCGCTTGGAAACCGCCATAGGAAAGGCACACGCCAACCAGATAGGTAACCCACGTCATAGCCAAGCAAAGCAGCAGCAAGAAACCCGTCAGACCGCATGCCAGCATAAGATCGCTCTTGGGCACACCCGTCGCTGCAAAAAATGTTGTGCTATCGACCAAAACCGCGAGGATGGCCAAGGTTGCCATAACGACAAGCGCAGCCATCACTGTTGCAAGAGCCAAGCCAAACGACGCCCTTCCGCATAGGGCGGAAAACAGCAGTTCCTTGTTGCCAAGACGGTATTCACAGGTAACAACACCTGTATTCACTGCGTCCTTAGCGAATACGCCGCGAATATCGTCTATAACGGCAGCAGCAGCATCAAGCACGTTGCCCTGACCAGCAAGAGAACTTGGAGCAACCGCTGCAATGCGCTCCCCTTCGCCTTCGATGTGCTTACGGCGGAAAAGCTCGCGACGCAGATATTCTGCCGCGCTTCGCTCCACGTACGAAATTACCAGTGCCTTGTTGCTGGCACCGCCCGCAGTATCGATGTTCACTGTGCGCACGCCCGCCAGGCGCTGCAGAAGAGAAGCGCGTTCGTTTACCGACTGGATCTTCGAATACGGCACGTGGGTACGCCGCTTGTTCAAGATCCCCGAGTAGAAGCTGAATTCCGTTTCGTCAAATTCGTACCAGGTGTAACGGTACGTCCATGCACGGGCCCCCATCACCACCACGCAAATAAGAACCGTAAAAGCAAGGAGCAGAAGCACCGCGGCGAAAAACGCATTGACCGAAATGAAGCCAAGGGCTTCGGCCAACTTCGTAAGCCCTGGCAATGAAGAAAACCCGCATATGAAAATGACCGGCGCAGCGCGCAGCGCACCCAGCCAGATATAGCAATGATGCAGCGAATGGCGCACGCCCGTTTGCTCGGGCTCGTAAGCCGAAGCACCTAACGGCGCAGAGTTCATATTGGGAGGAATGGGGCCGTTGGAGCTCATAGCTACACGTCCTCGCGGGCAAGGCGAGCAAATTCGGCAGCACGATCACGAACGCTGTCTGCCTCTTCGGTTAACAGACCAGGGATTTCCATCGACCCCGCAGCAGTTGAAACCGTCACACTTGCCAGGCCGAAAGCGCGCAAAATGGGGCCCTGCTTCGTATCGGTATTCTGCACACGGATGAAAGGAACCACGATATGTTTGCGCCAAATGATGCCGTACTTCAGCTCCAAGAAATCAGGGCGAAGCTCATAATGCCAGCGAATGTAGCGCAGCGGCGTTACCGCAAGCAGGAATATAACCAGCAAAACCACGTACAGAACGGTGAACGCCAGCACATAGGGCTCCGCCCAGTATGCTTCCGACGCGTCGACGAGCAACGCGATGGCTCCCGGCGACGCTAGAATCAGCCACACCACGGTAAGCATCAACGTATCGCTGATGCGCCACACTGCCTTGATGCGTGGATTCAGCTTTTCCCGAGGCTCTGCGCGCATAACGCTCCCATCCCCTAGTTAATCATCGGTTTTAGCATTATTGTCGCATAACGCACGCTGCACCGAAGCGCCCAATGCGTACGTGAATAAGACTCGATCCGTGCTTTTAACGGCATTTCAACAAAATAAGCAAAACCGCCTGGCAGACCGGAGAAAGAAAAAAACATTTCTCCGTTGCACAGGCGGATTTTCGTAACTATATTTGCAAACAGCACCATCGCAGATGCTGCCATCAGAACCGCTACAGGTACCTAAAGTAGGCAGCGCAAGATCCTTCAGAGGAAACCATGCACGGACCCACGGGATTTTCGGGCGTGCACACCTTGCGGAACAAGGGGCATTCGTTTGGAGCCATCATGCCGCGCAACACATCACCGCAGCGACAGCCCTTCGGCTCCTGCGTGGGCTCAACCTCAGGCTCGAAGCGCTGGAGTGCATCGAACTCGGCAAATTCGGGGCGAATCGCATAGCCCGATCCAGGAATAACGCCCAATCCGCGCCATGTTGCATCTACGGTATGGAACACTTCGTTGATAGCGGCAACGGCAACCGGATTGCCTTCGGGCGCAACGCCACGCGTATAGGCAATCTCTATCTCGGCGCGTCCTTCGTGAAGCTGGCGCATGATCATGGCAACGCCCTGAAGCACATCCACCGCTTCGAAACCGGTGATAACGCCGGGAATGCCGTACTTCTTCGCCAGGAACTCATAAGGCTTCATGCCGATGATAGTACTTACATGACCGGGCAAAATAAGCGCATCGATCTGCAGCGAAGGGTCGGAAACAATGGTTTCCAGCGCACCGGGCATATTCTTATGCGCCACGAAAACACTGAAATTCTTAAGACCCAACGTCTTGGCACGTTTAATAGCCATGGCGACCAAGGGGGTGGTGGTTTCAAAGCCCACACCCACGAACACAATTTGCTGGTCGGGGTTTTCCTGAGCAAGCTTCAGCGCATCGAGCGGAGAATACACGATACTTACCGAACGCCCTTCGGCCTGCTCCTTCAGCAGGCTGGAAGTCGACCCCGGCACGCGCGTCATATCGCCAAAGGTGGCAATGGTAACGCCAGGGACGCGCGAAAGCGCAATTACCGTATCGATGTCTTTGTTGCTGGTAACGCAAACCGGGCAACCAGGGCCCGATGCCAAACGTACACCTTCGGGCATCATGGTGCGCAGGCCGTTACGGGCAATAGCAACCGTATGGGTGCCGCACACCTCCATCAAGGTTGCGTGCTCAGGCGCCCATTTCTCAATCGAACGGATTAAGCCCCGAGCAAGCTCTGGATCTTTGAAAGAAGACAAATCCATCGGAATCGCCCGCCTATAATCCCTCGACGTCGGCAAGTTCGGGAATCTGCTTGATCAGGTCGAGCGTTTCCTGAGCGTCTTCCTCGCTTACCACTTCGATGGCAAAGCCAGCATGAACCAGGACAAAATCGCCCACCTGAGCAGAAGGGGTAAGGTCAAGCGCCACTTCACGGGTAACGCCCAGAATATCCACTACCGCCAAATTATTATCGTTGATGGTACGAACTTGGGCGGGAATAGCTAAACACATATTGCATCACTCCTCATGTTGCGCCTGCAATCCTAGCACAGCCTGTCCATAAGAAATTGAAGCATCGTTGGGTGGCAGCTCTTTATTCAGCGCCACCGTAAAGCCGCGCTCCTGCAAGCGCGCAAGCGTGCGCTCCATTAGGTAGCGGTTCATGAACACGCCACCGGCAAGCGCCATAACTTCGATGCCGTAGGTGGCTCGCACCAATTCGGCAACATTCACAATGGCCTCCACGAAGGCGCCGTGGAAGCGCGCGGCAATAACGGGGGTGGGAACCGACGCCTGCATGTCGTCGAGCATGGCGGCAAATACCGGCGCTACGTCCATCAGCAAAACCGAAGTATCGGCTGCCGTGCTGTTTTCCGTTGCCGTGTTCTTGATGAAGCCAATACGGTAACGCTCGTCTTCCATAGGCAAGCCCGCTGCCTCTACCTGGGCCCTATGAGCCGCAGCCTCCAAAAGAATGGCCGCTTCGCCCTCGTAGCAAGGGTGAGTGCACACACCCAACAGAGCAGACGCCGCATCGAAGATGCGCCCGACCGAGGACGTTTCGGGAGTGTTTAAGCCCTTTTCAATCATCTGCTCAAACACTTCGGCATTCGGAACGCATTCGGATACGAACTTCTTAGCCTGCTCGTGTTCCAGCAGGTCAAACGACCACAGAGCGCCATAGGCAATACGCGCAGGGTCCTTGATGGCGGCCGCACCACCTGGCAGGGGAATGTAAGCGAAGTTCGCAAAGCGCTCGTAGGCTTGAAGGTTCGAAAGCAGAACTTCACCACCCCAAATAGCCCCATCGAGCCCATAACCCGTGCCGTCGAACGCGAAACCGCATACAGGGCCTTCCAAGTTGTTTTCGCCCATAACGGAAAGAATGTGCGCATGGTGATGCTGCACACGCGTTAGGGGCATACCCTGGTTCGTCGCCCATTTGGTAGAAAGGTATTCAGGATGGTAGTCGCACACTATGCGCTTAGGCTCAAAATGCAGCAAGCTAGCATAGCGCTGGCGCGTTTCGTTCCATGCGTCGAACACCGCAGCACTTTCCAGGTCGCCCACATGCTGGGAAACAAACGCCTTGCCAGCACGCGCATAGGTTAGCGTGCTTTTCTGCTCGGGACCTACTGCCAAAAGCCCTTCGCTTGCGCCTTCGGGGCACGGAGCCGAAACGGGAAGCGGCGCATAACCGCGAGCGCGACGGATGAACTGAACGATGTCGCCCGCAGCACCGCCGTTGAGGATACGAATAACGGAATCGTCATAGCGCCCCACGATTTCACGGTTGTTCACCAGGAAGGCATCGGCAACGCCAGCAAGCTGGGAAAAGGCTGTTTCTTCATCGATAACGATAGGCTCGTCGTGGATGTTGCCCGATGTCATAACAAGCATGCCACCACATTCGTGAAGCAGCAGGTGCTGTACGGGCGTGGTGGGCAGCATTACGCCCAGTTCGGGTAAGTTGTCAGCCAGACCCTTCGCAAGCATCGCATCGGAACGCTTTCGCAGCAACACAATAGGGCGCGCAGGACTCGTAAGCTGACGCGCTTCGGCGTCGTTTACGTCACAAAAAACGCGAGCCTCTTCCACTGAAGCAACCATAACGGCAAACGCCTTGCCGGGGCGATGCTTGCGATGACGCAATGCGGCAAGAGCCGCCTCGTTAGCAGCGTCGCACACCAGGTGATACCCGCCCAAGCCTTTAACGGCAACGATGCCACCTGCTGCAATCAGCTTTGCGGCACGATGGAAAATCTCGTCAGATTCCTCGACGTTTTTTGCCCAGGAAACACCTTCGAGCGAAAGGCCATCCGCAGAACCCGATTCAATCCAGCCAATTTCAGGACCGCACTCAAAGCACGCATCGGGCTGTGCATGGAAACGCCTATCGGCAGGATCGGAGTATTCCTCCTGGCATGCTGGGCACATCTTGAACTGCGCCATAGATGTTTCGGGGCGATCGTAAGGCAGCTTGCGCATGATAGTGAAGCGCGGACCGCAATTGGTGCAGTTGATGAAGGGGTAATGGAAACGACGATTGTTCGGGTCGAACAGCTCTTCAACGCAAGCGTCGCACGTTGCCAAATCAGGCGAAACGAGCGTGGTTTCATCCTGTTCCGTTGCATCGGAAAAACGAATCTCAAAAGCATCAAAGCCCTGTACGGGCACTTCTGCAATCTCGATTTCGCTTACTTGCGCAGCAGCAGGCGCCTCTTCGGAAAGGGCCAGCACAAACCTGTCAAGCGGCAGGGTTTCTCCCTCAGCATGCACCTTCACGCCTTCGACATCGTTCAGAACCCAGCCGGCAATATTTCGTTTTTTTGCCTCACGATAGACAAAGGGGCGGAAACCCACCCCTTGTACTACGCCAGATATTTTTAGATCAAGCGCTTCACGCGTCATGCGTTGATTGCCTCCTTGAACGCCTTAACCAAGGCACGAATGGACACCGCGGAGTTGTCAGGCAAATGCACCTGAACGCAGCGGCGACCACGGTCAGAAAGAATTGCGAAGTCGCCCGAAGCCTGAGCCTTTGCAAGTTCGCCCAAGCTCTGTGCGCGGGAGTCTTCGATGGCAATATCCTTCGGTTCTTCTGCCGAGATAATCAGGAACACGCCTTCATTCGGGCCGCCCTTATGAAGCTGGCCGGTGGAATGCAGGTAGCGAGGGCCAATTTCCAAGCACGATGCCGCGCCCAAACGGTCGGCAACCGAGTGGCGAATTTCTTCCAACGCTTCACGGCGGCCTTCGCCGGTGAAGGGAAGGAACGCATTCAAGCTGAAGTAATCGCCGGGTTCAATGCTGCCAAACAGGGCGCGCAATGCGGAAACAAGTGATTCGTCCTCAACAGAACCGCGCAAAGCATCGGACACATGCACCTCAACATCGCCAATAGGAATGCCTGCAAGGCCCTTTTCCACGAATTCAGGGTTGCGAGCGCCGTTGGCCAGGATGTTCAGTACTTCCTTCTTGGCAACCGCAACGTCGGGCTGGTCAAAGGGGCATACCTTCATAAGGTAACCAACCATAGCAATGGCGTATTCCCACATAACGAAGTGAGCCGCCACTTCCTCCACGTTTAGAACTTTGAAGCTCATACGCGGAATAGCGGGGTCGATGAACTCGAGCGCATGGCTGAAGTTCTGGCGATCGTCCCACAGATCGGTTTTGGTGTTGTAGGTAATAACCGTGCGATCGTGGGGATCTTCGCGCAGAACCAGCGAGTCAACCTCGATGTTGGGCAGGATGCCGAAGCCGTTCTTGCCCAAGCTTTCAGCTACCAGCTGCTCAATCCACAAACCAAGTACGCGGCCGCGCTTTGGCGTGAAGAACGAAAACTTGTCACGCCCATTCTTATAGTTGTCGAACAGGAATGCTGCCAAGTTCGATGCAGGGTTGTCCAGGTCGTCAGTAGAGCACAGCTCCTCAGCGTTGCGTGCGCTTTCCATAACCTTTTTGATGTCAATGCCCACCAAAGCAGCAGGAACCAAACCGAAAACGGAAAGAGCAGAATAGCGACCACCAACCGTGGGCTCGCCAGAGAATACCTTAGCCCATCCTTCTTCCTTGGCACGAGCTTCAAGCTCAGAGCCAGGATCGGTGATGGCGATCAGATGAGAGGGAATTTCCTCTTCCGACAAGGTTTCCGCCAAGATGGTGCGAACCGCTTTCATAACCAAGGTGGGCTCGATGGTGCCGCCCGACTTGGAAGATTGAATGATAAGCGTGGTTTTGGGGTCGCATTCAGCCAAGATGGTACGAACACGCACCGCCGATACCGAATCGAGCGTCTTGAACGTAATAAGCGAAGAATCAGGCTTGTTATATTTGGTAAGCGTCATCGGAGCCTGGGTAGAACCACCCTGGCCGATGAGGATAACCGTTTTCAAGCCGCGAGAAATCATCTCGTCGGCAAAATCCTGGATCTCGTCGATAGGGCACGGCGGTTCACTTGCCAGCGTTGCCCATCCCATATATTCAGCGGCGCATTGCTGCGCTTCTTCGGAAAAGCCATAAAGAGAGCTGTCCTTGCATCTAACTCGACTGGCAACCTTGCCGTCGACCAGAGCCTGGAGTGAGGGAGGGTAGATCCCCTGAATGGCAAAATCGATCATTTGTCCTTCTTTCATAGGTCTTCCGATTTTACCAAATGGCAACACGTATGCCACCTTTACCCCGTCGCTGTATAGAAAACGCCATTTAAACGATCTTATTGCCGCTGGTCAGATGAATATGCCTCAAAGAAAAACCAAACAACGTCGCATGCTACGATCCAGGCAAGCGAAGCGTTTAGAGCAACCCCATTCAAGGCAGGAGGAACAGGCATGTCCATCACGTACGATTTCTCGGGAAAAACAGCTGTCATTACTGGCTCGGCACGCGGCATCGGGCGGCGCATTGCAGAACGATTCTACGAGGCGGGCGCCAACGTTGCCTTGTGCAGCATTTCACCAAACGGCAAAGAAGAGCTGATGCAGGAAATCGCTGGCGACGACCGTAGCCGCATCATGGCAAAGCCCGTCAATATGACGCAGGTCGACCAAATCAGGGCATTCTTCGAAGCGGTAGTGGAAAAGTTCGGCTCATTCGACATCTTGGTGAACAATGCAGGAATCTTCACAAGAGAGACTATCGAAACCGTTACCGAAGCCGATTGGGAACGCGTAATGGACACAAACCTGAAGTCGATGATCTTCGCCAGCCAATGGTTCGCACGCTACAACCGAGAGCACGGCGCAGGCGGCAGCATCGTGAATATCGCTTCGGTTTCCAGCGTTACCTATATCCCGCACAACCTGCTATACAACATCAGCAAGGCAGGCGTGGTCACTCTTACCAAAACGCTCGCACGCGATCTGGGCCCTTTAAACATCCGCGTGAACGCCGTGGGGCCTGGCAGTGTTCCCACCGACTTGAATGCGGCCCTGTACGCCGACAAGCAACGCGAAATTGATTTGTGCAACAAGATCCCACTCGGCCGCCGTGGCACCAAAGACGATATCGCCAACTGCGTGCTGTTCTTGGCAGCCGATGAGTCCTCGTATCTGACAGGGCAGGTACTATTCGCCGAAGGAGGCTGGTTATTGGCTTAGGGCGTCACCTTTGGATGGGCGCCGCGCCTCTACGGTGCGCATCAACTCCCTTTTCGGGGGGCGTTTTACTGTAATCGTGCTTATAACGAGAAAAGACCCGCCGAAGCGGGTCTTTGAATTGTGGTGGTCGGGGCGGGACTTGAACCCGCGACACGCGGATTTTCAATCCGCTGCTCTACCAGCTGAGCTACCCAACCGAAAGCATCATATCTGACGCGATTTGTTATATTACCGATAGGTCTTCTATACGTCAAGACTTTTATGCAACAAATATTTCAAGCTTCGACCACAACACACAACAACTCGCAGATAGATTTTCAGATCACCTTGTTTCCCTGATGGACACAAGTAACGAATCGCGGCACCAACGAACGCAAACAAAAAAAAATCGAGGCACCCATTACGGGTGCCTCGATTCAATAGACAGCCTATTCCCAAGCAGAGCGGCCCTGCAGTGCGCGGCGACCGATATCGGAACGATACTGAACGCCCTCGAATTTGATGAGTTCGCATGCTTCATAGGCGCGGTTGCGAGCCTCTTCGAACGTATCGCCCAGGGCAACTACATTCAGAACACGACCACCAGCGGTAATGAGCTCACCGTCGGGGTTCAACGCCGTGCCAGCATGGAAAACAATAACGTCGTCAAGATCTTGAGCCTCTTCCACACCAAGGATGACCTTGCCCTTTTCATAAGACCCTGGGTATCCTTCGCTTGCCAAAACAACGCTTACCGCCCATTTGTCGGACCAAGAAAGAACGATGTCCTCAGGACGGCCTTCCGCAACAGCAAGCATGATGTTTACCAGATCGCCTTCGAGGCGGGGCAGTACCACCTGGGTTTCAGGATCGCCGAAGCGCGCGTTGAATTCCAGTACCTTCGGGCCTTCGGGCGTAAGCATGAACCCGCCATACAGGCAGCCGCGATAGTCGTTTTCGAACGGAGCCTTTGCCGTAGCGGCGGCAGACTGCTCCATGATGGAAACCATGGTTGCCATTTCTTCTTCAGTAACGATAGGCACAGGAGAATACACACCCATGCCGCCCGTGTTGGGGCCAAGGTCGCCATCGTAGGCGCGCTTATGGTCTTGCGCGGGAGCCATGCAGAATGCCTTGCCGTTGGAAACGAAAGCCAAAAGGGAGCATTCAGGACCAGTAAGCATCTCTTCAACAACAACCGTTTGACCTGCATCGCCAAAGCTGCCGTCAAAGCAAGCCTCAACGGCATCAAGCGCCATATCGAGCGTTTCAGCAACCACAACGCCCTTGCCTGCAGCAAGACCATCAGCCTTAACGACTAATGGAGCACCCAGCTCTTCGCAGTATGCGCGAGCCGAAGCTGCGTCGGTAAAGCTCTGATAGCGTGCCGTAGGGATGCCGTTGGCGTCCATGAAGCGCTTGGAGTAGGTTTTAGAGCCTTCCAGTTGAGCGCCCTGAGCATCGGGGCCAAACACAGGAATACCCGCTTCACGAAGAACATCGGCAACGCCCGCCACAAGGGGAGCCTCAGGACCGATTACCACCAGTTCGATGTTGTGAGCCTGGGCAAATGCGAGTACTGCCTGAGCGTCTTCAGCATTGAGATCCTTAACGTTGCGAGCGATGTTTGCCGTGCCACCATTGCCAGGAGCCACGTACAACTCGGTGCAACGAGGCGATTTCGCAAGCGCCCACGAAATAGCATGCTCACGGCCACCGCCGCCAAGAACCAGAATGTTCATGGTTCAAACCTTTCTTGTTTGATGCCAAAAAGCACCCCCGCAGATTATTCCGCGAAGGTGCTTTGCTTGTTTTGCTTTACCGGGTGAGGCCCATATCGTTAGCGACTCTCCCAGCCATTGAAGATAGTCTGGTTGCGATCGGGACCAACAGCGATGATGGACGCCTTTACGCCAGAAACCTCTTCAAGGTACTTAACGTAGCTCTGCGCATTTGCGGGCAGGTCTTCGAACTTCTTGCAATCAGAGATATCGACGCCCTCCCAGCCAGGAAGCTCTTCGTAGATAGGCGTTACGTTCTTCGGGTAGATAACCGAATGCTGCATGGGGAAGTAGTCATAACGCTGACCGTCCGCCTCATAGGCAACGCATACCTTGATGCGGGGAACGCAGGAAAGAACGTCGAGCTTGGTAAGGGCCATGTCCGTCATGGAGTTAACCTCTACCGCATAGCGCGCCTGAACCGCGTCGAACCAACCGCAGCGGCGCTTGCGACCGGTGGTTACACCGTATTCGCCGCCTGTCTTGCACAGAAGCTCGCCGATTTCGTCATGAAGTTCCGTAGGAAACGGACCGGAACCAACGCGCGTGATGTATGCCTTAGCAATGCCCAGAACCTTGCCGATTGCCTTCGGGCCCACACCGGAACCGGTGGGTGCGCCGCCAGCGCAGCAGGAAGAGGAGGTTACAAACGGGTAGGTGCCATGGTCAACGTCGAGCATAGTACCCTGAGCGCCCTCGAACAGCACATTCTTGCCGGCGCGAAGCTCTGCGTTCAGCAGCTGCGTGGTTTCAGCCATATGTTCACGCATAACGTCAGCATAGGGGAGATACATCTCGCAGATCTGATCGACCGTATAGGGCTCAAGATCATAGATTTTAGTAAGAATCTGGTTCTTCAGGAACAGGGCCGCCTCAACCTTTTCACGGAAGATCTTTTCATCAAGCAGATCCTGAACACGAATGCCGCAACGGGAGATTTTATCCTCGTAAGCAGGGCCGATGCCGCGCTTGGTGGTACCGATCTTGTGCTTGCCCAAATGGCGCTCGGATGCTCCGTCAAGATCGATGTGATACGGCATGATGATATGAGCGTCGCAGGAAATGCGCAGGCGGTCGCAGGAGAAACCTTCTCCCTGCAGCATGTTCATTTCCTCAACGAGAACCTTCGGGTCGATAACGCAACCGTTGCCGATAACAGGCGTGATGTGATCGTACATAACGCCAGAAGGAATCAGATGAAGCGCCAACTTGGTATCACCATGGATAACCGTGTGGCCTGCGTTGTTTCCGCCCTGGTAACGAACAACATAATCGTAGTCGCTCGCAATAAGGTCAGTGATCTTGCCTTTGCCCTCGTCGCCCCACTGAGCGCCAAGGAGAACCGTGCTTGGCATGAAAGGTCCTTTCGATGTTTCAATAATTAGCCAGGTGCAACGTGCCAAAGCGCGCAACAAGCCCTAGCAACCAAAATCATACTACAGTTGAATCAAATTGCTTCGCGGATCAACAGTTCCCATCAAGGCTGCAACGTCCGAATGGCACGTAAACAGGATTACCTGCCGATACCGTGCCAATTCCGCCAAAGCACGGGCAGCCTGAGCGCGCCGTTCATCGTCGAAATTAACCAATATGTCGTCGCACAGCACGGGAAGCCCGCGACCAACATTCGCCGCCGAGAGAAGAAGGGCTATGCGCAAGCTCAAATACAGCTGCTGACGCGTACCTAGCGAAAGAAAATGGGGTGGGCGCACGGTTTTAACCGCATCGATCACCTCCAGTTCACCCTGGGCGTTCATGCGAACCTGCCGCCAAGCGCCGTCAGTCATCTGCGAAAGCAAACGTGAAGCGGTGCGATACACCTCGGGTTGGCTTTTGCGTTCCCATTCGGCAATGGCGGCCTCAAGGGAACGTTTGGCAATAAACAGCACCGAAAGCCTTCGGTACGTTTCCCGCAGGCGGGCTTCCACTTCTTCGCATTCGAATTTCGCTTCGTCGAAATCGGTTGAGCTTCGAGCGGCAGCCAAGCGTTCCGACAGCTCTCCATACTGACGGTCGGTCTCGGCGGCCATAGCCGCCGTCTTAGCGCGGTCCTGCTCTTTGCGCTCAATCGCTTGGGATATCGCCTCCACCGATGCGCCATCGTCGAAGCCTGCCTTGCGGCACAGCTCCACACGTTGGTTCTTGCATTCGGCCAATTCCTTGCGAAGGCTTGCGCACTGAAGGGAACGCGCCTGATGGTTCAGGTTTTCCGTTGCGCACGAGGTACGGTAATCGTCAAGCTGGTCGAGCAATCGGCGGGCACGGCGAAGAGAGCCAGCAGCCGGCTTTAAGCCGTTTGCCTCTAAGAAGTTCACAACCTGGGCATCAAAATCGCTAAGGGACCGTTCACAAGTCTCCACTGTTTTCTTATCCTGCTGAACCACCCAATCGCGCTTCTTCAACTCCTCATCAAGCTCATCTTCACCAGGAATCGGCTTCAACGCCACAGAAACACCCGCAGCGCCGATTACCAGAGAAAACGCAACCAATGCCACGCCGGCAATCAGGTAGGAAAGCCCTCCGTGGTCGGGGGCGCTATACAGAACAAACGAACCGCCGAACACCATGAGAATCGTCAAAGCCAGAGCCAAACCGAGCTTCACCTTGCGCTGTGAAGCGAACTGGTTCTTGCTGTCAGCAGCCTTCGCCTGATCAGCAAACACTTCGTAATCCGACTGAGAGCGAACGGCATCCATGCGCGCAGCATCCAAAGAATGCTCCAATTTCGCACGACGGCGCTCGAAATCATCGAGGCTGTCCGCGAGCTGGTACTGCTCCTCTCTGCTCAAGCCGACCAGCTCGGCGAGCTCGAGCGGCGGCTCCCCCTCATGGCTGGAAGCTTCGTCTTCGAGGCGCAACGCCTCATGGAGCGATGCGCGCGATTCTTCGATGGAGCGATCGATTTCCTCCACACGAGCACGTAACGTTTTCAACCCTTCGATTTCCGTATTAAGCTGCTGCTGAGTTTGTGCGAGCAAATCCCTTCGAGGGCCCCACGAGGCAAGCGTTTTCTCCTGCGCACGCAGCGCATCAGCCTCTTCGCGCCCTTGATGAACCAGCTCACGCAGGCGAAGGCGCTCTTCGGTCAGGTTAGGCACCGAATTCGGGTTCTTAGCCGAACGAGAAAGCTCTTGTTTGATGCGTTCGTTCACTTCATCAAGTGCATGGGCAGGGGAAGACCCCGTACCAGAGCCGGCGGTAAGCAGGTGTGCCGTTACTTCGTTATGGCGATCAAGACGCAAGAGCTCATCGCTCGTTAATGCGAAAATAGTGTTGTAGGTTTCCTGGTCGATGTCAGTAAGCAGCCCTGCGGGAACAGTTATTCCCTCACTGTTCTTGGCGCGTTTTACCTCAGACACTTCGTCGGTAGAGCTGTCACGGAAGAACAGGCTTCCTACACGCTCTGCCGATTCAGGGCGATACGGATTGCCCTGACCCCTTGAGCTTGGCCAGCCGAACAGAACACCCTTCACCAATTCATTGAGCGTGGTCTTACCTGCTTCGTTAGGACCGTACACCACATTCAGACCAGGTGAAAATGGACCCACAATGGTGTTCGAGAACTTCCCGAAACTCGACATTTTCACATGCTCAAGGAAGAGAGGGCTGATACGCATTTCGGCGCTAGTATTTTTCTTTTTGCCCATTAAGTCTCACGCCCCAACAGATCGAGCACGAGCGTTTCAGCTTCATCGCACAAGGTGGGCAGCACACGACCAAGCGTTTTTGGCAAAGGAAGGTCACGGCTGCAGAATTCGTCTTCCACTCCCTGAAGCGCAGCTGCGTCTCCTTTTCGGTACTCATCGAGCGCGCCAAGATAAGCTGCCGGGAACAAGCCTTCGGTGCGAAGAGCCTCTTTGTCAAGAGATGTTGAAGTGCGGCCCTGGATGTCATCGATGAAGAAAAACGGATATGAATCGTTCACCGCTTGGCGAAGGTCGTCAATCACATGAGCGTCAAGGCGGGAATGGAGGCTCGTCTTGCCGGTAAGAATCACGCGGAATATCATCCGCTGGCAGCAAGCATCGGCATTAGCGGCAAACTGCGCAGAAACGATGCGCTCTTGAACATCGGCAACCGTCGGGCATTCGGACACATCCACCTCCAAGCGGCACCATTCAACCTGCGCCATAGGGAGGAAATCGGCCTGAACAGGGGAGCCTTGCGAAAGCGTAACCTGATACACCCCGTGAGGACCGGTTTCCACCACGCTCCTGCCCTGAGGGCACCCCGAAAAGGCGATGCGCGGATCGCGAGAAGCAGGCAGCAGGCGCGGCTGATGCACATGACCGCATGCCCAATAATCAACATCGCGCGAAAGCAGGGTTTTGGGCTGCACCGGCGAGCGTGTGGGATCGATATCGAGGCCCGTATGCAGAACGCCAACCATAAAGGGCGCACGAACACCCAGCTCACGCTGGGCAGTTTCACGTGAAACCCCTTCAGAGATATCAACGCCGGCAGGCCAAGACTGGCTGAAGTATCCGCGTCCACCGATAAGCGCAAGCGGCTCACCGCCACGTTCGTACAGCGCAAAACCGGGTTTACCCGCACCCAACAAATGAGCGTTTTCCGGCAAAGCGGAAAAGCTGTTGTCCCACGACGTAAAGGGGTCATGGTTGCCCGTTACAAAGTACACAGGGATGCCTGCTTCATTGAGCCTTTCCAAGCCCGATACGAACAGCGAAAAATCAGCATACGAAGGGCGCGAGTCATCGAAGATGTCACCCGCAACCACCACAAAGTCAACCCGCTTTTCTATAGCAGTGTCGATAATGCGCCGATACGCATCGGGGATGGCCCTCAGCAGAACGTCGGCCCACAAGGGCGAACTTGCGCGGAGTCCTTTAAAAGGCGCTCCCAAGTGCAAGTCGGCTGCATGTATGAACGTGATCGTGCTCAACCCAGCCTGCCTCTCATAAGACTAGTACCCCGAATCGTCGAAGTGATTAGTGAACTTGGTGAATTCAGGGATGAACGTAAGCGGGATATCGCGCGTCGGGCCGCTACGATTCTTCGCCACAATAAGCTCCGCCTTACCCCAATCGGGGCGGCTGTCCGATTCGGCCTCAGCCTCCGTGGTGCTTCGGTCGATGAACATAACGATGTCGGCGTCCTGTTCGATGGAGCCCGATTCGCGAAGGTCGGAAAGCATCGGGCGCTTGTCGGTGCGCGACTCAACACCACGAGAAAGCTGCGAGAGCGAAATAATGGGCACCTCGAGTTCCTTTGCCAGAACCTTCAGGCCACGCGAAATTTCAGCAACCTCGACAGCGCGGTTGTTGGGATGGGGGATTACCGGCTGCATAAGCTGCAGATAGTCAACGATGATCAGGCCATTCTTTTTGTTGCGCATCATACGACGCGCCTTGGTGCGCAGCTCGACAATGGAAAGACCAGCCGAGTCGTCAACGTACAACTCGCAATTGGAAAGGTCGCTGGAAGCCTGGATAAGCTGGCTCCAATCCCCTTCGGTAAGCTGACCGTTGCGCATGCGCGAAAGGGCAAGGCCCGCTTCCGCTGCCAAAAGCCTCTGCGTGATTTCGTTGGAACTCATTTCCAAGCTGAAGAACGCCACAGGTGCGCCGGACTTAGCGGCATTGGCCGCAAGGTTCATAGCGAACGACGTTTTACCAACAGCGGGGCGAGCAGCCAAGATGATAAGGTTACCCGGACGCAAGCCGCAGAAAAGCTTGTCGACATCGATGAAGCCGGTAGGCACACCCTGGAGCATGCCTTCGCGGTTACCCATTTCGGCAATTTCCTCATTAGCTTCTACCAACAACTCCTGAATGCCTTTGAAGCTGGAGTTCACCGTTTGCTCGGTAACGCCGAACAACGCTGCCTCCGACTGAGAAATAAGCTCTTTCGGGTCGGCAGGGGAATCGTAAGCAAGTGAGGTAATCTGAGCGGCGCTCATAAGAAGCTCACGGCGAATGGCATCGCGGCTTACTATTTCGGCATGATGCTGCCAGCTGGTGAACGCAAACGTGTTGTCGGCAAGTTCCAGCAGATACTGCTGGCCACCAACTGCCTCCAACTGACCCGCTGCCTTCAAGTTGTCGGAAACGGAGATAACATCGATGGGTATGGATCGCGCGTTCATTTCGCGCATTGCCTCGAAGATCATCTTGTGGGCAGGGCGGAAGAAGCTTTCGGGCTTCAGCTTCAAAGATACTTCCTCGAACACGCCCGTCGACAAAAGACATGCCGCCAAAACCGTTTGCTCAGCCTCGATGTTCTGAGGCAAAGACTTGCGCGCTTCAGAAGCTGGCTGATTGTTTTCAGGCATGAGGGTCTGCTCCTTGGTGATTCGATGGTTAGCATCCTCATAATACCCGCTTTGTTGCCAGGACTCGGTCAAAACAGAGAAAGGCCACCCAAATGGGTGGCCTTTCGAAAAAAGCAGATAAGAAACTACTCAGCAGCTTCTTCGGTTGCCTCTTCTGCCTCTACGGCTTCTTCAGCAGCTTCCTCGGCAGGAGCAGCGAAGGTTGCCTCGTCGCCTACGAGCAGAACGAGGTTAGCCTTGATGTCACGGTAGAGAGACACAACAACGGTGTGCTCGCCAGCGGACTTGATGGCATTCTTGATCTCAACGCGACGACGGTCGATGTCGAGGGCAGCCTGAGCCTTAACAGCATCAGCAACCATCTGAGCGGTTACGGAGCCGAAGAGAACGCCCTCTTCGCCTACGCGAACCTCAACCTTAACGGTGAGAGCCTCGAGCTGAGCCTTCATCTTGTTAGCGTCAGCAATGCGGTTCTCTTCGCGAGCAGCAATGTTGTGCTTGCGCTGCTCGAGCTGCTTCAGGTTGCCCTTGGTAGCCAGAACGGCCATACCCTGGGGAAGCAGGTAGTTGTTAGCAAAGCCGGGAGCTACGTCTACAACGTCGCCTTCGCCGCCCTTGTTCTTAACTTCGGTAAGAAGGATAACTTTCATTTCATCCTCCTCTTAGCGATTACGGCGATCGCCGCGGCCGCTTACAGCAGGCACAGCGTAGGGCATGAGAGCCATTTCGCGTGCGCGCTTAACAGCATTGGCAATATCGCGCTGGTGCTGGGTGCAAGCGCCCGTAACACGGCGGGGCTTGATCTTCCCACGGTCAGTAACATACTTGCGCAGCATCTGGGTGTCTTTGTAGTCGACGTATTCCGCATGATCCTTGCAGAACTGGCAATACTTTCGACGAGGCTGCTTGGTGTAGTCAGACATGTTAACCTCTTTCGAATGATTAGAACGGGATGTCGTCGTCGTAAACAGAGGCATCTACAACCGGTGCAGCCATTGGAGCTGCCGCCATCGGTGCCTGGGCCATAGGCGCTGCCATGGGTGCCGCGGCGCGAGGAGCACCGTCATTACGGCTAGTCATGAACTCGATCTCGTCAACAATGACTTCAATCTTGCTGCGCTTCTGACCATCGCGCTCCCACTGGCTCCAACGAAGTTTTCCTTCGATGGCAACCTTGCTTCCCTTGGAAAGGAAACGGGAAACGCTCTGTGCGCGAGCACCAAACATAGTGCAATCGATGAAGTTGGGATAATCTTCCCATTCACCCGTCTGCTGGTTCTTGCGACGATCGTTAACTGCGACGCCGAAGCCCAAAACAGGCATTCCGCTTGCGGTGGAACGCAAATCGGGATCACGGGTAAGGTTTCCGCTGATTACAACTCGATTGATACTCATATCGATACCTCTTTCACAACGTGGACTAATCCGTCCACCTTTTGATTTCCTTGAAAATTAATCGCGATCGGTGCGAGCAACGATCATGTGACGTACAACAGCATCGGAGATGCGGAGTACGCGGTCGAGTTCAGCAATGTTGCTGGGCTCTGCATGGAAATCGATAAGGGTGTAATCACCGTCGGTCAGACCGTTGATTTCGTAAGCGAGCTTGCGCTTACCCCAGTTATCAACATTATCAACGACACCGTTACCTTCTGCGAGGGCGGTCTCGATACGCTTCATAACAGCGAGACGAGATTCTTCGTCGATAGACGGAGCTACAAAATACAAGAGTTCATAAGCCTTCATCAGTTCACCTCCTCTGGACTTACGGCTTCGGGTTTAAAGGCTGCCCCGAAGCAGGAAATTAGCCTTGTTAGGTTACCAAACACAACAAGGAAGAACCGATGACTCCATGAGAACTCACGGTTTGCACACATTAGCCTTACAAATCTCCTGGAACCATCCTATTCTCCTCATCTGAAATTGATGCGAAAACAATGCGAAAGTTCCGAGAAATACAGTACGTCGGCACCTTTTCCGCACGGCCTCACGTTTTCTGCAACGGCACCGGAGCACAAAAAAGAGCCGGCATCGCTGCCGGCTCTCCCAATTGGATTCGTTACTTTTCGGTTGCTTCTTCCTGAGCTTTAGGATCGAGGGTTCCCTCTACCTCAAGCTCAAGCTTGAGGTTTTCCATAAAGTTGGGGGCGGGGCCGATGTAGACAACCTCGCGCTCAATTCCCTCCTCATCGTAAAGATAGCCAAACGCGTATCCCTGCTCTTCGCCCGGCAAGCCACCTTCGGCGATAAGGGCGTCCTTTTGGCCTTCATCGGTGTCAACATAGCCGTCATAGCAGAATGCATATGCCGTAGCGCCACGAGCGCCCTGAACCTCATTGCGGGCAGCCAGGAAACATTCCTCAGCATCGTCGCCTGGGTGGGTCTCGATAAAGAGATTCTCTTTTACTGCAAGACCAGTGAAGGGGATAACGTCTTTGCCCTCTTCCATCTTGTCGGCAGCTTCGTCCAAAACAGCGACGATAACGGCCTTCAGCACGTCATCAACGTCTTCTACGGGGATATCGTTTTCGGGATCTACCACACGATCTACCATGGTCGTCCTTTCCCTTTTCTTCTAAACCAATGCAGCCCAGTGTACTCTCGCAAACAGAAAAGCCCAACCCAAACTCCGCCAACGAGCACAACCCATCCATGAAGGTTGGGCGCGGAGTCCGATGGCTTGGAAAATACAGCACCGGTGTTTCCGCACGATGGACACCTAAAGCTCGAGGATCTTTCCGCTATCCGCTCTTCCACCAGCGCACTTCCCAGGCAAGACTCCCTTAAGAGCCTATTCCCTGTCTGCGCTCTTGCCACGCCAGGCTATCTTCGAAACGCTTTTCCTGATCATATGCACTGGCTACATGTATAAAAAAGGCCTGCCAAAGGCAGACCTTTATATGCTGGCGGAAGGGGAGGGATTTGAACCCTCGTTACCGGGAGTACCGGTAAAACGGTTTTCGAGACCGCCGCATTCAGCCGCTCTGCCACCCTTCCAAAATATGTGTCAGCCACCAAAGGGGCTGGTGAAAAAGAAAGCGCCCAAAACAGGCGCTTTCGAAAAATCACTGGCGGAGAGATGGGGATTCGAACCCCAGATACGCTTTTGGCGTATACACGATTTCCAATCGTGCTCCTTAAGCCAGACTCGGACATCTCTCCAGCTGCAGCGCTTCTCGCGCATGCAAGGCTGTACTTTACACCATCTTAGTACCGGCTGACAAGAGAAAAATAGCCATCTTCTGACAAGATTTTTAAAGGAACATCAAAAAGGTCAGAAACGCACTCGGTGGTAAGAGCTTCTTCCTTGGTTTTATCCCCGTAAAGCTTGCCGTCTTTGATCATCACCACACGCTTGATTTCAGGAATAATGTCTTCGGGATAGTGCGTAACCAAAATAATGGATTTGCCGGCAGCAACCAAATCACGCATCGCCTTGCGAACAAAGTACATGCCTTCCGGGTCAAGTGCCGTAGTGGGCTCGTCGAACACCAATACTTCAGGATCATGAACAAGCGCACGAGCAATTAGCACGCGACGGGCCTGGCCGGAAGACATCGTCATAATGTCGTGGTCGGCGTATTCCCTCATTCCTAAAAACTCCAAAGCACGCAAAGCCTTTTCCTTGCCTGTTTCGGTCATATTGTGACGGCGCGGAACGCCGAGAACGCCAAACAAGCCGCCATACACCACATCGAGAGCCGGAAGGTGGACGGTTATCTGATCCTGCATCGTTGAAGAGACAATACCCAAGCATTGCTTGACCTCCTCAAGCGTGACCAACGACTTCCCCTTGAACAGCACCGGAGGTTCATCACGATGCAAGGGGAACACCTCGCGGGTTATGAGGTGGATGAACGTCGATTTACCAGCGCCATTCGGTCCGATAAGAGCAATGCTTTCCCCTTGCTGCAGGGTGAAATCCCCTACATTCAAGATTTCTTTTCCCTTACGACGAACTACGGCGTCATGAAGCTCGATAAGAGGAGGTTTTGTTTCCATTGCTTACCTTTCTAGATAAATCAGGGCCACCTCATGCGAGGTGGCCCTGGAAAAGCCTGATTACTTGGTTGTTACTGGCCAGAATTCTCAGAATCGGTGTTCTGCTCGCTGGAAGACTCCGACGATCCCTCCGTTGCCGATGCGTCGGCATTAGTGTCGGCGGAAGCGCCATCGGTTGAGTCGTCAGAATCGTCACTCGAAGAATCGCCGTTATCGTACTTTGTCATATCAAGGTTGTAGGGCACATTCTCGGGCATATCGTTGTTTTGGATGTCAGCCTGAGCTTTATAGTCGTTAAACCAGTCAGAATATGCTGTGGACTTGTTCTGGTCCTTCACGATATTCGAAATGTAATCAACAAACTCCTGGGGATATGCGGAGAGGCTGGTTGCCTTGCCGTCGCAGGTAAACTCATCGGTGCACTTGATGATATGAATACCGTAATCGCTCGTTACCAAACCAGATACCTGACCAACAGAAAGGCCATCAAGGGCATCGGTGTAGTCGGTTACGAATGAATTGATAGCATCCCAGCCAACATTACCACCGTCAGCTGCAGAAGCCGTGTCGGTGGAGTACTGCTTGGCTGCTTCGGCGAAGTCGAGCGTTCCTGCGTTGATCTGATCGAGCACTTCCTGAGCCTTTTCGGTATCGCTCGACGCGAACAGAATATGGGAAGATTTCTTTGCACCATTGAACATGGTGTAATACGTATTCAGCATATCAAGCACCTTGGAATCGTCGGCGGTAGCTGCGTCTCCCGCAACCGCATCCTCCAAAGCCTTATCGAGCAAACCAGCTTCGACGGATTCACGATACTGATCCTCGGTCAAGCCAGCAGAGGAAAGAGCCTGCTTCCAGGCATCATCACTATCGTAATTAGCCTTCATATTGTTGATCTCATCGTCAACCTGAGACTGCTCGACCGTAATGCCCTTTTCGTCGCACGCCTGCTTCTTCAGCTCGTTCTCAACGTAGTAATCGATTACCTGATCACGAACGGTGGCGGGGTCAAAGGAATTCTCCTTCATCCAATTGCCCCAGTCGTCGTCGCTGGTAAGGTCTGAACTGGTTCGGAAGTCCTGAATGTACTTAGTGATGGTATCTTCCTGAATCTCAGCACCATTTACCGTTGCTGCAACGCCGCCGGTATAGCCATAATTCGTGCCGCCGCAGCCAACCAGGGCAATGCAACAGGCAGCGGATACGCCGACAACAGAAATCTTGCGAAGAAGAGCTCCGTGCTTCATGTATGTTCCTTTTCCTACGGTACGAAACGAGGCCGCACCTGGTGAGCAGGTGCAACGCATGCTATTTTTGCACAACGCCTATTTTGTGATTTCGTTCGCACAATTTGCCCACGTATCACCGCCGTTTAATCACACCCCCTCCATAAAAGACGGTTCCCCTAATGGGAGCAAGCAAATTGCAATAGCCCTGGCACCTGAAATTTTCCGAGCAGAGCCCCAACCGCGCTGAACAATATGACCTCAATACAGCATGCCGTTTCACGTGAAACGAAACATCTTTCCCCTGGTCAGACTTTTCACTTCTTTCTTGCAGAATCAAGCAGCTCCCCGCTGCAAAAACAAAAAATCGAACTTCTTTGCAACTTTTTTTGCGATTGCGGACTCTCTTTCGCCCCTTCAAAGCGATAACAGCCGCTATACGGCTATTATTCCTGCGTTTTTCTGCTTCAATCCGTGATTAGGGAGTTCGCAACAATCCGTAATCGCAAAAAAGTTGCAGTTTTAACCGATTTTTTGTTTTCAGGCTCCAAAAGGGAGCGATTAGGGCGGCATTATGGGCGGAGTGCCCAGGCGCAGCACCATAGAGCCTTCTTACGACGGCGCTATTGGCGAGTAGTCCAATTCAGCACGGCGAATCCGGCACGAAGACAAGGGGCGGTGCGGCCGGGTATAGCACCTCGAGGTGCTATAAAGGACAACGCTCGTGAGCGGCGGGGCATAGCTCCGATTGAACATATGAGCATCATACAACTCCAACGCTGTCCTCAGGCGGCAGCCGCATCGCCGCAAGACAAGGTCCAAGGCAGCACTTCGAATCGAGTTGATCCGATGCACGCTATCGTCTGCATCCGTCTTCGCATCCAAGTACGCCTCATTACAGGCAGCACTTAAAGCAAAAAGAAGCAAAAAGGCTGGACGACGAATCGTCCAGCCTTACAACCTGGCAGCTACCTTGGGTTGGTTTCCCCTTAGGCACTTACCTCATAAGAGGGAAGCCCGAGCTAGAAGGGGCCAGCCTATTTGTTCTTCGCTTCCTTACGACGCTGAGTAGCGGAAAGGGTGCGCTTGCGGAGACGAATAGACTGAGGCGTTACCTCTACCAGCTCGTCGTCTTCAATGTATTCAAGCGCCTCTTCGAGCGTAAACGTGATAGGGGGTGTAAGAGAAATAGCCTTATCGGCGCCAGAAGAGCGCTGGTTGCCCAGCTGCTTTGCCTTGGCAACATTTACCACCATGTCGCCTTCCTTGGCGGATTCGCCAACGATCATGCCTTCATAGCAATCCTCGCCAGGGCCGACAAACAGCTTGCCGCGCTCTTGCAGGGTATCAAGCGCATATGCAACAGACTTCTCGGTTGCCATAGCAATCATGCAGCCATTCTTGCGGCCAATCATCTCTCCAGAATAGGGACCGTATTCGCGGAAGTGGTGGAACAACACTGCTTCGCCGTGGCTTACATTCAGGATTTTGGTCTTCAGGCCCATGGTGCCACGGGAAGGAATGGCGAACGTGAGGTGAGTCATGGTTTCGTCGGACACCATATCCTCCATGATGCCGCCTGCGGTACCCATAACCTCAATTGCCTTGCCGGAATAGTCGTTGGGAACGTCGATAGTTGCTTCCTCGATAGGCTCAAGCTTGTTGCCAGCCTCATCTTCCTTGTAAACAACCTGAGGACGGCCAACCTGGAATTCGAAACCTTCACGACGCATGGTTTCCATGAGAACGGAAAGATGAAGAACACCACGGCCGGCAACGCGAACGCCCGACTTGTCTTCGGTTTCCTCAATACGCATGGAGATGTTGCTCTCCTTTTCGCGCATCAGGCGCTCCTTCAGCTGACGAGCGCCGACGATATCGCCCTCTCGACCAACCAAGGGGCTCGTAGAAGCCTCGAACACAACAGCCATAGTGGGCTCTTCAACAGCCAGGGGCTCCATCTCGACAGGGTTTTCAGGATCGGTGATAACATCGCCGATGTCAGTCTGCTCCACGCCGATAACAGCCACGATATCGCCTGCACTGGCCGCAGGAACCTCAGCCTTACCCAGGTTCTCAAAGGTATACACCTTGCGGATCTGCGCGTTGTAGCGGTTGCCGTCGGGCTGGATTACCAGAACCTGTTCTTTTTCATGGATAGTGCCACTCTGCAGACGACCGATGCCAATGCGTCCCTCATAGCTGCTGTGATCAACCGTGCAAACCTGAAGGGCAACAGGGCCGTCTACATCTACGTCAGGGCAGGGGATTTCCTTCAGGATGGTATCCAGCAGGGGAATCATGTCCATGTTGCCGTCATTGACGTCGTAGCGTGCGTAGCCATTAACTGCAGAGGCATAAACAACAGGGAAATCAAGCTGCTCGTCGCTTGCACCCAACTCAACCATCAAGTCGAATACCTTGTCGACAGCAGCATCGGGGTTAGCATTGGGGCGGTCGATCTTGTTGACCACAACAACGATGCGCAAACCACGCTCAAGGGCATGCGAAAGAACGAAACGGGTCTGGGGCTTGGGGCCTTCATAAGCATCAACAATGAGCAATGCGCCATCTGCCATGTTGAGAACGCGCTCCACCTCGCCACCAAAGTCGGCATGACCGGGGGTGTCGATAACGTTGATCTTAGTGTCCTTGTAATGGATGGAGATGTTCTTAGAGAGAATGGTAATGCCGCGCTCGCGCTCCTGATCATTCGAGTCGAGTACGCGTTCGGCGACTTCCTGGTTTTCGCGGAATACATGCGAGGACCAGAGCAGGCGGTCAACCAGGGTGGTTTTACCATGGTCAACGTGCGCAATGATTGCCACATTGCGGATGTTTTCCTGTTTCATCTACTTCTTCCTTCTTAAAGACGTTGTCTTGTTAACCCATAAGCGGTAAAAGCTTACCAGCGCGAAAGAGCCCAAACAGGGCAGATCAGTCGCTTTACACAAAAAAGAAGCCGTCCATTCGGACGGCTTCGAAAATTCGTGGTGGAGCATAGGGGGATCGAACCCCTGACCTCAGGCTTGCAAAGCCCGCGCTCTCCCAGCTGAGCTAATGCCCCACGTAGGTTATGTGCGATTTCGTTATCAATAAACGCTCCACCGGCAAACTCGGCTCACGGTGGAGCGTTTATCAGTAAAAAATGGTGGGCCCAAGCAGATTTGAACTGCTGACCTCACGCTTATCAGGCGTGCGCTCTAACCAACTGAGCTATGGGCCCGAAATCGCGCTCAATTAATATACTTCCTACCCCCATACGGGTCAAGAAGAATTTTGCATTTTCTTAAAAAGGTTTTTGCCAATTTCTCTTTCAAATGATCATTCTTTATATATGCCCAGGTCATATCAATGTTTTCAATTCAAACCGTGAAACAGATTTCTCCGAAAACAGATGGCAACATTGCTCTTTTCGGAGAAATAGCGCACTTATCCTAGGTGGTTTTCTGCCTGAAATTAGTAAAAAATTTTTTGGAAAAAATTGGGACCCAGACTTTCTGGGTCCCAACATCAAGGATATCAGTGCTTCCTACTACTCTTCATCGAGCAGACTGTTCTGATCTTCATGGGTGGCGGTTGCCGCCTTGGAAGATTTCTTTTCGGTTGTGGTTGAAGTTGCCACAGCAGAAACCTTATCCTTGCCAGCAACATTCATCACATGAACGCCCTGAGTGGAACGTCCCAACTGCGACACACCGGAAACCGGTGTGCGAACCACTACGCCCTCTTCGGTGATAATCATGATCTCGTCGTTCTCCTCGACGATCTTCATGGCCGAAAGCAAACCCTTCTTTGCTGTCATAGTGATGGTGTACACACCTTGGCCACCGCGATGGTGAGAAGGATATTCCTCTACCGGTGTGCGCTTACCATAGCCAAGCTCGGTAATAACTAAGAGCTCGGTTCCCGGACGCGCGATTTCCATGCCCAGTACGCGAGCATCGGCGTTAACCGTCATGCCGCGCACGCCCATGGTGTCGCGACCCATGGCGCGAACCTCGGACTCATCCCACATAATCGCCTTGCCCACAGAGGAAACCATCATGACCTTTTCCCCTTCGGCAACGCGCTGAACGCTGATAAGCGTGTCATCTTCCTTCAGATTGATAGCAATCAATCCGTCTCGGCGTGTACGGTCATAAAGCTTCATGGAAGTTTTCTTAACCATGCCAGACGAGGTGGCGAACATCAGGTACTCGTCTTCGGGGAAATCCTTGGTGGCGATAACCGCAGCGATGGTTTCTCCCTTTTCCAGGGGCAGAACATTCACAATAGCGGTTCCTCGAGCATGACGAGAGGCCTCAGGAATCTCATAAGCCTTCAGACGGTATACGCGTCCGCGAGAAGAGAAGAACAGCAGATATGCATGAGTTGAGGAAATGAAGAGGTGCTCGACAAAGTCGGCCTCTTTCAGGTTGACCCCTTGCATACCTTTGCCACCGCGCTTCTGCTGACGATACGTAGCCACAGGAAGACGCTTCACGTAGCCTGCCTTGGTTACGGTAATGGCAACCTCTTCTTCAGCGATGAGGTCTTCTACGTCAAGATCCTTCGCCTCGTCGGTAATCTTTGTAATACGAGCAGAGCTGTACTTTTCCTTGATTTCAGTAAGCTCTTCCTTGATTACCTGCTTCACCAAGTCTTTGTCAGAAAGCAAGCGCTTGTAGTAGTCGATCTTTTCGCGCAGCTCCTTCAATTCGGCTTCGATCTTCTCTCGTTCCAAGCCGGTCAGACGGCGCAGCTTCATTTCGAGAATGGCTTCGCTCTGCTTTTCAGAAAGCTTGAAACGCTCCATCAACACGTCTTTCGCTTCGCGATCGGTGTTGGACGAGCGGATGATCTGGATTACCTCATCGATATTGTCGAGAGCAATTACGAAGCCCTCCAGGATATGTGCGCGAGCCTCCGCTTTGGCCAAGTCGTAGCGCGTACGACGCTCCACAACCTCTTCCTGATGCAAGATGTAATAGTGAAGAATTTCCTTCAGGGACAACACGCGAGGAACACCGTTAACCAGCGCCAACATGTTGCAGCCAAAGCCAACCTGCAGCTGGGTGTGCTTATACAGCTTGTTGAGCACAACCTGAGGGATAGCATTCTGCTTCAGCTCGATAATGATATCGATGCCATGGCGGTCGGCGCCGTCATGAACGTTTGAAATCTCCGGAAGCTTCTTGTCGCGAATCAGGTCGGCAATCTTTTTCAAAAGATTGGTACGGTTCACCTGATAGGGAATCTCGGAAACAACAATGGAATGCTTGCCGTTCTTCCCCTCTTCAATGCGGCACTTCGAACGGATGGTGAGGCTTCCTTTTCCCGTTTCATAGGCATCGCGGATACCCTTACGGCCCATGATGATGCCTCCCGTGGGGAAGTCAGGGCCAGGAAGAACCTTCATCAGGTCATCCACCGTGCAATCGGGATTGTCGATCATCATGCAGGTTGCATCGATCGCCTCACCAAGGTTATGCGGAGGAATGTTGGTTGCCATGCCGACGGCAATACCCGAAGAACCATTTACCAACAGGTTCGGGAAGCGCGACGGCAAGACAACAGGCTCCTGCAGACTCTCGTCGTAGTTAGGCTGAAAATCTACCGTTTCCTTGTCGAGATCGCGAAGCAACTCCATAGCTGGCTTGTCCAGACGAGCCTCGGTATAACGCATTGCAGCTGCCGAGTCACCGTCGATGGAACCGAAGTTACCATGGCCGTCAACCAGCGGAACACGCATGGAAAACGGCTGGGCCAAACGAACCATAGTGTCGTATACCGCAGAGTCGCCATGCGGGTGATACTTACCGATTACGTCACCAACGGTACGAGCGGACTTAGCGTGGGGGCGCTTGGGGGTGATGCCGCTTTCGTTCATCGCATACAGAATGCGGCGATGAACGGGCTTCAGGCCGTCGCGAACATCGGGGAGCGCGCGCGAAACAATAACGCTCATCGAATACTCGAGGAACGACGTGCGCATCTCTTTGCTGAGCTCAGCAGGAAGAACATTCGCTGCAGCGGTTTGCTGCTCGTCCTTCTTGTCTGTCTCGTTCTTATCTTCTGCCACGAAGACTCCTTCTGTCTTGTTGCTTGAATGTTTTACGTGAAACACTTCGCCGGGCCCTTACCCGGCATCCCTCCTAGAAATCGAGGAAGCGCACGTCATGGGCGTGCTTCTGAATGAATTCCTTACGAGGCTCAACCTGATCGCCCATAAGCTCGCTGACCACGCGCTCGGCTTCAGCGGCATCTTCGATGCTTACCTGAAGCATGGTGCGGGTAGAGGGCTCCATGGTAGTCTCCCACAGCTGCTCGGGGTCCATTTCGCCCAAACCTTTGTAACGCTGCAGCGAAATACTGTCTCGATCGGGGATCTCAGCCAAACGGGCAGCCAGAGCATCATCGTTGAAGATATACTCCAGCTTCTTGCTGCCCTTTTTCTTCAAGCCATACAGCGGGGGCTGGGCGATGTAGATGTATCCACGGGTAATGAGCTCAGGCATATAGCGATAGAAGAAGGTGAGCAACAGAATACGAATATGAGCGCCGTCGACGTCAGCATCGGTCATGATAATGATGCGATGATAACGGGCGGCATCCGCGTTGAAATCCTCGCCGATATTCGTGCCAATTGCGGTGATGAGCGAAGAGATGGTGTCGGAGGAAAGCGAGCGGTGCAAGCCAGCGCGCTCGACGTTCAAGATCTTACCGCGCAGGGGCATGATGGCCTGATACTTACGGTCACGAGCCTGCTTAGCAGATCCACCTGCGGAATCGCCCTCTACAATGAAGATTTCAGAATCGGCAGGGTTCTTGCTCGAGCAGTCTGCCAGCTTACCGGGAAGGCTGAAAGAATCAAGAACGCCCTTGCGGCGCGTCATTTCGCGCGCCTTGCGAGCAGCCTCGCGAGCCTTCAGCGCCTGCGAGGCCTTGTTGATGATGCGCTTAGCAGGCGTTGGGTTTTCTTCTAGGTACTCGGCTAAGCCCTTGGTTACGGCAGTCTGAACCAAACCGCGGATCTCTGTATTGCCCAGCTTGCCCTTGGTCTGGCCCTCAAACTGCGGATCACGGAGCTTAACCGAGACAACAGCTGAAAGACCTTCTCGGGTATCGTCGCCGGAAAGGTTGCTGTCCTTTTCCTTCAAGATTCCCTTGCTACGGGCGTAATCGTTGATGGTACGCGTAACGCCCTGCTTGAAACCATCAAGATGGGTACCGCCGTCGATGGTGTGAATGTTATTCGCAAAAGAAAGCACACCATTAGACGAATAGGAAGAGGACCATTGCATTGCCACTTCTACCATTCCGTCTTCGTTTTCGGCCTCAAAATAGATGGGCTTGTTCAGTGTTTCCTTGCCCTCATTGAGAAATTTAACGAAATCCTGAAGGCCGCCAAGAGCTTGGAATACCTCGGTGCGGGGCTTGCCGTCTTCGCCGGGGGTGCGCTCGTCAGCGAGGGTGATCTTCAGGCCTTTGTTAAGGAAAGACATTTCGCGGAAACGGGTTTTCAACGTTTCGTAATCGAAAATGGTGGTTTCCTTGAAGATCTCAGGGTCGGGCCAGAACGTTACCGTGGTACCGCTGGCCTTAGAGGTACCTACCTCGTGAAGCTTTTCCTTGGTTTTGCCATGGTCGAAGGAAATCTCGTATTCCTTGCCATCGCGACGCACGCGTACAACCACCTGAGTAGAAAGCGCATTCACAACTGAAACGCCTACGCCGTGCAAACCACCGGAAACCTTATATCCTTCGCCGCCGAACTTACCGCCTGCGTGAAGGATGGTGAGTACAACCTCAACGGTTGGAATTTTTTCCTTAGGGTGCTTGTCAACGGGAATACCGCGGCCATTGTCAACAACAGTGATGGAGTTGTCCTCATGGATGGTAACCTCGATGTGGTCACAATAGCCAGCAAGAGCTTCATCTACTGCGTTGTCAACAACCTCGTACACCAGATGGTGAAGGCCGCGCGGACCGGTAGAGCCAATGTACATACCAGGACGCTTGCGCACTGCTTCAAGGCCTTCCAAGATCTGAATGTCTTGGCCGCTGTAGTGGGATTCGTCTGAAGCCACGTATTTCCTCCTCTTTCTGCTATCTGATACGCCTACAAGCGGCGTATCGAGGGGATTTTTAACCTTATTATTATAGCAGAACAGGTAAGATACCTTGCCACCCATTGGCGGCAGAGGGCATTCAGAGCGCTTCTACGGGCATAAAAGCTATCGTGTTGGGCATTTTTTATGAAGAAGGGTCATTTCGACGCTTCTGAGCCGCCATAGCGCGTCGGAACGAAGCCCTTAAACGAGGGTCTTTGATAGTCGACGTCATCTCTTCTATTCGCGTTGTTTCTTCTTCGCTAAGGTCTCGACTTTCGACTTGAGCATCCGAGCCGAGAGAATCAGCAAAGGGGTGTTTGTCCTTGTACGGCCCCCTTGAGATACGAATCTCAAATACATCTATGGTCGTATTAAAGCGATCAAGGTATTCGAAACGGAGCAATTCCCTTCTCGCGTTCAGCTCAGCAGCGCACGTTGAGTTGTCCAGATACACCACCAGATCGTACGCCCCGGGAACCGCCTGGCTCTTGAGCAGGTATACCGAGTTGGTGTGCTTGAGGATAAATGGATCCACGAGTTCAGCAAACTGGGCATGAGTCTTCTCTATTTTGCGCTTCACAAGAACGCGCTTCTTAACTTCCTCAGGCATCGACGAAGCAAAGGCGGAAAGCGAAGACGAGACAGGGCGAAGGGAATTATCCCGCTCGTTCATCGCGGCAATGTAACGGCGAGGGTCGCGCGAAGACCCCCAATCGCTGTCGTATCCAACCATGCTTATTCGCCGCCAATCTCAACAACATGCGCCAACGAGGAAAGCGCCGGACTTACCCTTTCCGCATTGGTGGCAGTCACAAAGGTCTGCACCTCGCCGGATATCAAGGAAAGCAGAGCGTCGCGTCGCGTCTCATCAAGCTCGCTCATCACATCATCGAGCAGTAAAACGGGGTTTTGACCCAACCGCTCCGCAATGAGCGAAACTTGCGCCATCTTAAATGCCAGAACCAAACTTCGCTGCTGCCCCTGCGAAGCAAACTGCTGAGCATTGAGTCCATCAAGATAAAACTCCACCAAATCGAGCTGAGGGCCATAAAGGGACATGCGGCGCTCGTGTTCCCTGCACGCATCTTCCTCCATTGCACCGATAAGGCGCTCTTGAGCAGAGCCCCTATCGAGCACTTCAATTGAAGGAATGCGGTCGAAATCGAATGACTTGCGAAGCCATGAGGGGACGTACACCAATTCAACCGATTCACGCCCACCCGATATCTCCCGATAGCATTCCTTCAAGTAAGGGGACAGTGCGGCAACCATATCGCAACGCAAACGATACAACTGAGAACCGACCGTAGCCACAACCTCATTTATGCTCTGAAGGAACAGGGGCGAAACGCTTTCTTTCAGATAGCGGTTCTTCTGCCGGAGGATCTTTTCGTAATCCTTCCGCACCGCATGGTAGTTCGCGCTCAGCTGAGCACCCATTTGGTCTACCTGCGCGCGCTTGAACGATTGAGAACCTTTCACTAATTCCAAATCTTCAGGAGAAAAGAGCACAGAGGGCAATGTGCCTCGAATATCACGAGGGCGCTTTTTCTTCCCGTTGACAAAAAATTCCCGTGTTTCACGTGAAACACGGAGTTCCACGTCCAAGCATCGCCCGTCTCCGCGCACCGACGCAAAGAACGAACCCGCCTCTTGGCCAGCGCGAACTAAGTGGCTGGGCGTCGAGCTGCGAAACGACGAGCAGGCTGTAACAAGCTGAATTCCCTCAAGGAGATTCGTTTTGCCCACCGCATTAGGCCCCACAATCAAGGTTAGACCTCCAATGCCTTTGAGCTCGAATTGTTCGTACGACCTGAAATTTCGGCACGCGATTTTTTCGATGTAGAGCCCCATGGAGCCAGAACCTGCAATCTACACACGCACGGGCATGATCAGATAAAGGAAGTTCTCACCCTCTGCAGCGCGCAGAATACCCGGCTTCATAGGTCCAAACAAGTCAAGATGAACCGCATCGGTATCGATGGAATTCAAGCCATCGAGCATAAAGGTGAAGTTGAAGGCGATATCAACCGATTCACCATCAACTGCACAAATAAGATTCTCTTGAGCATTGCCGATGTCCTGAGAATTAGTGAGCAGGGTTACTACACCGGATTCGGCATCTACGCGAACCTGCACAGGAGAGACTTTGTTGCTAAGCAAGGACACGCGACGAACCGCATCGGTCAGGGCATGGGTTGAAAGCGTAGCGCGGGTGGAATGGCCCTCGGCAATCAACTGCTTGTAGTTCGGGAAAGTACCCTCAATGCGACGGTTGATGAACGTGGTATCGCGATAGGTGACCACGATTTGGTTGTCGTTCAGCGCAAGGGTAATCGGATCTTCCGATTGGGGGAGAGAAGCGATGTCCTGAAGGAAAGAGCCAGCGATAACCGCCTCGAACTCCTCGGGGCATGGTGAATCGAGCTCAGTTTCAGAAACAGCCAAGCGATAGGAATCCGTTGCCACCATCTTTAAGGTAGAGCCCACACACGAAACAAGAACGCCTGTAAGCACGATGCGCGTCTCGTCGTGGGAAACCACCTTGGCGGTGCGCTTAACCATCGACGAAAACGCATTGAAGGGAAATGACGCTTCCTGATCCGCCTCGATTTCGGGGAAAGCGGGGAAGTCGAGGGGGTTCAGTGCCTTCAGAGAGAACGTAGTGCTATCGCAGAACACCGTTGCGGTGGTTTCATCCGCCTCAACGCGAACAGCCATATCAGGAAGGTTCTTGATAATATCGCCGAAGAGCTTAGCCGGCACTACCGTTTCTCCCGGCTCTTCCACCATGGCAAAGCACGTTACCTTAATGGAAAGCTCCAGGTTGGTGGTTTGGAGAATGATTCTTCCCTCTTCGGCTTTGATGTACACGCCAGCAAGAATGGAAAGCGTAGAGCGAGTGGAAGATCCTTTTACTACAACCGCTAGAGCGTTCTGAAGCTCCGATTGGTTTACGCTGAATTTCATTGCTGCTCCTGTTCTTTGTTCTTCTTGGCTATGATACCTGTTCTAGCCAAGCTGATTCTCGATCACGAACGGAGTTGCGTCGATCGAGTTTTCCTCCCCTTTAATTCCTTCTCTATTCTTTAATAAATAACTAATAGTAGAAGTAGTAATCAGGGTGGATATGTTGATAACTTTTCTTTTGCCTGATGAACACGGAAAAATACCTGTCAGGAACCCTGTGGAAAAGCACCTTGGTTATCCACAGGGAAAACGTGGGGATAACTTCTTCCACAGAGGATCGGGGTAATCCCCATGCTTTGGCACCGTTTATCAACAGGTTTTAATACTGCTGAATACGGATTTTTTCACGCACCGCTTCTAGTTCTTCGCGGAGGTTCCGGTCTTCCTGTATTTGGTTCGAGATAAGCTCGCACGAATGGAGCACCGTGGTGTGATCGCGGTTAAACGCTTTGCCAATGTTGCTCAATGTGGTTTCCGACAAGTCTCGGCATAGGTAGATCGCAACCTGGCGTGGTCGTACTATGCTTCGTGCCCTGCCGCGCCCCACGATGTCTTTATGCGAAACGCCATAAAAGTCTTCAACGGCGGCTTGGATCATCTCTATCGTGATGCGCTTTTTGCCTCCACCGATAAAGTGATTGCCCAGGAGTTCTTTTACCTGGCTTTCCGAAAGCGTATGATCCTTGTTCATTTTCATGGCGAATATCACGTTGGTGATAGCGCTTTTCAGCTCTCGAATATTCGAGCTTGAGTTGTCTACGATGTAGTCGAGGATTTCGTCTGTGATGACGAACGACGTGTTTTCCCGACTTTGGTAGTGGCGTATCAGGCTTTTGATGATGTTTCGCTTCGTTTCGTCGTCAGGAGGTTGGATGTCTATCGTGGCTCCTGAGTTGAATCGGGACACGTAGCGTTCGTCGAGGTCGATGTTCTTCGGTGCTCGGTCTGCGGAGAATACGAACTGTTTGCCCTTGGGGATCATCGAATTGAAGATGCGAAACAGTGCATTGAGCGTGCCTGGCTTGCTTTGAAGTCCCTGGATATCGTCGATAAGCAGTACGTCTGCTTGCTGGAAGTAACCCTCGAAGTTCTTGAAGCTCTGCTTGTCGACGCTTTTCTCTATAGCGGCGTCGGAGTAGCGGTTTACCAGCTCCATTGAATCGATGTAGCACACGTTGAGCTCTGGACGGGTTTCCTTGATGTAGTTCTGGATCGCACACATGAGGTGTGTTTTGCCTACACCGGAGCGCCCATATATAAAGAGTGGGTTCAATTCCGACGCGCCGGGGCGGTCTGCAACTTCCACCGCCATGTTGTAGGCCATACGGTTCGACTCTCCGATAACGAAGGAGTCGAAGGTGAGCGCCGCTTCTCCCGTTGCTTCGCTATCGTTTTCGCAAGTTTCCGTTTCCGCTGGTTGCGGTTCGGGCGCTTCCTCCTGCGCAGCCGAATTGATGGGCTGGTGCGGTGGCATGCTGGCAGGCTGCACGCTTGGAGCAGACGTAGCCTGCAGGCTTGGTGTAGCGGGTGCCGGTTGCTGCTGGACCGCCTGCGGCGCGGTAGCGGGAGCCGATTGGGCGGCGACGGGCGCAGGCTGCGGCGCAGGTGCCGCAGCCGTCGGGTCGACCTCTATAAGCACCTGAAAGTCCAGGCTGTATAGATCGTTGAGTGCTTTCTGGATATCCCTTAAATAGTGTTTCTCGATCCAGTCCTTGATAAAGGCGTTGTCCGAGGTGAGCATGATGAAACCAGGACTTGCTGCCTGGATTTGAACACGCGAGAAGAACGCATCGATCTGCGATGCGTTAATGGTGGGATACGACTTCAACTGTCGCATCAGGTCTGTCCACGTTTGTTCGATATCCATAAGGTTCTACGTAGTTCCATTCCGTTGGCGTGGGGTGCGCCGTCTTTTGCTTACAAGGATAGGGCAACCTGCGTGCCTCGTGGGGTGAGCGTCCTTTTCTTATTCACCTTTTCCACGAGACCCGCTTCTTCCATTTTCGAGAAAGCGGTATGTACGCTAGCCACGGCGATGTCGGTGGCCTTGCTAACCTCGCTTACGCCTAGGGTGTTGTTCGGAAGAAGGGCTTTGAGCACGGCAACCTCATTTTCGGTAAGGTCGGGAATCTGCGCCGCCTCGATTTCTTCGTCTGTTGTTCGCGATGCAATCAGGCTGATGGTAACCACCGAGCCCTGATTCACGTTGTCCTTGATTTCGATATGCCCATGGGAAGTGCTTAAGTAGTCTTTCACGATGGGCAAGCCCGACCCTACGCCTCGTATGTAGCGTTTCATTGGCTCGATGGCGGAGGAAAATCCTGGTTCCTGCACAAGGTCTTTGTGCTTGATACCTGGACCCTGATCGGCAAAGCGAATGGTGTTGCCCTGATCGAAGATCGACACCACCACTTCATTGAAGTTGGCATGAATGAAATTCTCCGACACTTCCCTGATTACGGTGTAGGGGATCATCCCGCCTGCTTCTTTAGCGTTTTTGTAGGTCAAAGAAGCGATATGCTCAATGTATTCGTGGGTGGGACCGCCCTGTATCTGTATTACGCGCGGTGCTGTTTTCAGCGAATCGTATATGGCAATGCGTGCAGGTGTGGTTATGTGGTGATAATCAAAGCTCTGCGAGGGCGCCGCGTCTTCAACGGATTCGATGATTCCGCCGTTCATTGTGTGGGCGTAGTCCTCGTTGTACGTTGCCGCTTCCACGAAGGATGGCACAAACGGCTGCTCACCCCGATGGGGATCAGCGGCTTGTTGCTGCATCGCTTGAGGGTATGTTTGCGCTGCCATTGGCTGTGCAGTGTAGGGGTTAGCCGTGGGGGTGAACTGCTGAAACGCCTGTTGAGGGTAGCCTGTTTGCAGTGGATGGTATCCAGCAGGGTATCCTGGCACGCCCTGGGTTCCAGGCTGTGGCTCTAGGCCGTTGGTTGCATTGGTGGGAAACGGTTGCTCTTGTAGGGGCTGACCGTTGGCGCTCTCTGCTTGCGCGATGAAGGGCTGGTTGCCTGTTGATGCAGGGTAGCCAGGTTGTGGATAACCGCCATAAGGCATGCCGTAGGGCATGCCTGGGTAAGGTTGCGTTTGGACGCCCTGCGCAGGGTAGGGAGGGAATTGTCCTTGCCCGTACCCGTAGGGGGGAATGGACGTTTGGGAGGGCTGAGTGTTTGGCATTGCCGTTTCGAATACGGGCTGCCCCTCGTTGCGGGGAGGGTTTGCCCCTGCCCCTTGTTCCTCCGCTTGTTCCATCGGCTGCATATGTGGTGCGTTTTCTTGGTTCATGATGCTTTCCGATTTTTTCAAAACATGAGAAAAAGAGCCCGACCGATATCCCTTTAAAAGGCATAGATCGAGCTGATTTTTCATTCATTTTAGACGGTTATTCACACTTTTTCAAACTTTCCACCGTCTTTTCCTCGTGTTTTCGGAGTTTTCAACATTCTTTCAATAAAATGTGGAAAACATTGAAAACGACTGAAGAAAAATGTGAAAAACCCGAAAGGCATTCTGGAAAACTATTTTGGAAAAGTGGCTTTTGCGCTTTCACTTTTAGCCATGGAAGTCAAGGTATTTAAACCGTCGCTCTGTTGTGCATACAGCAGGAAAACAGTGATGTTGATAACAATGAAAGTCCAGCTCAAAGCTTATTTCTTATGCATTTTAATACGCTTATCAACCTCTGTTTTCAAATCGATATTTTGTTTCTGGAGGGGGTAGCCGAGGTCTCTGGGATAATAGTGGGAAAGTATCCTGAAACACCTGGAAAGTTATCAACATTATCCACAATGCTATATAAACAAATTGTGCATAAGTTGCTTTCCTTGGGGAAAGGTGAGGTGGACAAACTATGAAGATCGCTATCCCATTGGACGAAAACGGCATGCTGCCCGATCGTTTTGGAAAATTTTCGTCTCCGGAGCTGCGCCGCGATGGCAACAACATTTGTTCGTTTCCCATTGAGGTTTCAGGCGTGCCGGAGGGGGCTAAGTCCCTTGCTCTTTCGTTCGTTGACTACGATTCCATTCCCGTATGCGGTTTTGCTTGGATTCACTGGGCTGCATGCGGGATAAGCCCTGACACTACTTTGATTCCCGAAAACGCCAGTCACAGTGGTGAATTCGGCTTCGTGCAGGGGTCGAACAGCTGCTTATCCCGCGCCGAGGAAACAAGCGAAATGGTAATTCGCGGCTATATTGGACCGTGTCCGCCCGACAAGGATCACCGCTATACACTTACGGTGTATGCGCTTGATTGCGAGATGGACCTTCAGCCTGGCTTCTATTTCAACGAGTTTCACTGGGCTTTACAGGGGCATATCCTTGATAACGTCGAGCTGAATATCCTTAGCAGGGCGTAGCATCGTCGTTATTTGCGTGTGCATTCTGTGGTGACCCGCTAAATAGGGTACTTGTCTTCCTTCTTTATTGTTGACGCGCAGCTTCTTCATCGTATAATTTCGAGGTTACTGTAAATCTGAAAGGAAAAGTAATGAAGCGCACCTATCAACCGAACACCCGCAAGCGCGCAAAGACCCACGGCTTCCGTGCACGTATGGCTACCAAGAGCGGCCGCGCCGTTCTCTCTGCTCGCCGTGCAAAGGGCCGCAAGCGTCTCTGTGCCTAACTTTCCTTGTGAGAAACCGTGTTAGGAACCATCAAATCCAGCACTGAGATCTCCTACCTGTTCTCGCACGGAAAAAGACATGCAACTCCCTGCGTAACTATGATCGTGTACCGGGGAGATACCCAACACGGCCCTAGTGGCCGTGTTGCTTTTATAGCGGGCAAGAAGAACGGCAACGCGGTGTGGCGCAACTCAGCGAAGCGCCGCCTGCGTGCTGTTTGCCACGACATCGGTGGCCCTTGGCCGGAGTTAAATGTCATTTTCATGGCTAACAGGAAAACAACGCGCGTTGAATATCAGAAGCTGGTTTCAGCATGCAGGAAGATCATGGAATCGTATTAAGGCAAGTTTTTGGTCTTGAAACTTTGGTCGAAAATATCAGCTATCCCCAAGGGACTTCTGTTGTTGACGATCAAGTTCTACCGCCTTGCTATATCGCCTCTGCTCCCCGCAACCTGTCGGTTCATTCCCACTTGTTCGGAATATGGGCTTGTCGCGGTTCAGCGATTCGGTTTCCTTAAAGGTCTGTATCTCACATGCAAGCGTATTTTACGCTGCAGACCAGGTGGAGGCCGCGGGTATGACCCCGTGCCGGATACCTTTCATCTTTAGTAATCAACCCCCGAACCGAGAGGACAAAGGTACACATGTGGGACGCGTTTAAAGACGCCATATTCTGGTGCATCGATGCCATGTATGGCTTCGTTGCCGACTGGGGTTTGGCGATCATCATCGTAACGCTTATTCTCCGTCTTATCCTGTTCCCCCTTATGCAGAAGCAGATCCGCTCTTCGTATCGAATGCAGCAGTTCACTCCTCGCATTCAGGAGATCCAGGAAAAGTACGCTGACGATCAGCAGCGTCAGGCTGAGGAAATGCAGAAGGTCTACGCAGAGATCGGCTTCAACCCTATTACTGGTTGCTTGCCCCTGTTCCTTCAGATGCCTATTTTCGTTGCCCTGTTTCAGGTGCTGCAGGAAATGGGCTCCCGTACCGAAGGCATGACCTACTCCTTCTACAATGTTCTGCCCTCGTTGCTTTCTTCGCCTTCCGCGATGTTTGGACAGGGCTTCCTGGAGTTCTTGCCCTACGGCATCCTGCTTCTTCTGTTTGCATTCTGCACCTTCCTGCCCTCCCTGCTTCAGCAGATGGGCACGAACAGTCCCCAGAAGACTCAGACCATGATTATGATGGGCATCATGTCCCTGTTCATGTTGTGGCTTGGCTGGGGTTCTCCTACTGGTGTTTTGCTGTTCTGGGCAACGTCTTCCGTATTCGGTGTTTTGCAGCAGGTAATCTCTACTAAGGTTATGAAGCATAAGGACGAAGAAATCGAAGCCGAAAAGGTTGAAGTTAAGCCTGTGGAAGTAAACGTGGTTCGCAAGGAAAAGAAGGCCCGTCCTCGCAAGAAGAGCAAGTAACGCTACTTCACATATTTTTCGCCGTCTCCTCCCCTTCGTGGTTCTACCGCGGAGGGGAGATTTGAATGTAAGGAGTTTTCAATGGAAGAAGAGAACATGGTTCAGGACGAGTCCTCATCTCAAGAATACGAGGGTGAGGGTCAGTACTCCGAAGAGGAAGTGGATAGGATTGCTGATACGGCTATCGAGGCCATTCAGGATATCTTGAAGTATTTCAATGTCGGGGAAGTGACCATCGAAGAGTACGAAGGTGACGAAGGTGAGCTTATCCTCGACATCACCGGTGATGATTTGGCTGTTTTGATCGGCCGTCATGGTCGCACGCTTGATTCGTTGCAGTTCCTTATTTCGTCTATCACGTCTCGTATCGTTGGGCATCGCTATCCTATCGTGGTTGATGTTGAGGGCTACAAGGCCCGTCAGCGCCAGAAAATTGAGGATATTGCTTTGAATGCGGCTGATAAGGCGGTAGATCAGGATCGCAGCATCAAGCTCCGTCCTATGACTCCCTATGAGCGTCGTATCGTGCATATTGCCCTGCGTGGTGACGACCGTGTCGAGACTATGTCCGAGGGTGAGGGTCGTGCTCGCCGTGTTGTGGTAAGCCCACGCTAGGGATCCTCATGAGTGCCGAACTGCATGTGCCTAATAAAAAGCAAAGGGAGCTACTCGATAAGCATCTCGAATTGGTTATCGAGGAAAACAAGGTAACGAATCTTACCCGAATCGTTGATTGGGAGTCTGCCCAGATTCTGCATGTCGAAGATTCGCTCGCGGGTCTCCCAGAGGTTCAGGAGGCGATGGCGGGCCCTTATCTTGACATGGGCTCTGGTGCTGGATTCCCTGGAATTCCTTTGGCGATCATGACGGGGAGGGAAACCCTTCTTGCTGATTCTGTTGGGAAAAAGACGCGCGCTCTTGATTCGTTCGCCGCTGAGCTTGGCATTGACGACATTGTCTCAACCTATCATGGACGCATTGAGGATCTTGCGTTGCAGCAGCCTAACCGTTTCTCGCTGATTACCGCCCGCGCACTTTCCTCTTTGGCTTCATTGCTCGAGCTTGCATCGCCCTTGTTGGCAAAAGGCGGAAGCTTGGTGTGTTACAAGACTCACAATGAATCCGAAGAGCTCGAGCATGCTCAGGCTGTCGCCCGTAAATTAGGAATGGAGTTCGTTTCCTCGAGAGGCTTCACTCTTTCCGATGGGGAGACGAGTCGAGCCATCATCGTGTTTAAAAAACGATGCAATCCTTCGATGAAGCTTCCACGAAGAGTCGGCATGGCTCAAAAGAAACCATTTTAAGAAAAAGTCCTTGGAATTGTTCCAAGGAATTTTTTGTTCTTTCGGGACCCTAAGACCTTCGGGGCGAAGCTTGCTAAGCTGAAAGGCCATCGAGATTCTTTGTAAGGGGCTGTTTTTGTTGATTCGAGTCTCTAGTCGACCTGGTTGGTGTTTGGCTGTTGTGCGGCTTTACATGGCTTTGTTTTTTTTGAGGGCGCCCTTTTTGTTCGTCTGCTCTGAGTGGGTGGTGTCTGAGGGATTGCTATTTGGGAATGGAAATGCGGTGCTTCGGGAAAAACCGTATGCCTTTCTATTCTCTAATGGGTATGGCAAGGGTATTATCGAATAACCGAAACATAAGGGCGTTTTGCCCCGCTTTTGGGTTGTCCCATTATGCCGCCCGTCAAACGGAGTCGTGTTTCGCTGGTTTTGCTGTATGGTGCCGAGCCTGTCTTTTTTGATGGGGTGGTGGGCGCTTTGTTGTTTTTAATGTTTGCTGTTTCACGTGAAACAGCAAACATTTGCTTACCTATTGTGGGTATTCAGGTGAAGCAAAAGTTTGTCTGGTAGGCAAAAAGAGAGGAGAGCTCGTGGGGCTGTTCGGTAGTCGAAAAAAAGCAAAAAATGTTCCCGTGACTTCCGTGACTGAGCGCAGTCAGAACCCTGAAGAGATCAAAGAAGAGGTTCTTCAGAGCAGCTATGACGAAATCAATGAACATGCAGAGGTGGTTGAACGAACCTCCGAGCATGAAGAAGCTGTAGAGGAAACCGGTCAGGAAACGATACCTGCTTCTGTGGAAGACGTTGCTGAAGCTGAAGATGAAGAGGATGACGGTATTCGCACTTTCGTCTCCTTCCGCGACAAGCCGAAAGTGGCTCATGCGATAGGGCAGACAAAGATTCTCGCTATCATCAACCAGAAAGGCGGCGTCGGTAAGTCAACTACCGCGGTGAATCTCGCAGCTGCTTTAGGCTCTATGGGCAAAGAAGTTCTTTTGGTTGACCTCGACCCACAAGGTAACGCAACAAGTGGTTACGGCATTGACAAACGAGCTCTTGATGGGTGTGTTTACAACGTATTGCTTGGTGAAACGCCCGTTGAAGAAGTGATTCTTTCTTGTGTTGCCGAAGGCGTTGATGTTCTGCCCTCTACGATCAGCCTGGCTGGCGCAGAGGTCGAATTGGTGAACGAGATGGCGCGAGAGAATCGTTTGAAGAATGCTCTCGGTAGCCTGCGCGGCCGCTATGACTACATCCTTATCGATTGCCCGCCTTCTCTCGGCTTGCTCACCATTAATGCTTTGGTTGCCGCGGACAAGCTCCTAGTTCCCATCCAGTGCGAGTTCTACGCATTGGAAGGTGTGACAAAACTCCTTGATTCGATGAAACGTGTCAAAAGTATCCTGAATCCGAGCTTGGATATCTTCGGAATCGTTCTTACTATGTATGATTCCCGCACCAATCTTGCCAATCAGGTGGTTAATGAAGTCCGTTCGTTCTTCGGTGATGCGGTCTTCGAGGCCCTGATTCCTCGTACCGTTAAACTGTCTGAAGCTCCTAGTTATGGACAGTCGATTCTCGAATATGCTCCCGACAACAAGGGGGCCCTTGCCTACAACGATCTTGCCAAAGAGGTGATTGCTCGTGGCTAAGCAGAAAAGTGGCTTGGGGCGCGGCCTCAATGCCCTGTTTGACGATAGCCCTGCCTATACCCAGAAGCCTTCCGCTCCTGAAGCTCCAAAAGAGCAGGAAAGGCGTGTGTCTGAGCCGCTAAGCGAAGAACCTACTCAGAAGAAGCAGGATTCCGCTGGAGTTCTTCATCAGGCTCTTCAGGAACGTACCGTTAAACGTTCTTCGGGGAAGCCCGTTGATCCGTCTTCTGATATCTACATTTCCGAAGACGCGCTCGAAAACGCTAAGGTTGTTTCGCGCGAAGCGCGCAAGCCTGTCATGCGTGCCGGTTCTGGAACATTTAACTCTGCTGGTTCGGTTTCGATGAGGACTCCTGCTCCTAAGCCGCGGTCGGCGGCGGAGCGTCAGGTGAGAAAGCCTGTTGAGCCGGTTGCCGAGCCTGCGGCGAAAGCGCCGAAGAAGGAAGAAAAGCCGTTTGATTCCAAGGGACTCACGGCGACGGTCAAGCTTGATCTGATTCATCCCAACCCCGATCAGCCTCGTACTAATTTCAAACCGGGTGAGATCGAGGAGCTTGCTGGGTCTATCAAGAAAGAAGGCCTTCTTCAGCCTATTTTGGTCCGCAAGATCGGAAACCAATATCAGATTTTGGCAGGCGAGCGTCGTTATCGAGCCTGCAAGAGCCTAGGAATGGAAGAGGTTCCTGTTCGTTTCTGGGAGGCGGACAACGACAAGGCTCTCGAGCTTGCTCTGATCGAGAACATCCAGCGATCAGACCTTAACCCCATTGAAGAGGCTTATGGGTATAAGCGCCTTATGGAGCGTAAGGGAATGACGCAATCGGAGGTTGCCCAAACGGTTTCAAAGGGGCGTTCCACCATTGCCAACGCCCTTCGTTTGCTTGATTTGCCCGAAGAAGCTCAGCAGCTTTTGTTTGAGGAGAAGATCACCGCTGGCCACGCTCGTGCCATTCTTTCCGTTGATGACGCGGAAGGCAGGAAGAAGCTTACCGAAAAGCTCAAGAATGAAAAGTTGAGTGTTCGTGAAACTGAAGCATTAGCCCGGCTGATGAACGGTCGTGAAAAGGTTGGTTCGGCGGCTGCAAAGCGCGTTCCTGCTCCTCAGAGCTTCAAGAAGGCAGCCAAGGGCCTTACTCGCTTCCTTTCCGCTCCTGTTCGAGTTAAGACGGTTAAGGGTAAGAACAAAATCGAGATCCAATTCAAGGACGAAGAAGAGCTTCAGCGTATCCTTCACCTTATCGAGGAATCCGCAGAGTCCTCATCTGACCAGTCGTAACAGGCGGGAAAATAGGGACGGGTACCAGACACTTTTGTTATAGCGTATAGAGGAAGGGCCTCGCTTGCGATGAAATTCGCGAGCGAGGCCCTGTTTGTTTGGTAGGAATCTGGTACCGTCCCTATTTTCCCAGTTCGTTACATTTTATTTTTCAGCTGACCGCAGGCTCCGTCGATGTCGCTTCCGCGCGAATTGCGGATGGTTGCTTCCTTGCCCGCGCTTTTCAGCTCTCTAACCCAACGCTGCTGCGTTGCGGTGGAGCTTGGCTTGTAGGGGCTTCCTTCAACTTCGTTAACCGAGAGAAGATTGACATGACACAGGAGTCCGTTGCAGAAATCGATAAGAGCTGCGAGATTTTCCTCTGTATCGGTGACCCCTTTAATGAGGAGATACTCGAAGCTAACGCGACGACTGGTTTTTTCGACATATGACTGAAGCGCTTTTTTCAGGTGAGGCAAGGGGATGTTGCTGCAGCGCGGCATGATTTGGTTGCGAACATCCTGCAGCGCCGAATGAAGGGATACTGCTAACGTAAACTGCTCAGGTTCGTTTGCGAGGTTTTCGATCCCCTGAATGATGCCGCATGTTGATACCGTGATGTGGCGGGCGCCGATTTCAAGGCCGTCCTTTGCATTGGCAAAGCGAAGCGCTTCTAGGGTTGCCTGATAATTTTGAAATGGCTCGCCTTGCCCCATCGAAACCAGATTTGTGATACGGCAGCCGAAATCGTTTTGAACAGCGGTGATCTGACAAATCATTTCAGCTGAAGAAAGGTTGCGGGTAAGCCCTTCGTGCCCCGTAGCGCAAAAAGCGCATCCCATGGCACACCCTGCCTGGGTAGAGAAACATACGGTAAGGTGCTTAGGCTCGTCTTTGCGCTCCATTTTGTCGAAGGAGGGAATACCAACAGCTTCCACCTTGGCGCCGTCAGCGTATTCGAAGACATATTTTCGGGTACCATCGCTGGATACCTGCTTGTTAACCACTTGCGGCTCAACTAAGGGGTATTCGTTTGCCAAAACCTCTCGAAGCCCTTTAGGCAGGTTGGTCATTTCGTCATAGGAATGAGCACCTCTCTGATAAAGCCAGGAGGTGAGCTGCTTGGCGCGAAAGCGCGGCTGGCCGAGACTTTCCAAGATGGCGGGAATCTCAGACAGGTTGAATGATTGGATTGCGTTATTCATAGCTAGTATTATACGCAACCAAGTGGTTACCGCGTGGTGGTAGCAGAGTGGTAACGTGCGTTTGCTATACTCACTATCGGCTAACGTATCAAGCCTTTTGGTGGCTGCACCTTGGGCTTTACTTGTATGAAAGCGAGAACCATGTCTTGTTCTTTCGATCCTAAACAAATTCGCGTTGCTCTGCTTGCAGGCGGCAAGAGTGGCGAACGTTCCATTTCCCTCGCTTCCGGTGAAGGGGCGAAGGAGGCTCTGCTTGAGGCGGGCTTTCCGGTAACTGTTTTTGACCCTGCCAACAAAGAGGATTTGTCCGCCCTGGTACAAGGTGATTTTGACGTCGCTTTCCTGGCTCTTCATGGCAAGTACGGCGAAGACGGCACTATCCAAGGGTTTTTGGAAACCATCGGGCTTCCCTATATCGGTCCTGGTGTTTGGTCGAGTGCCACTGCCATCGATAAGCCTAAGACGAAGCTCTGTTATGAGCGTGCGGGCATCCCTACCCCTTGTTCTATGATGCTCGATTCTCATCATATCGACATCGACGCCATCATTTCGGAAGTGGGCTCGCATTGCGTTGTGAAGGCCGCTACAGAGGGCAGTGCTTTGGGTGTGTACCTATGCGAAGGTGCCGAGGAAATTGCAGATGCAATTAACAAGGTATTCCAGGTGGACACACGCGCGTTTGTTGAGAGCTTCGTTTCGGGTGAAGAGTTCACCGTTGCCGTGTTGGGCAATGAAGATCCGTTCGCTCTTCCCGTCATCGAGATCGTTCCTTCCCATGAGTTCTATGACTTCGAGTCAAAGTACGCTCAGGGGGGCTCGCAGCACATCTGCCCTGCGCCCTTGTCGGAGGAAGATACTAAGCGAGCTATGGAGCTTGCTGTTGCTGCCCATAAAACGCTTGAGTGTCGTGGTGTTTCTCGTAGCGACCTTATTAAAGACAACGAAGGAAATTTCTGGGTTCTGGAAACAAACACCATTCCCGGTATGACGGCAACGTCTCTTCTTCCTGATGCAGCTCGTGCGGCTGGTATGGGTTTTGCTGAGCTCTGCACCAAGCTCATTTCCTACGCTCTGGAAAAGTAAGTTCCAATCTGTCTGTATACAATGTAAAAACTCCTTGTCCATTTTCGTGGGCAAGGAGTTTTTTGTTGCGATGTTTCACGTGAAACATCGCAGGATGTCTATGGCGATGCTGGGTAGAGGCTACGTTAGAACGCTCCGCAAGAATGAAGTCCGAAAACGATAAGAGCGACAACGGCGAGGAGGAATATCCAGCTAATTACCGTGCAGCCCATGTTTCCCTTACGCGCTTGCTTTACCAAACGCTCTGTTCCAGTGCGCTGCGTTTTTACCCAAGCGGTGCCCTTGTTCTTGTTAGGGAAGGGTACACGTCCTGAAGGAACCCATTCACCGTGCGTTTCGACGACCTTCTTAAGGGAGTCGCTGCCCAGGGAAACGTCGGGGCGAATTCCTTCACCAAGCTGTTTTCCAATGTTTTCTATGAACGTGGAGAAGGCGACTTCGTATTCGGGGTCATAGGAAATGATAAGAACCTGACCCCAGTAAAGGCCGGGCTCTGGCTTCTCGGTGAAGGCAATAAGAGCAAGCAAGGCGACGGTGTTCCAACCTTTGGCGTTGCAAAGATCGACTTTTTCGGCAGTTTTCTCGTCGATGGTGCCCATGCGTTTGCCGAAAGGGTTCACAATCCATGCAGTGCGCTTGCCGTCGACGTATTCCTGTTCGATAGAGAATGCGTCTCCAATTATGTTGTCTGCGCCAAGAAATGCCGCAGCATCTTCCTTGCTTTCGGTTTCAAAGCGGGCGTATGTGGAAAAATAGCCAATATCTGACATGTTTTCTCCTAGAAGTGATTCAGGCGTTAGAGATAAAGAATTCCATAAATGATAGTCTTACTAGTATGGAAACACAAAATGCAGAAGCCGCTTCAAGGCTTGACACTTATATTCTCGAAAACACTCCTCAACGCATTCGCGATCGCTACCATTCGCTTAGCAACTACGCGAAGGAGCACTCGTTTGGCGAACTGGATGAAGATGTCGTTGTTATCGATACCGAGACAACGGGATTTTCATTCAACCATGACGAGTTGATTCAGATCGCCGCTGCGCGCATGGTTCATGGGGAAATCACTGGTTGGTACGTAACCTTCGTAAACCCCGGGAAGCCTATCCCCGAGGAAGTTGCGCATCTTACCAGCATTAGCGATGAAGATGTGGCGAATGCCCCCGACCCCAACACGGCTGTTGCTGGTTTGGTGGAGTTCGTTGGTTCTTCCGATGTAGTCGCACACAATGCAAATTTCGATAGGACGTTCTGCACCAAGTATCCTACAGGCGAAGTACTGAAGCAGAATTACTGGATCGATTCTCTCGACCTGGCTAAAATCGCGTTGCCTCGCCTTACTTCTCACCGTCTGCTCGATTTAGTGCGTGCGTTTGGTGGGCCCGATTCTACCCATCGTGCCGATGATGACGTGGCGGCAACGTGTCTTGTGTACCGGGTGCTTTTGGCCGCGGTCGACAACATGCCCACCCCTTTGCTCCAGCATATCGCCGGCATGTGCGATACCGACACTTGGAACACCGAGCGTGTATTCAAGTGCCTTGCCGCGATGAAGGCTAGCGAGGGACCGTACAACTTGCGTGCTTCTCGTAAGGCCGCGGTCGCTCAAGCTTCTGCCCCCTTGCGTCCCGATGCTAATGTTCCAGACGTTTCCCCCGCAGGCGAAAAGCTCCCCTCTTCGGGTAGCGAAATCCCTGAGCTTTCTTTTGCGACCGATGCGGAAATTTCCGAAGCCTTTTCTGCCGAGGGTCTTTTGGGATCTTTGTACGAAGAATATGAGCCGCGTGATGAGCAACGGGAAATGGCCCTTGCGGTAAACCGTGCTTTAGCATCGTCTCGCAATCTCGCCGTGGAGGCCGGCACTGGTGTTGGCAAGTCGATGGCTTACCTGGTTCCCCTTGCCTTGGCGGCACAGAAAAACGGTATCACTGTAGGTGTTGCCACAAAGACCAACGCATTGCTGGATCAGCTGGTTCACAAGGAGCTTCCGCTTCTCTCAAAGGCTCTTGGTATCACGTGCGCTCCCCTGAAAGGATTCAATCACTATCCTTGCCTTCGCAAGGTGAACGGCCTGGTAAACCAAGGGCCGTCGGTGATTCACTATCGTAAGCAGGAGATCAACCAGGCTCCCGCTTTGGCGGGGTTGCTATCGTTCGTGGAGCAGAGCGACTACGACGATATGGATGCTCTGAAAATCGACTACCGTGCCATTCCGCGTTGGCGCATTGGAACCAAAAGCAACGAATGCTTGCGTCATAAGTGTCCCTTCTTTGGACGAAGCTGCTTTGTTCACGGCGCTCGAGAGCAAGCTCAGCGATGCGATGTTGTGGTGACAAACCACAGTCTGCTTTTCTGGGATGTCCGTTTTGAAGGCGGGTTGCTGCCTCCTATTCGTTATTGGGCGGTAGACGAGGCCCATGGCGCAGAGGAAGAGGCGCGCCGCGCGCTTGCTCTTTCAGTATCTTCTGATTCACTGAGGGCGCTTGCTTTGCGTGTGAATGGAGAAGGATCGCACAATGTTCTTTCTCGAGTTGAGCGTAGTGCTCAGGCTCCAGAGGAAGGTCGTGCGTTGTACGAGTCCCTTATTGCCAAGGCGCGCACCTGTGCGGGTGCATTCGCAATGGCAACCGAAGAGTTCTGCCTTGGCGCAAAAGATCTTCTGGTGTTCGATCCAAAGACTCGCTCGCGTGGATACGAATATCTTGACCTCTGGCTTAATGACGAGATTCGTCATGGTGATACCTATCGAGGTGTTGTGAACCGTGCGCGTGCGGTATACGACACGCTGGAAAAGCTGATTCGTGCTTGTCGCGATATTGTTGCTTATGCAGAGCAGATCGAAGACACCACAAGCGCCCAAAGGGAACTTGCCTTGGCTGCGCTTGAATTGAGGGAGGCCTATGACGCCCTTGACGAAATGTTCTTCCATGACAGCGATAATCATGTGTATTCGGTTCGGCTCAATCGCACAAAGGGCACGTTGGACGAGATCTTTACGGTTCAGCCGCTCGATGTTGGTAAATCGCTGAACGAAAGTCTTTATGCCGAAACGCGCAGTGTTGTATACGCTTCGGCAACCCTGGCGGTTGACGGCCAATTCGATGCATTTGAACGTGCGGTTGGCTTCAATGAAGGGGAAGATTCTCGCGCTGATGTGCTGAAGGTCGATTCGAGCTTTGATTTTGATGCCAATATGCGAGTATACGTTCCAACCGATATGCCGGAGCCTCAGGATCCTGCCTATCTCCCCACGTTGGAGTCTTTCCTCGTTGATCTGCACAAGGCACAGAGGGGTTCGACGCTCACGCTGTTCACCAACAGGCGTGAAATGGAGCAGTGCTTTGATGTTGTGCATCCCGCTTTGAAAGAAGACGACTTGCGTCTGGTGTGCCAAAAATGGGGTGTTTCCGTTAAGGGCCTTCGCGATGACTTCTTGAAAGACGAGCATCTGAGCCTTTTTGCTTTGAAGAGTTTCTGGGAAGGCTTCGATGCCCCGGGTGCAACGCTCAGGGGTGTTGTTATCCCCAAGTTGCCTTTCGGATTGCCCACCGATCCCCTTTCCTGCGAGCGTCAGCAGCGCGACGATCGTGCTTGGGCCCATTACTCTTTGCCTCATGCTGTTATCGAGGTGAAGCAGGCGGTTGGGAGGCTTATTCGCAAATCCACCGATCGCGGTATCGTGGTTTTGGCTGACAAGCGACTGATAACCAAGTATTACGGCAAGAAATTCCTGAATTCGTTGCCGAGCAACAACATCGTCATGATGTCTTGCGCGGATATCGTCGCTGAGGTTGCCGACCGTGCGGCGGTCGAGTCCCTTGTGTCCGCCTCGGGAAGTTCTCATTCGTGATGGCTCGCAAGAAAAAGCGCAGTGGCCGAGGTCTTGGGCATAAAGAAACGCAGGTTCTTCACCTGAAAGAGTTTTCGCAGGGAAAACCCAATGAACTTTCCCTGAATGTCCTTGAGCAGAAAGCAGCAGCGCAAAATGAACCTTCCCGTAGTGCCAGGTGGCACCTTCCGAGCTTCGGGAAGGCCGCTTCGGCTGCGGGAAGCAAGGAAAAGAGTTCAAAAGCAGAAAAGGCCACTAAGCGAAATTCGGCAGAAACGAAGCCGCAGCCTTCTGAACGTGAATCGTTTTTAGGGGAGGATTCTCAGGCAGAAATAGCTCGCAGGAAGCAACGTCGTAGGTGGTATCGACGTTTTAGCGTTGCGTTTGTGTCTGTTGTTTGCATAGGCGCTATCGGCGTGGGAGGATACTGGGCTTACCAGCAGTACGAGCGGTTGAACACCAGTGTCGGCGTACTGCGTGAGGCTTGCGGACTCGTTGAACAGAGTGATGAAACCACGGTTGCTATCGATAAGTATTTTCAGGATACGTTTGGGGACGACACGGTTTCTCGTGCGCAGGAATTGAGTGCTGCTATCCCTGAAGCCAAAGATCAGCTCGAGTCGGCTCGCGTGTATGCCCAGAAGGCGGAGTCGGAGCTCGATGGATCCCAGCGAGACAAGGAAGCTGCCCAACGAGCCTTGAATGCCATTGCCGTTCGCGAGGAGCTTCTCGATGTTGCCGATCAGCGAATGAAAGAAGATATTGCGGCAAAGCAAGGAATTGATGCCATGAACGAGGCGTGGAGCTGCATTCAGGAAGGGAATGCGTTGTTGACGCAAGCGGCAACCGTTGTCTCGGACACAACAGCTGACAACGTAGCGAAATCAACCGAGTTCACCACTTCTGCCCAAGCTCAATTCTCGAAGGCGAAGGACTGTATTGCTAAGGCGAAGGGTTTCTATCCCGCGGCAAGCTACGATGCTTCGTTGGCGTATGTAAGCAAGCGGATCGAGGCAACCAATGAAGCGCTTGCTTCCAATGCGGCAATCCTTATACAAGATAAGTCAACCGCCGAGTCTCATAACGATGCCTACAACAAAGCCGATCAAGAGGCCGTGGAAATGGCTAAGGTATTGCCGAAGCAGTTTAGTCAGCCAGTGGTTGATGCTTATGCCAGCGCAACGGCCGATTTGGTATCCCGTTATGACGCCCTTCGTTCGGATGCTGCCTCGAATGATGCTTATTTAAGAGAGTATCTTGGGCAGGCTTAGCAGTCGGCTAACCGATATGTTTCACGTGAAACCTCCCATCTCCAATGAGTGGATGGGAGGTTTTTTGTGCGGAAAGAAGGGCGGTAATTTGTGTATTGCAGTAGACAAGGTGAACAAACGGTTCACGTAAAGGCGAAACGAGACAAATGACGTATACTTGTACAGTCTATATCCATGTCAATCGCTACTTACTCATATAAGCGTGGAAACAAAGGGGCTCTCCATGGCTGAAATAATCGACGATATCGCCTATCTCACGCAAGAGATAGGTCCGCATCCTGCGGGTACCGAGGAGGAACAGAGGGCTGCGCTCTATCTTGCCGATCAGATGCAGAAAGAGGCGGGTTTCGCAACGGTAGTGGAAGACTTCCAGTGCGTAACTAACGATCAGCTCCCGAATATCATTTGTTTCGGCATTGCTTTGCTCGGTGCTGTTCTTTCCATTGTCATTCCTTCTTTGGGCATACTCTGGCTGCTTCTCTCGATTATTGCGGCGGTTCTTTATGGCTTGGAGATTACGGGAAAGCCCGTACTTTCACGTCTGTTTAGGACAGGCGCAAGTCAGAACGTAGTGGCTAAATATCAGCCCACCCCGGCAAATGGTGCCAATGCCCGCCGCCGTAAGGTGATCTTGGTTGCCAATTACGACAGCGGCAAGGTTCTAACGGAGGAAAGGCCCCCCTTCGCTGCAGCATTGCCCATTCTTCAGAAAGCAAGTGCCATCGCTTTGGTGGTGTCGGCATTCGTTCTCTTGCTTCGTTCTACGCTGTTCGCAGCCGATACAGGTGCTATATCCTCCATTCTTACGTTCCTGTTGGTTATCTGCGCGGTGTTGTTTGCCGTTCCCTTGGTTCGCTCCGTACTTCATATTGTTGCTCCGTTCAATCAGTCTGCGAATAATAACGCTTCTGGCGTTTCGGTTCTGCTTGATGTTGCACGTAAAGTCGGAAATGGCCTGGTAAGCCAAGAGGAAGCCCTAGAGCGTAGTGTCGAAGAGGGGAATCGCGTACACGGCGAAGAGGCGGCGCGTGCTGCGGGCGTTGTGCCGGAAGGCGCATCTCTTGAATATGCAGCGGAGATGTCACCGCAAGAATCACTTGCTGCGGCAAAAGCTGCTATTGCGGCTTTGACAGGAAAACCTGTTGCCGACAAGGTTCCCGTTACCGATATTTCTTCCCGTCTGGTTAAAGGCGGTGGCCTGATCGCTGAAGATGAGGATGCGGTTTCTAGTGTTCGTTTCGAGGTCGGAAAGCGCCCTGAGCCAGCACCGAGCCCTCTGGCGCGCACCATGGTTTCCTCGACGCTTGATGAAGGCGCTGAAAAAGAGATCGATTCTGCGGAAAAGGGCGAAGTTATCATTCCTAAGCAGCAGATCGCGAAGAAGCAAGCTGCCGAGGCCGCCGCTGCGGCCGCCGCTGCGGCTTCCAAGGAAGTCGCTCAGTCCGCTGCACCGGCACCTGTAGTCCACGTTCAAGCCAGCGATACCCCTTCCTGGGCGAAGATTGCTCAGGAGAAGGCTCGTGCAAACAAGCCTGATGCGGGGAAAACCCCGAAGGTAAATCGTTCCCGCTATGCGGATACCGTTGCTGCGCGCATGATGGAGCATCATGCCTCGAATCCCTACGGTTCTCCCGTTGCCATTCCCGTTTCCGAGCCCGAATTGGCTCAATCGGAGCTGTCGTCGAAAGTTCGCGCTTTGCAGAACGAGATCGAGTCGTTTTCTGCGCCTCATGCCGATCGTGGGGAGGAGGCAAAACACTCCGCTGAGCCGGCTGCGGATGGCCGGTATGCCTCTTTGTCGGCAGAGGATTTAGCCGCCGAGCAAGAATGGCATCAAAACAATACGGCAGCAGCGCCTGTTGAGCGCAAACCTGCGCCGAAACCCATTGCCTCACCTGCGCCATGGCTCGACCATAAGCCTGAACCTGAGCCTGCTACTAATGTCGAGGAACAGCCTGTTCCCACTCAGGAGGCTGAGCTTGATCCTGCCTTGAACCATGCCTCTGCTCCTGTGTCCCATGAGACGCTTTACGAGGCTGCTATCGAAGAGGTGGACGAACTCGCCGGAAAAGATCAGGCAGATCTCGAGCCTATTGCTGAACCAGAGCAACAGGCTATCGAAGAGCCTGTTCGGGGCAACGAGCGTTTCGAGTCCCATGAGCAGGGCAAGCCTTCTCCTCGTCCTTCGGTGCGCCATTCTCAGAGGCTTCACCGCTCCGTTCCCCGAGGCAATGAAGTTGAGGAAATCGAAGAGGAACTCGATTCTGCAACTTCGCCTATGAGTCCTGTTGAAGAGTTTGCGAATGCCCCTGAAGCTTATTCGGCTAACGAGGAATTTTCTCGCTCCACAACACCCTCTAAAAGGAGCGCTCACTCTCGTCACGGCGGTTCGCTTGGCGATTTCTTCAATAATGCTGTTCACTCTGGTACCGAAAAAGCATCTCAGGTACAACATTCTTTCGCTTCTCGCTTGAAGTCGATCACGTCGCGCAAGCAGTCGTTTGAAGAGGAATATCCTTCCGACGAATATAGAGAAGAGCAGCCCTACAACGAAGATCGCTACGAAGAGCCTGTTGTTTCTGATGGCGAAGAAGCATATGTTGACGAGTACGCTGACCAGTCTGAACAGACGGTATCCCCAAGCGTAACCACCTCGATTTCTCCGATCGATGTCTCTCAGTTTATGGACAATGAGGAATTCGACGACGAGGATGAGCCGATTCGCCGCATAGACGACAATGCGTCCAACATGGGTGTTTTCCACGGTAGCGATGATGAGTCAACCGCACGTATTCCTGCTGGCCGCGTGCAAGAGGAAACGCAAGACTATGCCTATGGCTATTCGGATGAAGAGCAGGGCGATGGGTACGCAGAGGAGTCTCTCGAAAGAACCGCACCTCAACCTGCGGTTGCTTCTCCGATTATGGGTATGGAAGAAATGGTTTCCCCTGTTTCTCCCATTGCTGAACAGGCTGATCGATCCCATCAAGTTATCGTATTGCCAGATGTCACACCTGCCCGCAACGTTTCGGGTGAAAACTTGCGTCACCGCGCTCCCATGGCCGAGGTGAATGAGGGCACTTCCGCAGGTAACAAATCGTTGCTCTCTAACATGCTCCCTCGCATCGATGGAGATACTGGTACGTTCAATGCAGCGCCTGCAGCGCGAAGCCTCAATCTTCCTTCGTTTGATACAGGTTCGCAGTCGGCAGTGTCTGCGACAGGTTCCTTCTCGACCGTAGGTGGTACCGGTTCATTTGCTCCCGTGGGAGATGAACTTGTTTCCGATGTGGCTCCCGAAGAACGCTATATCGACGATGCTGACGATTCTGCATACGACGAGGAATACACTGAAACCGGCGCTTTCGCTGGTCCTGGATATGTTGATATGCCGAAGTCCCGTGCTGGACGTCTCTTCAGCCGATTCCGTAAAGGAAAGAAGCGCAAGGAAGAGGAAGTTTCCGTCAACGATTGGGTTGATGTTGACGAGGATTACAATGCCCGCAGCGTCGGCAAAGCTCGTGGCGATTGGTCAAGCTTCCGTGAGGAAGAGGATGAATTCATGGACGTAGATTATCGTGAATCAGACAATCGTCGTGGATGGAATGGCGGCGCCTTTTCTCTGAACCGCCTCCGCAAGGGTGAAGATGGTCGGGTAGACGATGTTTACCATGACGAAGCAGCCGTCTACGATTCTGATGGTATTGTTGACGCCAACCCCGCATTGCGGATTGATGGCGATGGCGATACTGCCGAGCAGATCAACCGTGAACTTAAGAAGCTTCAGGATTTCCGCCATCCCGACATTGATACTGAAGTATGGTTCGTTGGCCTTGGGGCGGAGCAACATTCCCATTCGGGCATCAACGCATTCTTGGAAGAGCATGCAGATGAGATGAAGGGTGCAATCATCATCAACCTTGAGGCTCTTGGTGCCGGTGCTCTTTCCTGTATTGAGCAGGAAGGTGCTTATAAGTCCTATAAGATTTCCTCCCGTTTAAAGCGCGTACTTCGCCAGGCGAGCGAACGCTCAGGGGTGGGATATCATACTGATCGCATTGTTTCACGTGAAACAGCTGCGTCGGTTGCAATGGCTCACGGTATCCAAGCGATGACGATTGCCGGTATGGCGGACGGAAATACTGCCCTCTATTCTGCAGATAACGACATTATCGAGAACATCGATCCTCAAGCTCTCGAAGATGCCTCAAATTTCGTAATGGCTATTTTGAAGAGCATTTAGAAGATCTAAGCACGAGTGTTTATGAAGAAAGCCCAAGGGAAACCTTGGGCTTTCTTTTTGTGCTAAGAATCAAGGGCTTAAAGAGTGTAGGTGCCCTCATGCAATCTCGTTTCACGTGAAACACAGTGAAGCCGATAAGAAAACATTTAGTTGATTGGCGGCAAAAAACAGTAACGAGACATCTATAACTTCTTGATCAATGCCGCTTCACGATTTCTTGACTCTGAGGCGCATGCTTCCGCAAACGGTACATTTAAGGGGTCGAGGCATTCCTTGATAGGCACTGATATGGGATGAAACAGGATTTCAGCATCTCGACCTTGGCGCGCGGCTTCATGCTGGAAAGAGGCAAGAAGAAGCTTGTTGAATTCGTCCATGCGACCAGAAAGGGCAACACCTGAAAACAAAGGTGCTGAAGAGGGTCTGTTGGGAGACCATGGGATATCGTTAACTGGGCATTTACGCCAAAGGGCAGATATCAAAAAAATCTTCGCACGATTGACCATCGGAATACGAATCGATGCGTTATGCGTTTGTGTCATAGGGGTGTTATCGGGTTCTTTAGAGCTATCGCCGATGCTGCTTCGGTAGACAGAAAGCGGATCGATAGGCTCGCGTAAGCGCATAACTTGACAGTTTTCTTCAATCAAAGATTGCGCGAGTGCCTTGTAAACAACAGGGATGGCATGAACATGCTGGTGGCTGTCCAGTTGAAACGAAAGCTGCTGATTGGGGAACGCCGATAAATACCGCTGAATTTGACTGCGGCATTCAATAACCAATTGGTCGAATACATCGTGTTCATTGACAATCCCCAATTTAAGCAATCCGATGAAATTGTTCTTGAACATGCCATTTTCGTTTACAAGAAGAGGGATGCGTTCCGGGCTTGAAAGAGATGGGCCTTCTACGAGATTCAGGTGAAGGCAAACTCGCAGAACCCCGCGGTTGGCGTAGGGCTGCGCAAGGCTGACGGCTTCGTCGAAAGCGGGGGAATTGGCAAAAATACTGACGCTGTTGAGCGCACCAATTCCGTTGCATGAAGAACTGAGTGACAGGATTTCTTTTGCCTGAACAGGTGTTATTCCAAAGTCATCTGCATGAATAAAAGTAGTGCATTGTTCATTCTTCATTCGAGAACCTTTCTGTAGCAACCTTATTATGGCAGACGAGTTGAAGTGTGTTTTTGGAAGTGCATGATAGAAATGTGGCTGTAATTCAACGATAAGAAAAACAATAACCAAAAGAGGTAAATCGTTGTTAGTTTGGGAGTACCTTTTCGTTTGTCGAATAGGTATTACCACGAGCGGTTTCATGATGCAGTGTATGACGCATGTTTCTGAGCTGAATTCGACAATTGATTATCTGCAGGACAGTCAAAAGAAGCGACGGTGAAGTAGTGGCGCAATCTCGTACAGCGGAGCTCTTGGAATCAACGCGGTTTCATGTTGTATTGCTCGTTGTTGGTCTTGCTTTCCTGCTAACGGGGGCTTTTCACGGAAATGTCTGGTTCGATGAGAGCTATTCGGTGTCCATAGCGAACAACTCGTTTGCTGAAATTTGGGACATTGGCTCAGGGGATGTTCATCCTGTTCTGTTTTATTGGGCTCTCCATGTGCTCGAATCGCTATTTGGGCAGAATCTTCTTGTGTACCGTCTGTTTACGATAGCGGGGATTTTTTCCTTAGCGATGCTCGGTTTTACCGTGATACGGCACGATTTCGGATGGAAAACTGGCTTGATCTTTAGCTTCTTGGCCCTGTTTACTCCTTATCTTGCTTATATATCGGTTGAGATCCGCATGTATTCATGGGCGATATTTTCTGTGACGTTGTGCGCCTTATATGCCTGGCGGATTGCATGTACCTTACGCAGCAAAAACCCAAAAGAAGGAAAGGAATTCGCCAAGGGAAATAAAAACTGGTGGGTGTCTTCGGCCTATGACGGCGGCAGCTGCTGTGAATGGTGCGGTGTGCCGTGCAGATGGTGGCTTATCTTATTCGCATCGAGTCTAACGAGTGCATATCTGCATTACTACGGTGTGCTTGCGGCGTTGTTCATTAACCTCTACTTGTTGATTTTCATCGTTTCACGTGCGAAAAAGGCTTTGTCGGTTTTTGTCGTGGGGGCCGTTGTTCAGGTAGCGCTCTATGCTCCTTGGCTCGTGGTATTTAAAAGCCAGGCTGGGGTAGTGTCTGGATCGTACTGGGCAAATGTTTCATTTCCTCGCACCATAATTGAATGGTTGTTCTACCCGGTTTACACCAGCAATGTGATATTTGCCGATACCTATGGGTTTGGGTATGTTGTGGCACTTGCCCTATGCGCAGTGGTAGCTATCGCGTCGGCGCTGTATGGATTGGTGTGTTGGTTGCGTCGCAGCAAACAGCAAAGGGCAAGCTTTAAGGGCGGTTCCCGCCTGACGAAATGGGCGCTAACTCCCTCTGTGCTCCCTGCCCTGTGGGGTGTTGTGCTATATGTAAGCGTATTTGCCAGCGCGCTCGTAGCATCCATTGCCATGGATTCCCTGATTGTCTACTACCGCTATCTTTGTGTAACTATAGGCCCCTTGTTATTTGCTTTCTCGATTTGGTTTTCTCGCGTGAATAGCAAGGTGTGCGTATGTGGATTGCTTGCTGCTTTTCTTGGAGTCTCAATCATCAATCAGGTTCTGTTTGTCCACGATGCATACAGCGGCAAGAACGAGGAACCGCTCGATTACTTGGAGGAAGTGGCAAAAGCCAGCAACCGCCCCTTGGTGCTTTCTTCAGATATCGGAGTTGAAGGGGTTACGGCGGTGGAGTGCGAGAACATCAAGCAAACGTTTTTGGCGTGGCAGCAGGGAAATTGGGCTCATGCCTATCAGTCGTATTTTCCAACACTTACAAGCGTGAAATCTTGGGATGCAGCTCTTGATGGCTACGAGGGCACCTTTATCGTGCTTGGCCAAACCCAGAAAGAGGGGATTCCTGTTGACGTTCGTGACCTAGGGGCAAGGGATGACGTTGAAGTGACAGATATGAAAACCTTCTATCGCCCATATGAACGCACCTGGTTTACGGTAGCTACCATGGTGAAAAGCGGCAGCTGAGCGTCTTGCGTATAGATATGTCGATGCCCGCATCTGCAACTGCGCAGGTGCGGGCATCGTTTGTTTGCGTCCGAAAGAATTACAAGGAAAGATCGATTTGATTCAGGGTATTCTTCAGCGTAACTGCCGACGAATGAAGAAGTTCGGCTTCGTCGATGCTCAGCTGCAGTGGAATAGGGAACTCAACGCCCTTGCTTCCGACGATGGCGGGCATGCTCATCACTACGCCGGGAACGCCTTGTACGTCAGTGCGGTAGTTGGAAACTGTCATGATCGATTTCTGGTCGCGCACGATGGCTTCGCAGATACGCGTCACCGAAGGGGCGATGCCAAAATACGTGGCACGCTTCTTTTCGATGATTTCGTAGGCACTGTTGCGCACGCTCTCTTCCACCGATGCGCGAATTTCAGTGGCGTTTTCGATGCCGCGCAAGCGGAAGAAGTCGTTGATGGCGATTCCGGAAACATTTGCGGCGCTCCATACTGCCAACTCGCTGTCGCCGTGCTCGCCAATAATACGAGCGTGGACATGGCGCGGATCGACATCAAGCATATGCCCCAGGGTATATTTTAGGCGCGCGCTATCGAGTACAGTGCCTGAGCCCATCACGCGCTCGCGGGGGAGGCCCGAAAGCTCCATTACTACCTGGGTGAGGATATCTACCGGGTTTGAAACAACCAGGAAAATGCCATCAAAGCCCTGCTCCATAATGCGCGGAACAATGGTCTTGAAAATCGCAACGTTTTTCTGCACCAAATCGAGGCGCGTTTCGCCCGGTTTCTGGTTGGCTCCTGCTGTGATGATGACGATAGAGGCATCGGAGAGATCTTCGTAGGTGCCAGCGTAGATGTTCATGGGGCTGTAGTAGGAAATACCGTGGCTGATGTCGAGCGCTTCGCCTTCGGCGCGGTTGGTGTCTACGTCGATAAGGACCATGTCGGTGAAAAGCTTGCTTTGCATAAGGCTGTATGCAGTGGTGGATCCCACAAAGCCGCAGCCAATAACTGCAACCTTCCTTCCGTTAAGTGAATTGCTCATAAAGGCACCTCTCTCTGTTTTGACTAGCAAGGTATGGCAACGAACTATAGGCATGTCCCATTTCCTTTGCGTTGCATCGCCGTTTCCTTCGCATGGACGTTGATTCAAAAGGCTGTTACGTGAGCCGATGGAAACCAAAGGGAAAACAAGCGCTTCCTAGAATAACCGTTGTTACGAGCTCCCCCCCTAAAAAGCTTTCTCGTAAGGGAAGGAAGAGCCCATGTGTGATCCCGGAACAACAACATTCATGATTATGAGCTGTGCCCTGGTTTTGATGATGGGCCCAGCGCTGGCCTTGTTTTACGGAGGCCTTTCAAAAAGAAAGAACGTTGTGAGCACCATGCTCATGTGCGTGATGGCGATGGGTGCGGTGGGCTGCCTTTGGGCAATTCTTGGCGACTCCATCGCGTACGGTGGACCTGACGCCTTTGATGAGGATGGCAACCTGGTCAATGTTGCTGCGCTGTTTGTGGGCGGGTTTGATAGGCTGTTCTCCTCATGGTCTCTTGCCGAAATGACGAATGCTCTTTCGACAGCGCCAGAGAGCGCAACCTATGCCGATGTAGCGGTGGGCACGTATCCGGGCTTGATTGACGTTGCGTTTCAGGCGGAATTTGCGATGGTTACCGCCGCAATTGTAACTGGCTCTTTAGCTGGTCGCATGAAGTTTGGGGCTCTTGCCTTCATTCTGGTGGTGTGGTCGATGGCGGTATATGCCCCAATGGCTCATATGGTTTGGGGCTCTGGCCTTATTGGCAACGAGAATGCTATTGGCGCGATCGATTTCGCGGGCGGCACAGCGGTCCATATCTGCTCTGGCTTGGGTGGCTTGGTTCTGGCATTGATCTTGGGCAAGCGCATGGGCTTTGAGATTAGTGTGGTGCGCCCGCATAACGTCCCTGCGGTGATGTTGGGCTGCGGCCTATTATTCGTGGGTTGGTTCGGTTTCAACGGCGGTTCCGCATTGGCAGCTGATGGGTATGCCGCTCTCGCTATCTGCAACACCCTTCTTGCTGGATGCGCTGCTTCGGCTAGCTGGCTCGTTGTTGAGCGCATCGTAACAGGTAAACCAACCCTGGTTGGTGGATGCACAGGTATTTTAGCTGGTTTGGTTGTGATTACTCCTGCCTGCGGATTCGTCGATCCGATGATCGCAATCGTTATAGGCGTTATCGTATCGCCTATCTGCTACTTCTTCATTGCCGTATTGAAGCGCAAGCTTGGTTGGGATGACGCTTTGGACGCATTTGGGTGCCATGGCGTAGGCGGCATTGTTGGCTGCATTTTGACGGGCATCTTCGCAATTCCAGAACTATCTTTCAATGGGCTCGGCGGCTTGCTGTACACCGGCGACCCAACCTTGCTTATCAATCAATGTCTTTCCGTGTTGGTGACGGTGGTATATGTGGGCGCTGCCACGGCAATTATCGGGTTTGTAGCCAAAGCGCTCTTCGGCGGCAGCTTGCGTGTTGGCAAAGATGAGGAAACGCGTGGCTTGGACACTACCGTACACGGCGAATCTGGTTACCCCTCGTTCACTGGCCTTGATCAGTAAAGGAACATTCGTGCCTCGCAGCGTGGGTCTGAGGCGGTGTAACACGGGCAACGCATGCGAAATATAGGCAATGGCCTGGTGATATACAAGGGGTTCCATCCCGTTCACGGGTTGGAACCCCAGAAGTTAAGAAGTGTACACCGTTAGGCAAACAACCCTTTATGCCCCCGAAATAAACCTGCAATGCCCGTTCGCATAATGAGGGCAAGCGATAGGACATCGCAGACAAAGCGAAGCGAGCTACGAGCGAGGAGACACCGATGAGTTACCCAGCAATTGATTTCCTTTATCTTAACGAAGAAGACATGATCAAGGCCGGAGTTATGAACATCTCCGATTGCATCGACACCATGGAAGAAGTATTGAAATGCCTGCGCGTAGGTGATTTCATGATGGGCGGCAAAGACGGCACCTCGCACGGGTGCATGGTCACCTTCCCGGAGACTTCCCCTTTCCCGAACATGCCCACCAACAAGGGTGAAGATCGTCGCTTCATGGCAATGCCTGCATACTTGGGCGGCCCCTTCGATATGGCGGGCTGTAAGTGGTACGGCTCCAACACGGCGAACAAGGAAAAGGGCCTTCCTCGTTCAATCCTTATGGTTATGCTGAATGACAAGGATACGGGAGCACCCATTGCATTGCTTTCTGCAAACCTTCTTTCCGCTTATCGAACAGGCGGTATTCCTGGTGTTGGTATCCGCCATCTTGCCCGTAAGGATTCTAAGGTGCTGGGCATCTACGGCCCAGGCGGCATGAGCCGAACTGCTATCGACGCCTTTGCAGCTGAGTGTCCCGAAATGGACACGGTGAAGATCAAGGGTCGCAGCAAGCGCGGCATCGATGGCTATATTGCCTATGTGAAGGAAAAGCATCCTCAGTTCACCACTATTGAAGTGGTTGATTCGCTTGAAGCTTTGGTGCGCGATTCCGACTGTGTGTATTTCGGCGCAACGGCAACTTCCGATCCCAGCACCTACGCAAAGGTAATGGGCGAATGGGTGAAGCCCGGCGCCTTCATTGTTGGTACCTCTGCCTACGACGTGGAAGATCAGTTCCTTATCGATAAGTGCAAGTTGGTCGTAGACGACATCGGACTTTACGACGCATGGGCCCAGGAATATCCGTACCCAACCTTTGGCTACGGCATGGATATTTTTGGTTGCAAGTTCACCGATATGGTTCACGACGATCTTATTACGCGCGATCGCATCATTTCAATGGGCGACATCCTTCTGGAAAAGAGCGCAGGTCGCGAAAGCGATGATCAGATTATCACCATGAGCGTTGGCGGAATGCCTGTCGAGGATGTTGCGTGGGGCAAGTACTGCTACGACAACGCCGTGAAGATGGGGATTGGCACCAAGCTTCACCTGTGGGATGCACCCACCTTTGCATAAACCAGCCATTTTCTAAGGGCTTGTTATGGCCCACTCTCACTTCTGGTACCGCGACTGCTCTCGAGTCGCGGTACCAATTCTAAAGGTAAGGACATGGTATGTCTCAACGAATTGCTGAACACCCGATTTTAGGGAAACCGGAAAAGGGCGAGCTTGTCGAATTCTTCTACGATGGCAAGCCGCTGAAAGGGTATGAGGGAGAGCCGATAGCTGCCGCGCTGAAGGCAGCAGGCGTGATGGTTCACCGTCATACCACCAAGCTCGATAGGCCACGTGGCGTGTTCTGTGCCATTGGCCGTTGCACCGACTGCGTAATGGTGGTGAATGGGCAGCCCAATGTGCGCACGTGCATTACTCCTGTTGAGGCAGGGATGACTGTTCAGACCCAGTATGGTGTAGCTGCCAAGCCGGCCGAAGAGGAATAGGGAGGCAAACCATGAAACGATATGATTTGATTGTTGTTGGTGCTGGTCCTTCCGGCTTGTGCGCCGCGATTCAAGCTGCCCGCTACGGTCTTGAAGTGGTGGTATTTGACGAGAACGCGCGTCCTGGCGGCCAGCTGTTCAAGCAGATCCATAAGTTCTTCGGTTCAAAGGAGCATGGAGCAAAACTGCGTGGCATCACTATTGGGGAAAACCTTCTGGCAGAAGCGGCAGAAGCGGGTGTCCAGGTAGAGCTCAATAGCGTGGTTATGGGTATTTTCCCCGAGAAAGAGGTGCTGGTACATCGAGAGGATCGCACCGAGCATTACAAGGCTGACGCTATCATCGTTGCAACGGGCGCATCGGAAAATACCGTTACGTTTGACGGATGGACGCTGCCCGGCGTGATTGGTGCCGGTGCTGCCCAGATGTTCATGAACCTCAATGGCGTTCGCCCTGGTAACAAGGTTCTTATGCTTGGTACGGGCAATGTTGGTTTGGTGGTAAGTTATCAGCTTCTGCAGGCAGGGTGCGAAGTGGTGGCCCTGGTTGACGCGGGCCCTCGCGTGGGTGGCTACGGTGTTCACGCGTCAAAGCTGGCGCGTACGGGCGTGCCGTTCTACACCTCTCACACCATCAAGAAGGCCGAGGGCGAAGATCATGTGACGGGCGTTGTCATCGCGGAGGTTGATAGCCATTTCCAGTTCATTGAAGGCACCGAAAAGCACTTCGACGTTGACACCATTTGTTTGGCGGTAGGCCTTTCGCCCCAGTCACAATTGCTTGACATGGCTGGTTGCGACATGGCCGAGCGCGGTGGGCGCGTTCCTGTAAGCGATGAAACGTGCGCTACCTCCGAGCCGGGTATTTTCGTTGCCGGTGATGCGGCGGGCATTGAAGAAGCGAGCTCTGCCATGATTGAAGGCCGCATCGCCGCAGTGTCTGCTGCAGAATTCTTGGGCTTCATCGATGCCGACAGCGCAGCAGCGGACAGGCAGGAGCACTATAAGGCGCTTGACCGCTTGCGCATTGGGATGTTCGCACCGCAGAACCGCGGAAAGGTTTTCACTGAAACGGAAGAAGGCATTCCTCTTTCGCAGAGCTTGCTGAAGCGTGGTTATGTGACTGACGAAGAGGTTGATTCCTTTGGTGGCGTAAAGCATGCCGAAGGATGGCATGCGGTGGTGGAGTGCACGCAGAACATCCCATGCAATCCTTGTCAGGATGTATGCCCACGTCATTGCATCAACGTTGGTTCGAATATCACCATTTTGCCCACCATCAACACTGAGGCCAAGTGCAGTAATTGCGGTAAATGCGTAGCCTTCTGCCCCGGTCAGGCGATCTTCCTTGTAAATGAAGATATGGGTGATGGAACGGCGCAGGTAACGCTTCCCTATGAATTCCTCCCTTTGCCCGAAGCAGGCACGAAGGGCAAGGCGCTCGATCGCAGCGGCAAACCGGTGTGTGAGGCCGAAGTGGTGAAGGTCATGAACCCGAAGGCCTTCGACCACACTGCGCTCCTTACCATGAGCGTGCCAAAGGAATTCGTCCATCAGGCACGCTTCTTCAAAGCATCTGCCGAAGCCCTAACCGCGTAAGAGAAGAGGTACGCACTATGGAAACCACTCCCACTGTTCGCAGGCTTTCCGCAGAGCCGTTTAAGCCTGAGCCTGATGATGATTTGATCGTGTGTCGCTGCGAAGAGGTAACCAAAGGCGAGCTGCGTCGAGCTGTTCATGAGGGCCTTTACCGCTTCCCGGAGGTTCGCCGCTTTACCCGTTGCGCCATGGGGCTTTGCCAGGGGCGTACGTGCACGAAGTTGGTGAAGGGGATTCTGTCCCGTGAGCTTGGCTGCACAGTAGAGGACTTGCAGAATCCCCATGCACGTTCACCACAGCGTCCCTTGCAGATGCAAGAGCTGGGCAACGAGCGATTCTAGAAGGAGCAAGCGATGAGCACCACAGCAGACGTAATTATCATCGGCGGCGGCATCGAGGGATGCTCAACCGCCTATTATCTGGCTAAGCGCGGAATAACCAATGTGATCGTGCTTGAGGCACAGGAGATCATGCTCAACGGCGGCGCTTCACGCAATGCAGGCGGTGTGCGTCAATCGGGGCGCGACCCGCGTGAGCTGCCCTTGGCCTTGTACGGGGTGAAGAACATCTGGCCTACGCTCGGCGAAGAGCTGGGGGTCGATGTTGAATACAACCAGGGCGGCAACTTGCGCCTGGGTAAAACCGAAGAGCATCTGAAGACACTCACCCGTTTGGCGAACAACGCCGCAGCATGCGGTGTTGGAGTAGGGATGATCAGCGGCGATGAAGCGCGTGCGATCAACCCCTATCTTTCTGAAGAGGTTGTCGGTGCAAGCTGGTGTCCCACCGATGGCCATGCTAACCCGCTTAAGACAGGCCTCGGATTCTACAAGAATGCGTTGGCGATGGGCGTGAAGTTCATTACCGGTGAAAAGGTTTTGGAGTTGCGCAAGGTCAAAGGGCGTCTGCGCAAGGTAATTGCCGAGCACGGTGAATATGAGGCGGACACCATCATGGTGTGTGCTGGCGCGCAGTCGAAGGAAATATTGTCAACGGTAGGCATCAACGCCCCTGTTCGTCCTCGTATCGATCACTGCTTGGTTACCGAGGGGCAGCCTCACATGTTCGATACCATGCTGGGAACGGCGGAGGCCGACTTCTACGGTGGGCAGACCAACCACGGCTCGTTTGTGTTCGGCGGTGATGACGATCTGGAAGGGTTCGACATCTACGACCTCAAAACCAAGGGCACTTCCACCACGGCTCCGTGCGTTTGCCGTGGCATCATGAAGTATTTCCCGAAGCTTGCCGAGATGAACATCGTCAGAACCTGGGCTGGTTGGATTGACATCACACCCGACGGTGTCCCTGTTCTTGGCGATTGCGAGGAAGTTCCCGGGTTAGTAACGGCCTATGGTTTCAATGCCCATGGTTTCGGAATCTCTCCGGCGATAGGCTACGCCCTTTCGGAGCTTATCGAAACGGGCGAATCGAGCAGCATCGACATCAGCGGCCTTCGCTACAACCGATTCAAGGCGAAATTCTAAAAAGGCATGCGCGCCCTTCCCGTCGAAGGGGGTTGGGCGCGCATGCTTTAGCGCGAGCGAAGAAGGTGAAGCAGCAAGCAGGAGGTGCGGCAATGCGGACGAAACCTTTGATAGGCGTTACTCCTTTGTACGACAATGCACGTGAAAGCGTATGGATGATACCTGGCTATCTCGAGGCTCTTTCTGTTTGCGGCGCGCTGCCCGTTATTCTTCCATTTTCGCCTTTTGATGCCGCTCTTATGGCAGAGGAATGCGATGGCATTTTGTTCACGGGCGGCAATGATGTGGATCCTTCCCTGTACGAGGAAGACCCCGACCCCGCTTGTGGCGAGTTGTGCCCCGGGCGTGATGAACTGGAGTACGCCTTGCTTTCCGAGGCATTGAACAGGGATGTGCCGCTGCTCGGAATATGCCGCGGGGCCCAATTCATCAATGCTGCGTTGGGGGGATCGCTGTATCAGGATATCCCCTCTCAGATGCCGGCGGCAGTTTCGCACTGCATGAAAAGTCCGTATGATCGGTATTGGCATAAGGTTTCGCTGATGCCCGATACTCCTTTGAGCGCAATGCTCAAAGCCACCACGCTCCAGGTAAATAGCTATCATCACCAGGGGATTCGTGATCTTTCGTTTCAACTTTGTCCCATGGCATATTCTCCCGGCGGGTTGGTAGAGGCGTTCTATCATTCATCGAAAAAGTTCACGTGGGGAGTGCAGTGGCATCCCGAGTTCCTATGGCAGAAAGACCATGCGCAGCGAATGATATTCCAGGCGTTTGTAGATGCCTGCAGTACTTCTTGCTTCAATGGGGCAGCGCGTCCCGACGTACGAGTGAAAAGGAAAGGCTCTCCATTCCTTTTGGGTCTTTAGCGCTGTTCGACCGGTCCATCTTGCCCGCGACGTTGCGACTGGCCCATCCTTCCTGCTGCATCATGACCGCCCCCATCCGACCCGTGGCATTACGACCGCCCTGTCCTGCTTGTGGCATCACGACCACCCTGTCCTGGCCGCTGCGTTGGTGCGAGGTCGTCTTGGGGTCCGAAAACAGAAAATCGGTCTGGATTGCAAGATTTTTGCGATTAGGGATTGTTGTGAGCCTCTTGGATCGTAACCTGAGGCGCAAAACCGCAGGTAACCACCTGAACTCTGGCTTATTTTTGCTTTGAAGGGACGAAAGGGAGTCCCTAATCGAAAAAAAGTTGCAAAAGTATTGGGATTTTTGTTTTTGCAGCGAATAGATTGCTGTGGCGAGGTAAATCTTGCAGAGTCGGCGGAAGTTCTTAAGCTCGTGAATCAAAAAAGCCCGCCTTCGAACGAATAGCCACCCGTGGGGAGTGGTTCGTTCGAAGGCGGGCTTTAAATTGTCCTGGAGCGGGTGACGGGACTCGAACCCGCGCATGCGAGCTTGGGAAGCTTATTCCTTACCCGACCTTCCGCGACTTGAATTAACCATCTGACCTCGCCGTCCTTAAAAACTACATTGTAATTCTAACAAACGTACTGGACGAAATACTGGAAAAACGATTAGTTTTCCAACCAATAGACAATTCTACTCTGAAACACGAAAGTCGCCAAAGAGGCGACTTTCGACACGATTTTTTATGGAGCGGGCGACGGGAATCGAACCCGCGTGGTCAGCTTGGGAAGCTGAAATTCTACCATTGAATCACGCCCGCATTGGCTAATCATTATAACTCTTTCACCGCACATCCCACCGGTCAATTCAACGAAACCCCATGAGTCTTGACCTAAACGGCGGCACGGTTGATTCGCAAACTCATCCGAACGCCGGGACGAGCCCCCGGCCGCCGAGCCGTTCGGTTGTCTGCGGAAACGCCGGTTTGAATCAGGGTGTTCGGCTGATTTTTTGCGATTCAACCTTGGATTTCTGACTCTATTTGTTTAGATTTTACTTCATCTGTTGGAAACGAAAGGGCTATATCCATGAAATCATTTACGCGCACAGGTCTGCTTTCTCGATGCAAGATTGTCGGCGCAATGATTTGCATTGTACTGTCTGGCGCGATTGTGGTGCAGGTATCGGCGGCTGAGATGCCGATATGGGAGCATGGGATAAAGGCCGCATCTGCAGGTCAGGGAATGTCCGAGGGGGGTTCCTCCATTGCTGGTCTAACAGCATCTTCTGCTGAGGACACTGGAACGGAAGATGCGGCAGGAGGCAGCAGCGATTAGATGCTGATTGCCGATGCCGTGATCAAGCAAGCTGGCAAGAATGACCAATCTTTAACAGGATCCCCTGATGACAAGCCTTCTTTTACGGTTGACTTTTCCAAGCAGTTCACTCTGCACATTGAGGTGGAAAGCAAGCTGAATCTGGCGAATAAAAAGGTGGAGATCACCGTGCCCGACGGGCTGACCGTGGTGGAATATCCGATTCCTGAGCGGGGCGGCATGGCGGAGAGCGTAACGCCCGAAAGCATTGACGAGTTGCATAGTAAGAACAACTACGGCGGCTACCACCCCACAAATGGCACCATCACCTATTCCCTCAAAAATACGGCGGAAAAGAACAGCTTTAATATCGTTCTGGCCCCGGACACCGTTCTCTGGAACAGAACAAAGGAGCAGAGCCTCACGGAGAAGCTGACCATTAGGGTCTACACCGATGACGCAGACGGTCAAACATATCAGACAATCTCCGCCACTCCTAAGATTACGGGCAAATACAATGATGCGGCCGATGACAACAGAGCCATCCAGACCGGCCCCAGACTGTCCCGTATCGGTGTGAAAACAGGCGTGCCCACAGCGGCGAATCAGCCCTTTGCCCTGCGGCAAATCTGGATAAACCCGGACAAGGACTACATCGATATGCCCCAGTTCTTTAAGAAGCTGGAGATCACCATTGCCCTGCCATACTACACAAAAAATGGCAGCAATATTTATGCGGAACTCGATCACATCACCTGGGATCCTGCGGGACAGTCCACCAGGCCCAATATGCTGGATCCGGAAAATCACAAGGATGCGGGTGACGACTATACCTACACGGAGACGAAAAACGATACCGATCACACCGTCACACTGACGTGGACAAATCTGTATTTGGAGTATGGCCAGGACTACTTTACGCCCTACTTTAAGTGGACGTCTGATTGTGACGTCACAACTACAGATGCCGTCAAGTGGGGCAGCAATTCGATTCTCAACACCGGTAAGACAGCCCCCGGATGCTACGAGGGGAAGACGCCCACTACCGGCGCTGCCTCCGCAGTGGGCGGAACGATTACCTGGCAGGATAACAGTACATGGTATCTCTATAATGGTGACTGTACTACGTTCAGCTTCACTGCTCAAGCAGGAGAGAGCATGAGTGTGAATGGAAAAGCCAACAATCAGCCAATTTATAATAATTACGCAGGCGATTCCGATATTATCTATTATCTGGGACAGTTCCATGTGGTCAATCAGGGCGGCGCCGCCAGCGCCAATAAGACGGTGGAATTCACCTATGGACACAATGATAAAATCGGTGTCACCGCCCAGAAGATTCCTGCAACCACGGGCAATACTGTGGAAGTCTGGTACACGACGACAACGAACTCAACCGAGCAAAAGTATAGCGGCCCCCTCACCAGCAGCGGCGGCTTTGTCACCTTTACCGCTAATATGGCAAACCTTGTCGAGGGCGAATATTTCACCAAGATCAAAGCCAACGTAGGCAGCTATGAGAAGGATTACGTGGGCTATGTGTCCTCCCGTGACCAGGATCCAACGTCGGGATACGCCACCACCTTCGGCAAGCTGCTGACCGCAGACGAGGCTACGTATTCCAACTTTGCTTCCATGAAAATGTACGATACTGGTTCAGGTGATAGCACGGCCAAATCGGGCAACTATACCGTAAAGGTCACAAACACAAGAGGCGAGATTCCGCTTGCCATGGAGCAGGCGTATAAGGAAGGCACCTTGGAGCGAGTGCCTATCCTGAGCAAGACCTCCGCAACGGCGGGAGACACCATTACCTTCAACGGCTTGCTCAGCTCGTCCGCTTATCCTTATTCCTCCAACAATGTTACGACGGATCAGGAAGTCTATATCCGTCTGCCGGAAAAGATCACGGTCACAAACCTCAAGCTGTACCAAGAGGTTGGAAGAACGGCAGATAAGGTATTTCTGCTCGATGCAGTCACAGAGACTGTGACGAATCCCCAGAGAACAGAAATACCCGATACTGCATACAAGTTTGAGGCTGTGACATCTGCCGAAGCAGGCTACAAGCTGTACAAGATTACCTTTACGAACCAAGATAACCCCGCAAAGGTTGGCTGGTTCACCGACGGGCTGGGGCAGTACCAGATCGGGATTTCCTTTGATATGAATATCGCCAAGGATGCCGATGCCATGACCTTGGATATGCGGGACTGCGTGCGGTTCAAGAGCGCATCCCTGACCTCCACGGCCAACAATGGCACCCTGGCCCAATATCAGGTTGTGGATAATGGGGCGCGGTACAGCACCTTCAACGTCAACGCAAAGGGCACTAAGCTGTCCGTGGTGGCGGCCCGGCTGGGCTTGACCTTCACTTTCGGCGCAAGAATAACGGAAAAAGCTTCCAAGGCTGAGTTCGATGCTGCGAAGTATTCCAACTTTGAGAATGACAAGCAAAAGGTCTATTTGAAGGACGCAGATCACGTGGTGGACATGCTGTTCACCCTGAAGAATGAAACCGGGAGGGAGTTTTCCGAGGAGGACGCCCATGCCTTCTATTACTTTATTCCGGTGCCTAAGAATGGCGACTTGTGGGATAGCCATATGCAGGATCAGCCATTTGAATTTGATATGAGCCTGACTCGTGCGCCGGAGCTTCAGGGCACCTCTAAGGATCACATCCTGGTCACCTACGCCACGGAGATCGAATCAACGGCAGCGGCGGGTACTGATAAGCATTATTCCAACACAGCTCAATACGAGACAGAGGAACGGTTATTAGCTGGGTGTACCACCGATGAAGAAAAGGCTGAGCGGTGGAGAAAAGTCAAAATGATCCGCATTGCGGCGAAGCCTGGTATTGATTCAATCCCGCAAAACGCGGAGCTGAAAGTCAATATGCGTCTGGAGCCGATGTTTGATGAGAACGCAGACTTGGTGGGCAGTGAGATCAACTTCGGACCCTGCGGTGTGTCCCCCTATTCCGTGGGTAATACGCCGAATCAGGGTCACAACCCCCTGCCCCGCATTCAGGTGGAATTCCAGACGGGCGTCATTGCCGGTAAGATTTTTATCGATAAAAACTTTAACGGCACATATGACGAAGGCACGGATGAACTTTACACAGGCGGTGTTACGGTAGAAGCGAACCACAGCAACGGCAATCAAAACTGTACGGAGGGAGATACTGCGCATAAGACAACCGCCACAGATGGAACATTTTCATTCACAGGCCGCCGGGCGGACACCTACCATGTGACTGTCACCAATCCGGGCAGCACCGACGCCAACGGCGAAAATCCGCTGAAATTCTCCCTGCCGGAAAGCGGAGGAAAGTTCTCGCTGGATGCGGGAAAGAACTCTGCCACGGCCAACGTTGTTCTGGATATGAATAAAAATCCTAATGACATCGAGAATGCACAGAATCTGACGATTGGCCTGCAACAGCCCCATACGGTGACGTTCAGCGTGCCAAATGGGCAGGGCGGAACTACAACCAAGGTGTGGCAAGGGGATAAACTGGGGGACGTAATCCCAACAGTCACCGCCAATAAGGGCTATCGCTTTACCGGAAACTGGACGGTCGGAGACAACATATATACCGCCGATCAGCTCAAGGAAGTGGCAATTTCCAACGACGTGACCGTTAAAGCGGAAGTAAAAAAACTCTATTCCCTCACCTATGACCTCAACGGAGGCAGCGGGGCAGCGGCTCCGGCGACCACCTGGCATATTCAGGGCGAGAAGGTTAGACCGGATTATAGCGACACGCAGAATCTGAAAAAGGGCGATAAGACGATCTTCGTCGGCTGGAGTGAAGAGCAGATCCAGAATCCTCTTCCGGAAGACGCGGAGAAGGAGAATATCGACAAGATTATCTCGCATGATGAGTACATCATGCCCGCCCAAGATGTTACGTTTTATGCCGTCTACGCGGTGGACGGCAACGGCAACGGCAATCCAGATTACAACGATAATGCCGTCCATGTCCGTTACCACGGCAATAACAATGTTCGTGAAGACATCATCTGTCCCCATCACCATGTGGCAGGCGCAACGGAGAAGCTCTCCACCAGCGGTACGGTTTCCGGCAAGAGCTTGGGCCATGATAAACCGGCATCCGATGCCAGCGGCGAGGTAACTTCCCACACCTTTACCTTCACCGATGAAACCACAGGCAACGCTCACATCTTCATCGGTTGGAGCACATCGCCGATTTTGGACACCATTATCAAAACCAAGGCTGATTATGATGGACTGGCGAGCAGCATTGTGACAAAAGTAACGATGGAGAAGGCGAAGGTTGACGGGGGCAATGCCGACGATGACGGCAACACCAATGTCTACGCCGTATGGGCCGCCGACCGCAACGGGAATAAAACGGCGGACTATCTGGAAGAGTATACGCTGACCTACGATGGCAATGCCCAGCAGGGCGGCACTGTGACAAGCCTGCCGACGGATACAGATATCCACATCCCTGGCGACGAGGTTACCTTGAGCTCAGCAGCGCCTACCCACGACGATGTAGACGGCAAGAAGGTTGTCTTCGTCGGCTGGACTGAGACGAAAACAGATTCAATTTTTAGTCGCGCGGACACCGCACCGGCAACGGTCACCGAGGTCACCTTCGGTAGTGCCAACAAGACAGTTTACGCCGCATGGGGCTATGATGAGAATGGCAACGGAACAGCCGACGTGCTGGAGACTTATACCCTCACCTATGACCTCAACGGCGGCAACGAAACTGCACCGGCAAAGGTATCGGGTATTGCAAAGAACACCGAGATCGCATTGACAGCGGATAAGAACTTTACCCGGAATACCAATGAGGTCTTTGTGGGCTGGAGTGTGACAAAGTCAGATGCCGCGCTCACGGCAGAGACGAAACAGGAGGATTTGGAAAAGTTCCTGATTGCGCCTGGAGCAAAGTATCGAATCCAAACGGAGGATGTGACCCTCTACGCCGTCTGGGCCGCCGACAGTAACAAGAACGGAATGGCAGACTATCTGGAGGCCTGCGCCACCATCAATGCTGTCAAGATCCTCGAGGGCCGCGACTGGCTCGAGTCCGATAGCTTCGAGTTCAAGCTCGAGGCCGTGACCGATGGCGCCCCTATGCCTGAGAACAGCTTTGTGGTTGTGAAGAGCGACACCGCAAAGTCCGGCGAGGGCGTTCCGTTCGACTTCGGTGAGATCACCTACGACAAGGCCGGCGAGTACAAGTACAAGGTGACCGAGGTCGTCCCCGAGAACAAGGCCCCCGGCGTCACCTACGATACTGAACCTCGGATCGTCACCGTCAAGGTGACCGACAACCTCGACGGCACCATGACGGCGGCCCGCGTGGACGAGAACGGCGCGCAGCCCGCGGACGCCCTCGTCTTCACCAACGTTTACAAGGCTGGTCAGTCTGATGAAGTCCCAGCTGGCTTTAGCCTGGCCAAGGTGCTGACTGGGCGCGACTGGCTCGAGTCCGATAGCTTCGAGTTCAAGCTGACCGCGCTCAACGGCGCCCCTATGCCCAAGGACGACGACGGCGAGACGCTCGACACCGTGACGGTCTCCGGCAAGGATGCCGGAGCGAGCAAGAAGGCTGGCGAGAAGGTGGCCTTCAACTTCGGTAAGATTACCTACACCGAACCCGGCACCTACACCTACGAGGTGTCCGAGGCCGTTCCCGAGAGCGATGCGGACAGGATTCCCGGCATGGTCTACTCCGGGAACAAAGCCACCGTTACCGTCGAGGTGACCGACGACACCGTGAAGGGCAAGCTCGTCGCCTCGGCCACGGTCGCGAACGGCACCTTCACCAATGCGTACAAATCCGAGCTCGACTACAACGCGCTCGGCGGCTTGCGCATTGTGAAGAAGCTCGAGGGTAGAGATATTAGCGACAAGCAATTCAAATTCGACGTTGCGGCAGATGGAGCCGACAAGGCTGATACCCTCGCTACGGGTGCGGCAACTATGGATGTTCGTACGGGTGTAGCCACTAGCACTATCGCGCAAGCATTGGGCGACCTTGTGTTCACCCAGGCTGATGCCGGCAAGACCTTCAACTACACCGTTACTGAGCAACCGGGCTCGGATAAGGGCTTTACCTACGATGCTTCCAAATACGAGGTGTCTATCGGGGTCTCCGATGATGGTCGCGGCGTCTTGACCGCCACCACTGTCATCAAGAAGGATGGCAAGGAGGTCGGCGAATATACCTACAAGACCGGCGACAATCCTGCGACCGGAGACGACATCCCGACGGTCGAGTTCGACAACTCTTTCGATGCAAAAGGATCGGTGGCTATCGAGGCGACCAAGACCTTGAAGAACCGTCCTCTCAATGCGGGCGAGTTTACCTTCCAAGTTGTCGATAAGAACGGCACCGTTGTCGCGACCGCGACCAACGACGAGAACGGGAAAGTGGATTTCGGTTCCATCGAGTACACGAATGCTCAGCTGGCGGGAATGGTGCGTGACGGCCTCGCATCCATCGAGAGGAAGGACGGCAACCTCCTCTACATCGTCGATTGCACGGTACGTGAGGTTACCGACGAACTGCAGGGCTCCGGTGTGACGCCCGTGCTCTCTAGCCAGGCCGTCACGGTCGAGGCGACCGACGACGGCACCCCTGACCTGAGCGTTAAGATTCAAGGCAACCCTGCAATCAAGTTCACGAATGCTTATGCCGACGGCATCGAGGCTCCCATGGATCTTAATGTCAAGAGTGATATCAAGGCTGCTGATCCTTTGAAGGGTTTGGAGCTCCCTAAGATGACTAAGGGAATGTTCCAATTCACCTTGAGCGGCGCCGAGGCTGAGGACGGCACGCCTGCCCCGATGCCCGAAGGTGTCGAGGGCGGCACTAAGACGGTTGGAAATGATGAGGCCGGCAACGTTGACTTCGGAACCGTCAAATATACTGTCGAGAATGTGTGGCCCGAGCCTGCAGTCGCTGACGACGTCAACGGCGAGGAGGGCATCGATGGCCAGGCCGCGAGCGGCGACGAGCGCAGCAGAACCTTCACCTACACAGTGATCGAGCGGACAGGCGGTGCTGCGGGCATTAGCTACGATGACTCCGTCAAGACCATCAAGGTTACCGTCCGCGATGACGGCCAGGGCAACCTGACTGTCACGAGGTCCGACTTCGACAGTATCACGACCTTCGTCAACACCTACGACGTCGATTCTGTGACCAGCATCCCTGAGATCAGTGTGAACAAGAAGATTGACGGCCGTGATCTGAACAAGGGCGAGTTCACCTTCGAGCTGTTGAACAAGAGCAACAAGGTGGCCTCTACCGGCACAAACGATGCCGATGGTAAGGTGACCTTCGAGGCGATCAAGTTCAGCAAGCCCGGTACTTACGAGTACACGCTGCATGAAGCCGAGAACAAGCTCGGTGGCGTAAGCTACGACTCCTCCTTCTACAAGGTGACCGCTACGGTGACTCAGGACGTGGAGGCTGCGCAGCTTGATGTCGCTTGGACGGTTCGCAACCTGGATGACGAGGCTGTTGAAAACGTTGTGTTCAGCAACGCATATAAGGCCGAGCCTACCAGCATCCAGTTCAACGGTGCCAAGCAGCTCGATGGCCGCGATATCGTCGAGGGCGAGTTTGAATTCGAGTTGGTGCAGGATGGTAAGGTCATCCAGACGGTGAAGAACGCCGCCGCTGACGAGTCTGGTGCCGCGTCCGTCTCCTTCGACGCGATCGAGTTCACCGAGCCCGGCGAGTTCGACTACGAGATCCGCGAGGTCAAGGGTAGTGCCGAGGGCGTTACCTACGACGACGAGGTCTTCACCTATCACGTGGTGGTGACCGACAACGGCAAGGGCAACCTCGAGGCTGAGTGGACCGCTGGCGACAACGGCGCGCTGGTGTTCGTGAACGCTTACGAGAAGCCTGCTTCTCCGTTCGATCCAGTTCTGCCGCCGGATGACGGGGATGATGACGACAACGGCGGAAACAACGGCAATGGTGGCGGAGACAACGGCGATGGTGGCTCGGGTGATGCTGGCATCGACGCAGGTAACGGCAACGGCGATGGCGGTTCTGGTGATACCGGCGACGGCGATAAGCTGCCCAAGACTGGCGACACTTCGCCTACCGTGCCTCTGACCGTGGTGGTCGTGCTTGCGGCATGCGTTGCAGTGGTTGCCGCATTGAGGATGCGTAGGAGTTAGGCAAGGAGGGTTTGGCCGGTTTGATTGGCCCAGCCAGCTGTTGCTCGAACATAGGCAGCGAAAACTGCATAGATGAGGAGGGTGACCGATTGGCCACCCTCCTTTGTTCGTTCTGGCAGGGGTTCTATGCCCATCGCTTTTCAAATTTGTGGCGCGCTTCACTCTTTTGATACGAAATGCTCCTGTCTCGTTTGCCTGCTGTCTTGATCGGGAAAAAATGAAACTCCCCATTTTTTCGATACGAACAGTTGATCTAGCATGAAGGTGTATAACCATGCCGAATGGGTGTGCCCAAATTGCGTCAAGTTGGCGCCGGCGTAGCTTCAAGCTGCTTTCGCCAGTAGTTGCAGACACTGATGTCGGTTGATGAGATGAGGCATCGGTGGATGGGTATTCGCTCTGTTGGATGTGATGAGTAGTAGGAAAGAAGATCGTGATGGGTTGCTTTGTTGAGACAAGGAATGGGAGTCGAAGGATGTCTTCGGACGCGCAGGAGTGCGCTGTTCGTGCGAATGGCATTAATGGTTTTTCAGCAAAGATGAAAGGCGTTGCCCTTCTTGTTACCGTGATTGTTGCGTTGTTGATGCTTGCGACGGCGACGCGTGCTTATGCCGCTTCTTTCGACGAGAACACTGTTGCGGATCCTTCCACGCAATTCAGCTACCGTGACTTGATTGGAAACGATTCCAAGGGTTACGTAACCGAGAACGTCGGCCGAATTTGGCCTGACAAGACCGTTTCCACTTCCGACATCACCATCACGCCTGGCACGGTGAGCAAGGATGCAGACGAGGATTTCCTCGTCATGCTCTCTGCGCTTTCCTCCACCTCCAACACCACAACCATGGAGTCTAAGCCGCTCGACATCGTCATGGTCTTCGACGTGTCGGGTTCGATGCGCGATAGCTTCGGCACCGAATATTTCTATACGCCGACGTATAGAGTTAATTACTACGGCTCCGGAGCTTATTACGCCTTAGTTGATAATGAGTATCAAGAGGTAAAAAGAGCTGGAGGTTGGTTGAATCCTTCCTGGGAACTTAATGGGCGGGAAGTAAATCCTAAGTCCTCTGCGGATGATCAGAACGGCATTCAGTTCTATACAAGGGAAACCTCCACTCGTCTTGACGCGCTTAAGAACGCCGCAAACAGCTTCATCGACAAAGCCGATGAGCTGAATAAAGAAATGAACGACTCAGCTAAGCATCACCACATCGCCATCACTACGTTTGCTAGCAATGCGACCACCGTGCAGAACTTGACCGACAATGCTAGTTCTCTCAAGACTTCGGTTAACAACCTCACTGCGAATGGTGCCACTCGTGCAGACCACGGTATGAGTCAGGCCCAAACTGTTTTGAATGGTGCTCGCGATGGTGCCCAGAAGGTCGTCATTTTCTTCACCGATGGTGTGCCCACAAGCGGTAATTCTTTCGAAGACGAGGTGGCGAATGGCGCCATTGAAACTTCGAAAACTCTCAAGGACGCCGGCGCGCTGGTCTACAGCATCGGTATCTTCGACGGTGCCGACGAGGACAGCACAGCCAACCAGACCAACCAGTACATGCAGGGCGTTTCGAGCAACTACCCTGATGCCACGGCATATACGGCGCTTGGTGCGCGCAATCCTGACGGCAAGAAGTACTATCGCTCCGCCCAGGATGCCGACAAGCTGAACAGCGTCTTCAACGAGATCTTCGATGCCGTTTCGACGATCCCCTCCTCTCCGACCGAGATCGAGGACGGCTACGATGCCGGCAAGTCGGGATACCTGACTTTCACCGATCAGCTCGGAGCTTACATGCATGTGACCAGGTTCCATGAGCTTTCGTTCGCAGAGCAGCTGCATACACCCTTGCCCACCGTCGATACGGACGCCAATGGCGTGAAGACCTACCACTACACCGGCACCGTGAGCAATGCGCAGTACCCTGAAGCCAACCTGGCTGACATCATCGTCCAGGTCACGCCCGGCAAGACGCTCGCCGACGGCGACACCGTGACCGTGAAGATCCCCGCGAGCATGATCCCCCTGCGCCATTTGCGGGTGACGACCGACGAGAATGGCAACCGCACGTTCGCCATCGACGAGATCCTGCCTTTGCGCGTCATCTACGGCGTGAGCCTGAAGGACGAGGTCAGGGAGGCCATCGCAAACGGCCTCGATCAGAACGAGGCTGACAACGCTGCGCTGCAGTCCTACATCGACGCCCATGCGGATGAGGATGGAACCATCTCCTTCTACTCCAACTACTACGATGGATCCATCAAGGGCCAGCTCGACAGCTCGAAGACCTTGGGAAACGCGGTGGCGAACTTCACCCCTGCCAAGACCAACTCGTTCTACTTCTTCACCGAGGACACTCCTCTGTACGAGGATGAGGCCTGCACCCAGAAGCTGACCTTTGCCGATTTGGAGGATACGACCTTCAACCAGCCCATCTACTACGAGCGCAGGTACATCAAGTCTACGGCGGCAGATGGCACCGGTACGGTGACCGACGAGGTTTACCATCAGGAGATTCCCGCTGCGAACCTCTTGTATGTGAGGTCGCACATCGGCCAGGATTCCGATGGTAATGCCTTCATCAAGAAGGGCAGCACCCGCCTGACGCGCGTCAACTCCATCAGGTTCGACAAGGAGGGTAACCCCACCGGCACCGCTCCTGAGGTTCTTGGACCTCAGTGGAATGACCTCGAGAACGGCCGGCAGGTAAATGTCCATTTAGGCAACAACGGCAAGCTCGATATGGAGCTTCCTGCCACGTTGGCCATCTACAAGGATGCCCAGGTGACCACGGGCAAGAGCCTGAATGCCAACGTCACCAAGGACAAGGACTTCATCTTCGAGGTGACGGTCGACCCCGCTTTCCTCAACGAGAGCGGCGCCTACACAGCCGGCATCAGGGATGCGACCAACACCCTCGTCGGCGACCACTTCACCGTGACCTTCGACAAGACGACGGGCGAATGCACGACGCCGCTTAAGCTGCAGGACGAGCAGACGCTGCATATCCATGGGCTTTCGGGCGGGACGACCTATACCGTCACCGAGGTCGAAGATAGCATGCCCGCGGGTTTCACGAACACTAGCAAAACGGGTGACACCGGCACACTTGCGGCCAACGCGACCTCCACGGCGAGCTTCGTGAACACCTACGACGTTAACCCTGTGACGCTTTCTGCCGATAACTTCGTGAAGTACGAGAAGAAGTTCAACAGATGGGATTTGGCGGGCTCGTTCGACTTCAACCTGATGGCGGACGACGTGAACTATCCCATGCCTGAGGGCTCCACGGACCACAACAAGACCGTGCAGGTGACCGAGAATGCCAAGGCGGGCAACTTCGGTTCCGTGACGTATACGCATCCCGGCACGTACACCTACACCGTGAAAGAGATCCGCCCGCAGGGCGCTGCCGTCCCCGGTGTCAGCTACTCGCGCGCGAGCTACTCCGTCACGGTCGTGGTGACCGATAACGGCGACGGCACGCTCTCCGTGACCTCGTCGATGCTCAAGACCGCCGACGATCGCGGCAACGCGCTCAATGACAACGTCGGCGACAGGGTGGCGAAGTTCGAGAACACGTTCGACGTGGAATTTGTCTACGCCGGACCTGTCGCGCACAAGTACTACGATGATAAGACCGGAAACGGCAACATGGCGGGCAGCAACCCGATCTCCGACGGCAAGTTTTCGTTCAGGGGTTACCCAGTCGGCGACAACGCCGGTTCCGCTCCGATGCCCGACGGCGCTACGGGCGGCGTGCTCACCGTCGGAAATGTCGGCAACTCCGTCAACTACCAGCAGGTCGAGTTCACCCGCGACCATGTGGGCCACACCTACACCTACATGCTCGAGGAGGTCATCCCAGCTGAGGCCAACGCCCACAACGGCTACACCTATCAGGGCATGACCTACGATCCGGTGAAGTATCAGGTTGAGTTCGTGGTGACGGCGCAGGAAGTCGAAGGGGTTCCCACCGTGCATGTTGCCAAGACCTATTACAAGGTCGTGGACGGTGTGGTCGAGCAAAACCCGACCCCCGAGACCGAGGTAGCCTTCCGCAACAGCTACGATTCCGAGGATCTGACGCTCCCCAACGACACTGACAACGTGCCGCTCGGCACCAAGACCCTGAACGGCCGTGATTCCCTGGACCGCGAGACCTTCGAGTTCACGCTTTCCGCTGGTGACGTGCCCACGAGCACCGCTCTGGCTAACGACTTCGTCATCTTCGGGGGCGACCCTGCTGCCGAGACGGCGACTGCGACCGTGGGCGAGCTGAAGGATGGCGAAGCCAAGGGCTTCAACTTCGGACCCATGACCATCAAGAGCCCCGGCACCTATGTGTTCAAGGCGCACGAGAATGCTCCTGCAGCCGATGGGGCTGGCATGGCGTACGACCGCCGCAACGTGATCATCACCATCAAGGTCAAGGATATGAACGGTGTTCTGGAGCTTGACGGTCCGGTTACCTATGAGGGCGGCTCTGATACTGCGGCGACATTCGTAAACAATTATTCCGTTGCACCTGCAAGATTGGGTGATACGACGTCCGTGACTGTCACGAACATCCTCAATGGCCGAGATCAGAAAGCAGGAGAGTTCGGCTTCCAGATCGAGGGAGCGGATGACGCCTCTTCGAAGAAGCTCCCTTCGGCTGACAGGAGCTTCGTGGTTGAGGATGATACCCCAGCAGGCATCGCGTATTCCATGCCCAACAAGCTTGCTAATCTGACCTTTACCCAAGAGGATATGGGCAAGACCTTTACGTACAAGGTGACCGAGGTCATTCCTTCGGACGACAAGAAGCTCCCTGGCGTGACCTATAACACCGAATCTGCCGTGTATACAGTGGAGATCACCCCGATCGACGACGGCGACGGCTCCATGCACCTCGTGACTAAGGTGACCAAGGGAGATGTCGAGATTAATCCGTCATCTCTTGGTGACAGGGATGTCTATACGCTTCCGTTCATCAACGAGTACAAGGCGGCCGAAACGACCTTTACCCCTGATGCTGCAGCGGTGGGCCTGAGCAAGGTGCTGACCGGCCGCGATTGGATCGATTCCGATGAGTTCGAGTTCACGCTCGAGGCTGTGACTCAGGGCGCCCCGATGCCTGCAAACGATAAGACGACCGTTACCAAGGCCGACCTCAAGGACGGCAAGGCCGCGTTCGGCTTCGGTGCGATCACGTACGACAAGGCAGGCGACTACACATATCGGGTGACTGAGACCAATGCTGGCAAGACCATCAACGGCATCACCTACACCCCCTACCCCGCGACCTTCATTGTGCATGTGACCGATCTTGGCAATAACGGCAGCTCTACCGGACGTCTTGCTGCATCTGTTACCCAGGTTCTTAATCGGGAGTTCGAGAACACCTATGTCTCAGAGCTTGACTACGGTGCTAAGGGCGGCTTGAGCATATTCAAGACTCTCAATGGCCGCGATATGGCTGAAAACCAGTTTGGCTTCACCGTGAAGCCTGCTAACAAGGAGTCTGCCGACAAGTTCGGCATCGATCCGGCTGGTGAAGAATTCAAGAACCCCGATGCCGCGACAGCTGGTGAGAAGTCGTTGGTGAAATCCTTCGGCGAGGACGTCAAGTTCAGCCAGGACGATGCGGGCGAGACGTATTCTTATGTGGTGTCCGAGACTACGGGTGGTAATGCAGCTGAGGGCTACACCAACGATGCAACCGAGTACACGGTGACCATCGCCACGGAGCACGATCCCGCTACTGCTGCGCTTACCGTGACCACTACAGTTTCTGATGGAACGAACGTTAAGGAGTATGTCTACACGACGGACACGAATCCCGACGAGGCCGACGCCGCTGAGGTTGCGTTCGTCAACAGGTACGGTTCTTCCGGCACCCTCGGCGGAGACGGCAACGTGAAGATCGACGCCGGCAAGCAGCTGACGGGCCGTGACCAGAATGCGGGCGAGTTCAGCTTCGTCGTCGAGGATAAGGATGGCAACAAGGTGTCCTCGGGCAAGAACGCCGCTGATGGCACTGTTGAGTTCGAGCCGATTCACTACACGAGCGAGAGCTTGGAGCAGGCGGTCGCCGATGGCTTGGCCGTCAAGACCGCTGATGCGGGCGGCAAGATCACCTATGAGCTTCCCTACAAGGTAAGCGAGGTTACGAGCAATCTGCCCGGCGTAGTCTCCGGCAACGTCACATCCTTCAATGTGGTCGTCAAGCTGGTAGACGATGGGGACGGCGTGTTTGACATCACGGTTGAGTACCCGGCCGGCATGAACGAACTTCCTTTCGAGAACACCTATACTTCCACGGCTCCGTTCACGCCATCTGGTTCCAAATGGCTCGATGGCGGTGCGCCTGTGTCCATTATCGACGGCAAGTTCACCTTCACGATTTCCGGTGAGGAAGAAGCTCCGCTGCCCGATGTCACCTCGGTGAAGAACGACGCTGTCGGCGACGTGAGGTTCGGCGAGATCACCTTCACGCAGGATCATCTTGATGGCGTAACCCCTGATGAGAATGGCGCTCGCACCAAGACGTTCACCTATCATGTGACCGAGAGCGGTACCGCTTCAGGTATCACCAACGATGCGCAGGTGACCAAGACCTTCAAGCTCACGGTGACCGACGATGGCCAGGGCCACATGCGCGTGGAATCCGACCATCAGGGAGCGCAGTTCGAGTTCACCAACACCTACAGCACAACTCCGAAGGAATCGAGCTTGACCGGTGAGGGCGGCTTCACGTTGACTAAGACGCTTGATGGTCGCGATCTGGTTGATGGTGAGTTCGAGTTTGATCTGGTTGATGTTGCCAGCGGCAAGGTTGTGGCTAAGGGCGAAAACGACGAGAGCGGAAACGTGAAAATGGGTGCCGTCACCTTCGAGGAGCCCGGCACGCATCAGTATCGTTTGGTTGAGGTCAACCCGAACGAGAGCGATGGCATCACGTATGATGCAAGCTCGTATGATGTCTCCGCCGTTGCCACGGACGTCGACTTTGACGGCGTGCTCGAGATAGTGTGGTCTGTCGCTGATGCCGAGGGCACCGACCTGAAGTTCGTCAATTCGTACAAGGCAGCTCCTTCGAGCATTACCTTCAACGCCATCAAGCAGCTGGATGGCCGCGATATCAAAGCCGGCGAGTTCGAGTTCGAGCTGGTGCAGGACGGCAAGGTCATCCAGACCGCCAAGAACCTTGCCCCGGACAAGAGCGGTGTCGCGCGCATCACTTTCGAGCCGATCGAGTATGCCGAGACCGGCGAGTTCGACTACGAGATTCGCGAGGTCAAAGGCGATGTCGAGGGCGTTACCTATGATGATCAGGTGTTTACCTACCACGTGACCGTGACCGATCCGGGTACCGGCAAGCTCAAGGTCGAGTGGGCCCAGGGCGACAACGGTGCTCCGGTGTTCAAGAACGTCTATGAGAAGCAGGCTTCCCCGCTCGATCCGGTTCTGCCGCCGGATGACGGTGATGATGACGGTGTCAAGTTGCCTCAAACTGGCGACACGGCGCCGATCTTGCCTCTGGTGGTGCTGGTAGTGCTTGCGGCTGGCGTTGCGACGGTAGCGGTCTTGCGACTGCGCAGGCGTTAGGATTAGATAGATTCCACGTGTAGTTCGGGGTGCTTCGGTTACGGAGCACCCCGTTTTTTCATGGAGTCATGAAGAGGGTTCTCGTTTAAGACCTTGCAACTTCTTGATGCTGTACGACATCTTTTTTATGTAAGAAAAAGTATATTAATCAGCGAAAAAAGCATGAACAAAAGGTGCCGATTGTTGGTGTAGCGATTCGATCTGCGAGGGCGGCCGAAGGCCGTCCGAGGAGATCGAACCATCCCTAGAACTACTGCCATTCTACACCATCGCCTACGCCGCCTTACTCGCTGCGCCCCCGTCCGCCATCACCAGCGCTATTATCCTGGCCGCGTGCTCCGCCGCCGCGCCATAGAAGGACGCGGCTCTTCCCGACTTCCAGCGGCTCCTGTCCTCGTAGGCCTCCGATATCGACTCCTCGGCGAACCAGCGCCTCGCCGCCCAATCCTCGTCCGCCTCCGCGAACACCGTCCTCATCACCGAGCCTAGGAGCGCCCGCTCGTGCCTGTTGCGGGCCGGCGCGCACACGTTGCGCTCCAGGCGAACGATGCAGCGTTGCCAGGCCGCGCCGGGGAACACCTCCTCGATGGTGAGTAATAACCTCTCGCGGTACCGTCGATCACCTGGCTTGGTACCGCTAATCAGCAAAAAGCGGTACCGCAAGTAAGCTGTTCTGGTACCGCTGCCCAACCCCCTTCTTAGCAAGTCGGCGAGGCGCGTGTAGCGCACCGGTATCAGCCTACGGCGCGTCGCGTTGCCGATTGCCTGGATCACGTAGCTCTTCCCGCAGCCGGTTTTTGAGATGACCACGACGACCTCGCTCCCACCGACCCACCCGCATTGGGCGAGGCGGGTGGGTCGGTTCTTGGCCAGAGCGAGTCGACTTTTGCCTCATGTCCCCAAAAGCAAAGGCTGTTCTCAATGCTGGCAATGGCGCAACGCTTCTTGGTGCAATCTGATTCTGCAGAACCCATCGCTTCGCCCTCAACGGATGCGCATCTCTCGGATAATCATCATTTGAAAGGCGCGCCGGCAAAACACACAAAGCATACTGATGCAGAAGAGAGATACGGTGATTCAAGAATCATTACAACAGTTGCATATGACGCATTAGGGGATGTCGGTACGTACGAGCATGCGGTCATAAGATTGCAACCCTTATGGTGCCTCCGCGAACATCGGGGACGCGCTGCCTTTTGCTGCGACCATTCAGTACGGATTTGTACGATAATGACAAGCATGGTAAGGCTTAAGGGAGGCGGGTGCGCATGGCAACGGTCGGCGAGAATATAAGGAAGCACCGGAAGGCGCAGGGTTTGAGCGTCGTGGGGCTCGCGGAGAAGGTCGGCATGACCGAGGGCGCGATCCGCCACTACGAGAGCGGGATACGCACGCCCGGCGAGGACCAGCTGAAGAAGATCACCCGAGCCCTCGACGTGTCGCCGAAGATGCTCGAAGACCACAAGATCGAAAGCGCGAGGGACTTGGTGAGCGCGCTGCTCCAGCTTGAAGACGAGTTCGGGCTTGTCCCCGACATGTGCGACGGCGGCCTCTGGATCGATCCGAAGGCGAAGAATGCCCAGAAGACGGTTGAGGTGATAGGCGCATGGGGCGAGATCCGTCACCGCTTGATAACGGGCGAGATCACCCAGGAGGAATATGACGCCTGGAAGAGGAAGTTCTAAGAGAAGGATGGCCGATCAGCTTGGTTTGGGGCTGTTCGGCCAAGCGCTTAAACTTCCTGAAAAGCATTGTTGAGGTCTTTGGCGCAGCTTTCGAGGATGCTTCTTATAGCTGCCAGCTCTGGTGATGCGACGGTGCCATCATCCCCGGCTTTCTCCTCCAGCAAAAGGAGCAACGAGGCTGCACCTTCTATCTTCTCGGCTGACTCGACCACAG
>ERZ506427.32-NODE-32-length-84452-cov-12.293055_pt1 | contig 84452 bp, 60 predicted proteins | sample MGYA00513666_ERZ506427 | MGnify/ENA metagenome assembly ERZ506427
CAATCTCACGTGTAGCCATGTTCATGATATTTTCCTGTGTAGCTTCGGAAATATCCAGCTCACCTGTCTTCTTACCTTCGCACATAACAACGATTCTGTCACTCATACGAAGGATCTCTGTCATCTCGGAGGAAATCATAATAATGGCTTTTCCTTCTGCTGCCAGCTGATTCATCAGCTTGTAAATCTCATTCTTAGCTCCAACGTCGATACCTCTTGTAGGCTCATCGAAGATAAGGATGTCACAGTCTCTTGTCAGCCATTTTGCAATAACGACTTTCTGCTGGTTACCACCTGACAGGTTAACTACCAGCTGATCTGTACCAGGAGTCTTTGTTGCAAGCTGCTCAACATATTCCTGAGCAATCTTGTTCTCTTTCTTCTTATCGATAAAAGGACCGCTCATGAATTTTTCAAGTGTCGCCATTGTTGTATTCTCAGCAACTGATTTCTGTACAACAATACCATATCTCTTTCTGTCCTCTGACAGATAACCGATACCGCACTTAACAGCATCCTGTGGGCTCTTGATTGTAACCTTCTTACCGTTGATATAAATATCACCGCTGTCGATCGGGTCAGCTCCAAAGAGTGCTCTGGCTGTCTCTGTACGTCCAGCTCCCATCAGTCCGGAGAATCCAAGGATCTCACCTTTGTGAAGTTCGAAGCTTACATCCTGTACCATCTTACCAGCGTTCAGGTGTTCAACTTTAAGAACTACCGGTGCTCCCGGAGGTGTCATGTTCTTCTCCTTCGGATCTTCGTAAATAACACGTCCAACCATCATGTTGATGATGTCGTCTTTTGTACTTTCTTTTGTGATCAATGTTCCAACATAAGTACCATCTCTCATGACTGTAACACGGTCTGTGATCACTTTAATCTCATCCATACGGTGGGAGATATAAACAATTCCCATTCCCTGACTTTTCAGGTCTCGGATGATCTTGAACAACTGCTCGATCTCTGTCTCTGTCAGAGCTGCTGATGGCTCGTCAAAGATGATGATCTTTGCATCATGTGAAATAGCTTTTGCGATCTCACACATCTGCTGCTTACCTACTGTAAGTTTTGACATTGTCTCTCTCGGATCAATATCAACGTTCATTCTGTCGAACAGTTTCTGTGCTTCTTCGTTCATTTTCTTGTCATCGATCTTGATGCCCTTCTTGAACTCTCTTCCGATGAAGATGTTCTGAGCAACTGTCAGATGACCAAGCATGTTCAGCTCCTGGTGTACGATGATAACACCATTGTCCTGTGCTTCACGAGCACTATGGAACTCAACTTCTTTACCTTCATATGTAATTGTTCCTGAATCTTTTGTATAAATACCTGTGAGAACTTTCATCAGAGTTGATTTTCCGGCACCATTCTCTCCCATAAGAGCAAGAACTTCGCCTTTTCTGATCTCAAGATCTACATGGTCAAGTGCGTGAACACCTGGGAAAGATTTATCAATCCCTTTCATTTCCAATATAACTTCGCCCATTTTATTACCCTTGCCTTTCTTTCAATCAAACATTTCGTTCATCATTCATAAAGCTGATCTCTTAATATAGAAGAGAAATTAGTTCTTTCTGCGTCTTGCAAGTACGTCACTGAATACTGCGACGATAACAATAACACCTGTAATGATAAGCTGATAATCTTTTGTAAAGCCAAGAGCCAGAATTCCTTCCTGAAGAAGAGCGATGATAAATACACCAATGATTGTACCGCTGATGGATGCAAGTCCACCTGCCATGGATGTACCACCCATTACACATCCGGCGATTGCTTCGTTGTTGTACTGATCTCCATAACCAGGCTGTACTGTTGTATATGCAGATACATAGAAGATAGCGCCTATTCCAACGAGAACTCCACAGATAATGAATGCAAGCATTTCCCATTTCTTAACATCTACACCTGAAAGTCTAACAGCTTCTTTGTTACTACCAAGGCAAAGGATGTAACGTCCGATTCTTGTCTTGTTCAGGATAATCGCACAGATAACTGCAGCTACCAGAAGAATAACAAGTCCAACCGGGAACCCGTTATATCTTACAAGATTTCTGAACCATCCGTTGTCCGGATCTGCTGCCTGCGGCCAGCTGACTGACTGTGTCTTTGTGTAAACTGACGCAAGACCTTTTGCAATATTCATACTTGCCATTGAAGTGATGAATGAAGGTACTGACCAGTAAGCTACCAGGTATCCATTAAAGAGCCCAAAAGCAAATCCCACAAGGATACTGATCAGGATTGCAACCGGCATGGAAATTCCATGTGTTGTCAGTGTATAACCTGAGATAAGTGCACAACAGAACATAACCGGTCCAATAGAGAAGTCGATCTCTCCTGTAGCAATTACAAATGTAACACCCAGTGATAAAAATCCAAGGAAATAAGCATAATTGAGTGCGCTCATGATTCGGTTCATTCCTGCGAAGCTTCCTCCGGTCAGTGCACAGAAGAGTCCGTACATCAGAAGAAGGACACAGCACAAAACAATTCTGTTAAATCCTACCTTTTTTACAAAAGGATTTTGTTTAATTTTTTCCAATTTTCTTCCTCCCATCTTTTACTTTGCTGGTGTTGACTGGATTGTCGATTAACTCTTACGATACCCCCATTCCTCTTAACCTCAGCGTAACGGTTCGCTTTCAAAGCTTTAAGATTTTTTTGTTTTTCAAAGTGTGTTTTCAATTTTCCCGCACACCTTTAATACAAGAATAAATTATAGCCTTGTTTTCATATTTTGTCAAGATTTCCCACCGTTTTTAGAGCGAAACGGTTCGTTTTTGTTTGTTTTCACTATTTTTTATCCATTCTCACAACAAAAACCACGCTTTTCTGTGCATTTTGCTTATGCACTATCCAAGGTCTCGTATTGAGTCTCCCTCTCTTACAGAGGTACTGAAACTAATTTTTACCGGCATACCGTTTTGCTCTCCGTTTACTCGCTCCAGGAGCATAGCTACAGCCTTCTCGCACATCGTTTCCATTGGCTGGACAATCAGCCATAATTTAGGGCGCAGCACCTGGGTCATCGGAAGATTATCCACTCCGATGAGCGAGACATCTTGCGGACAGGAGAGTCCTGATTCGTTCAATGCCATAATCCCACCAAGCATGGTGTTATAGTTTCCTAAGATCACACCGGTCGGACGGTCTTCAAGCTCCAAAAGTTCTTTCATTCCTCTGTACCCATGTTCAAAAGAATGCCTTCCCAGCTTACAGTATTCCTTTGGAATCTCCAGTCCTGCCTGGTTCATCGCATCAGAATATCCTTTCACACGTTCCCTTCCGGTATATTCAATATTAGAGGCAATCACAGCTATTTTCTTGTGATGGTTCTCAATTAATTTATTCGTTGCACGATAGATTGCTGTCCGGTTATCAACCTCAACGCAATCATATTCTTCATCCTGGAATGATCTGTCAACCAGAACAACCGGAACATTTGCTGTTTTCGCAGCGTGAAGAAACTTTCCATGCATACCTACAGCAAATACCAATATTCCATCTACTTTCCTGCTCAGAAGAAACTGCAGATTTTCTTTCTGTAGCTTCTCGTCATTGCAGGAATCACAGATCAACATTCCATATCCCTTTTTATGAAGTTCCATTCCCAGATAATGCAGCATACTTCCTACAAAAAGACACTGTATATCATAAGCCAGAACTCCAATCGTCTTTGTCTTGTGGGTAACAAGCCCTCTTGCGAGCTCGTTCACTTCATAATGCAGTTCGTTGATTGCCTCCTCAATCAAGATACGATTTTCCGGCAATACATTACCGCCATTCAAATACTTCGATATCGTTGCAAGGGATAATCCTGTCCTTTTCTTGATATCGCGAATAGTAGCAGCCATAATCTTCTCCTCCCAGGCCAATCAGCGAACCGTTATGCATTTTGCCCAACTCAACTGCTCATTCCATTAAATCATACAGCAGATTGACAGTCAAGTGTTTCTGAAGAATTCTTTTTTATTACGTTGCCAGCCATAATTATTACAACTGGCAACCCATTCCCCCTTAGTCCAAAGCACTATACTAAAATTTTCTTAAATCTCTCGTATGCTTCGTCCCATGCTTCTTTGTCCTGTGGCTCGTAGATCTTGATGTCCTGAGAACGTTTGATAATTTCTCTTGCTTCTTCGATAGATTTGATATCTCCGGAAGCCATGAGCTGCAGTGCAATATTTCCAAGAACAGTTGCCTCGATCGGGCCTGCACTAACTCTGCATCCACATGCATTTGCTGTGAACTGGCAAAGAAGAGCACTCTGTGTTCCACCGCCTACCATGTAGACTGTCTTATAATCTTTACCTGTACACTCTTTAATCTCTTCCATCGCATGACGATATTTCATTGCAAGACTCTGGTTGATGCAACGAACAACTTCTCCAACTGTTTCCGGAACAGGCTGTCCTGTCTTCTTGCAGAATTCACGGATTCTTGTCGGAATATCTCCGGCAGGTGTGAATTCCGGTGCATCCGGATCAATAAAGCTCTGAAGTGCCGGAGCTTCTTTTGCCATAATCTCAAGCTCGCCAAATCCGTACTCATTTCCTTCGCGGATCCACTGACGACGGCTTTCCTGAATACACCACAATCCAATGATATTCTTAAGGAAGGAAATCTTTCTTCCATATCCACCTTCATTCGTGATGTTGTAATGCTCGGATTTCTCATTGATAATAGGTTCTGCAAGCTCTGTTCCAAGCAGTGACCATGTTCCACAACTCAGGAAGATAAAATCTTCTTCTGATGTTGGTACAGATACAAGTGCGCTCTGCGTATCATGTCCTGCAACAGCCATAACATCAATCTTATCCAGACCAAGCTCTGTACAGATTTCATCTGTAAGAGTGCCGATCTTTGTACCTGTAGGTACGATTTCCGGGAAAATATGTTTCGGAATTCCCAGTGCTTCGATCACTTCATCTGACCACTCGCCCTTTTTCGCATCAAGAAGCTGTGTTGTAGAAGCGATAGAATACTCAGCTTTTTTCTCCCCTGTAAGGAAATAGTTGAAAAGGTCTGGCATCAAAATCATCTTGTCAGCTTTCTCAAGAAGCTCTTTTCTTGTCTTTACAAGAGAAAGGAGCTGGAATGCTGTGTTGAGATCCATGAACTGATTTCCTGTGATCTGGTAGAATTTCTCTTTGTCGATCAATTTGAAACTTTCTTCGATCATTCCTTCTGTACGTGCATCACGGTAATGTACAGGGTTCTCAAGAAGTCTTCCTTCCTCGTCGATCAGTCCAAAATCAACTCCCCATGTGTCGATACCGATACTTTCGATCTTTCCACATTTCTTTGCTTTGATCAGACCCTGTTTGATTTCAAAAAATAATCTCAGTACATCCCAGTACATTGATCCATTCAAAATAACCGGATCGTTAGAAAAACGGTGAAGTTCTTCAATGCTGATCTTGTCACCATCAAAAGTTCCGCACATTGCTCTTCCGCCTGAAGCACCAAAGTCAAATGCTAATACTTTTTTCTCCATAATCTTCCTCTTTTCTTAATACTCTTTTAGTCGGTATTAAAACGGGGGCCCTGCATAGGCAGACCCCCCGCATTCTTTGTTCTAGCTCTGTATCGAAACTGTATTTACAGTCTTTTTACATTTCCTAACAAAAGGACTCCTTCTTATTTGTAAAGTGGTCCGTAGTTCTTACAAGCTCTGAAGTCAGCGCCTTCTTTATCCATTCCAAATGCATTCCATGCTGCCGGACGGTAGATATCTTTCTCCGGTACGTTGTGCATAGATACTGGAATACGAAGCATTGAACACATTGTGATCAGGTCAGCTCCGATGTGTCCATAGGAGATAGCACCGTGGTTAGCTCCCCAGTTGTTCATTACATCATAAGCTGTCTTGAATGCTCCCTCTTTACCATCACATCTTGGAGTAAACCATGTACATGGCCATGTGTAGTCTGTACGTTTCCAAAGCTTATCAGATACTTCTTCCGGAAGTTCAAGTGTCCATCCTTCTGCAATCTGAAGAACCGGTCCAAGTCCTTTTACAAGGTTAAGACGGATCATTGTAGCTGGCATCTGAGCACGTGTCTCGTAACGGCTTGAGTATCCGCCTCCACGGAAGTATCCGTTGTCAGCCATGCACCACTCTGTAGCATCCATGATTGCTTTCTGGTCTTCTTCTGTAACGTTCCACCATTCTTTCATAACGCCGTTACCATTCTCGTCTTTAGCAACACCAGATGCATCAAGACAAGCTGCTCCAGAGTTGATCAGGTGAAGGAATCCACCGTTCTCTTTAGCAACACCCTCGAGGTCATATCCTGTAGCTTTCTTAACTGCCTCTGGGCTCCAGTATGTACGAACATCAGCGAAGATCTGAGCACGTCCTGTAAGAAGTTTCATGAACATCATTCCAAGTCCGTTGAGAACGTCGTTCTCTGTAGCAAGGATGTATGGCTCACGAGCTCCGTTCCAGTCGAAAGATGTATTCAGAACTGCCTCTGCGAAGTCTCCGTTCGGATAGAAGTCTGTCCACTGTCTCTGTCCCTGGAATCCAGCTGCCAGAGCGTTGTGTCCGATTGCTTCCTCTGAGAATTTCTCGTCAAGGTTCTTATTTCCGTTCATAAGGTCTTTGATGATAACTGCCATCTTAACAACGAACTCGAACTGCTCCTCTTTCTCCTCTGGAGAAGCCTGAAGCTCTTCTGGGTTCTTATCCCAACCAATCTTGCAAGTCTCTTTTGCCCATTTAAGAGCTTTCTCGAACTCAGCCTTGTCATAGATCCCTTCTGACATACGACGGATGATTTCTACCTCGTCAACAGACTCTACACGCATTCCAAGGTAAGACTCGATGAAATCAGAATCGATGATAGATCCACCGATACCCATTGTAACAGATCCAATCTGAAGGTAAGATGTTCCTCTCATGGATGCTGCTGCAACAGCTGCACGTCCGAATCTAAGAAGTTTCTCTTTAACGTCTTCCGGAATTGTTGTGTCGTCAGCTTCCTGAACGTCATGTCCGTAAATTCCGAATGCCGGAAGTCCCTTCTGTGCATGTGTAGCAAGTACAGATGCAAGGTATACAGCTCCTGGTCTCTCTGTTCCGTTGAATCCCCATACAGCTTTGATTGTCTGTGGATCCATATCCATTGTCTCAGCTCCGTAGCACCAGCAAGGTGTAACTGTAACTGTGATATCTACGCCTTCTCTTCTGAACTTATCAGCACAAGCAGCACTCTCACCTACACGTCCGATTGTTGTGTCAGCGATAACAACTTTAACCGGCTCACCATTTGAATATCTTAAGTTCTCCTCAAACAGTTTTGCTGCAGATTTTGCCATGTTCATTGTCTGCTCTTCAAGAGATCCTCTTACGTCAAGAGCTCCTCTACGTCCATCGATTGTCGGTCTGATACCAATTACTGGATAAGATCCTACTAATCTTCTTTCTGCCATAATTACATTCCTCCTTAATTGTTTGCCTTGCTCTGCTTATCTTCCTTCGCAGAACCGCTTCTTTGAGTATCATTATAGTTCTTTCCTTTCTTTTTGTCTTGTGGTATACTAGAATAAAAATATAAAGATATTCACCTTTTATACAACAAAGTACAATTTATAAACATATATTTCCACATATGTGTTTGTTTTACACTATTTAGATTTTTAAAGGAGATTATTGCATGAAATACATCAATTACAGAGAAGAACGTAATCACGGAACCATTGATTTTCCAATTGAATTTTATCATGTTACGCCGAATCATCCACGGTATGAAATGTCTTATCACTGGCATATCGAATATGAACTTATTCGTGTTTTAAAAGGGAAATTACTTATGTCAATTGGTGAAAATGAATTCACTGCAGTAGCCGGCGACCTTATTTTTATAAAAGGAGGGCTTCTTCATGGTGGAATTCCTAAGGATTGTGTCTATGAATGCCTTGTTTTTAACCTTGAATCGCTCATGGCAGTAAATCATGCCAGCGAACGTCTGCTTAAGAAGATCGGAAGTGACACTCTGACTATCCCTTCCCTTATCAAAGCACCCGTAAAGAATTTAGAGCATATCACCTCCATGATGTTTGAACATATCAAAAAGCGTACCGAAGGGCACGAGCTTATGGTGATTGGTACTCTGTACGAATTCTTAGGCTATATTTTGGAAAATAAATTGTATGAAAACGTTCGAATCATCAGTCAAAAGGATAGCCGAAAAATAGAACATTTAAAGAAAGCTCTTGAAGTGATTGAAAACCATTATGCTGACTGTATCACACTGGAAGATCTGTCTCAGGCCGCCGGTATGAATTCAAAATATTTCTGTCGCTACTTTAAAGATATGACCCATAGAACTCCTGTTGACTATCTAAATTACTATAGAATAGAACAAGCTTGTTTCAAGCTCGTTACTTCGAATGAATCAATCGCAGACATTGGACTTAGCTGTGGATTTAACGATGTAAGCTACTTTATCAAAACATTTAAAAAATATAAAGGAATGACACCGAAGAAATATCTTCGCGCACCACTGTAATCAAAAATTGTGAAGCAGGTTAACCTCCATCATTTTTTCACGCAAAAGGAGATCCCCTTACGGAGATCTCCTTTTTTCATATCTCATTCACTCATGAAATATCCTTATTTATCTTCTTTTTCTGCAGCGTATACAGTTACCAGTTTGTTCAGGTAATCGTATCTCTCCATAGCCTCCTGCTCATTGAGAGCGAAGAGCTTGTCAGCCTTAGCCGGGTTAGCTCTCTTCAGTGCGTTGTAACGTACTTCACCATTCAGGAAGTCCTGGTATCCTTCTGCCTTCGGAGCCTTGCTGTCAAGTGAGAACTTGTCTCCCTCTGCAGCCGGGTTGTAACGGAAGTTATTCCAGTATCCGCACTCTACTGCCAGCTGTTCCTCTGTCTGAGCTTTGCTCATACCCTTCTTGATACCATGGTTGATACATGGAGCATAAGCGATGATCAGTGATGGTCCCGGATAAGCCTCAGCCTCAGCGATTGCCTTAACTGTCTGGTTGAAGTCAGCACCCATAGCGATCTGAGCTACGTATACGTATCCGTATGTCATAGCCATTCCTGCAAGGTCTTTCTTCTTAGTCTCTTTTCCGCCTGCTGCGAACTGAGCTGTAGCACCAGTCTTAGTAGCCTTAGAGGACTGTCCACCTGTGTTGGAGTAAACCTCTGTATCGAATACCATAATGTTGATATCTTTCTTGCTTGCAAGAACGTGGTCAACTCCGCCGTATCCGATATCGTAAGCCCATCCGTCTCCTCCGAAGATCCACTGGGATTTCTTAGCAAGGAAATCTTTGTTCTTCAGAACTTCTGCTCTCTCTTCGCAATCGCAATCGAGTGCTTCAAGAGCTGCAACAAGTTTGTCTGTAGCTGTTCCGTTTGTAGCGCCTACTGTATATGTCTCAAGATACTCAGCTGCTGCAGCCTTAACTGCCTCATCTGTAGTCTTCTCTGCGATCTTCTCAACTTTTGCTTTCAGTCGGTCTCTGATTGTATTCTGTGCAAGCAGCATACCGTATCCGAACTCAGCGTTGTCTTCAAACAGGGAGTTGCTCCATGCAGGTCCTTTACCTTCCGGTGTTACTGTGTAAGGTGTAGACGGTGAAGAGTTACCCCAGATAGAAGAACATCCTGTTGCATTTGCAATATACATTCTATCACCAAACAGCTGTGTGATCAGCTTAGCGTATGGTGTCTCACCACATCCTGCACAAGCTCCTGAGAACTCAAGGAGTGGCTGTTTGAACTGGCTTCCCTTAACTGTTGTCTCTTTGAATTTAGTAACAACTTCTGGTTTAACCGGAATCTCTCTACCAAAGTCGAAGAATGTCTGCTCTCCTGCATTAGCTTCCATGTTAGCCATTGTAAGAGCCTTCTCAACTTCGCCTGTCTCTTTGTTCTTCTTTCCTGGGCAGACATTCACACAAGATCCACATCCTGTACAGTCGTAAGCGGATACTGTCATTGTGAACTTCATTCCCGGCATTCCGATCATATCAAGTGTCTTAAGTCCTTCTGGAGCCTGAGCAACTTCTTCCTCTGTCAGAGCTACCGGACGGATAACTGCGTGCGGACATACATATGCACAACGGTTACACTGGATACACTGATCTGGATTCCAAACCGGAATATCTACTGCGATACCACGTTTCTCATATGCAGATGTTCCTGACGGTGTAGATCCATCAACATAATCATTGAATGCAGATACAGGGAGTGTATTTCCTTCCTGAGCGTTAACTTTTGCCTGGATATTCTTAGCAAATGCAATTGCATCAGTTCTTCCGCCGTCTGCGATATGTGGTGTAGCAAGTCCTTCATCAGCTGCATCTTTCCAGCTTTCCGGAACTTCTACTTCTACGACCTGTTTTGCACCAGCATCGATTGCATCGTAGTTCATCTGAACAATCTTGTCACCTTTTCTTCCGTAAGTAGCCTTAGCAGCTGCTTTCATAAGGTCAATAGCCTCTTCTTCCGGAATGATAGCTGCAAGTTTGAAGAATGCAGACTGAAGAACTGTATTGATACGTCCGCCAAGTCCGATCTCTTTACCAATCTTGATACCATCGATTGTGTAGAATTTAATTCCGTGGTTAGCGATATAAGCTTTTACCTGTCCTGGAAGATGCTCCTCAAGTCCTTCCATATCCCATGGGCAGTTCAGAAGGAATGTTCCTCCATCAACAAGTTCCTGAACCATGTTGTATTTGTTAACATAAGACGGGTTATGACATGCAACAAAGTTAGCCTGATGGATCAGGTATGTTGATTTAATTGGCTTCTTACCAAAACGAAGGTGAGACATTGTAACACCACCAGACTTCTTAGAGTCATAATCAAAGTAAGCCTGTGCATACATGTCTGTGTTATCACCAATGATCTTGATGGAGTTCTTGTTTGCTCCAACAGTACCATCTGCTCCAAGTCCCCAGAACTTACAGTTGATTGTTCCTTCTGGTGTTGTAACAAGTGGCTTACCAGCATCAAGTGAAAGATGTGTAACATCATCTTCAATACCGATTGTGAATTTAGCTTTCTCATCGTTGTGGTATACAGCAACGATCTGAGCAGGTGTTGTATCTTTAGAACCAAGTCCATAACGTCCTGTGTAAACCGGAACTGCATCGAACTTAGATCCTTTAAGTGCTGCAACAACATCCAGGTACAGTGGCTCGCCAAGTGCTCCTGGCTCTTTTGTTCTGTCAAGAACAGAAATCTTCTTAACTGTATCCGGGATAGCGTCAATCAGAGCTTCTGCGCTGAATGGTCTGTAAAGACGAACTTTAACAACTCCGACTTTCTCTCCTGCAGCTGTCAGGTAATCGATTGTCTCCTCGATTGTGTCACAAACAGATCCCATAGCTACGATCACGTGCTCTGCATCTGCTGCTCCATAGTAGTTGAACAGTTTGTAGTCTGTTCCGATCTTCTCATTAACCTTATCCATGTACTTCTGAACGATTCCCGGAAGTGCATCATAGAATGGGTTACAAGCCTCTCTAGCCTGGAAGAAGATATCCGGGTTCTGAGCTGAACCTCTCTGGCATGGGTGGTTCGGGTTAAGTGCATGTGCGCGGAACTCGTCGATTGCTTCCATGCTTACCATGTCTTTCAGATCTTCATAATCCCATGTCTCGATTTTCTGAATCTCGTGTGATGTTCTGAATCCATCAAAGAAGTTGATGAATGGAATCTTTCCTTCAAGTGCTGCACAATGAGCAACCGGAGTAAGGTCCATTACTTCCTGTACGCTGGATTCACAGAGCATAGCTGCTCCTGTCTGACGACATGCATAAACGTCAGAATGATCTCCAAAAATTGACAGTGCGTGGCTTGCAAGTGCACGGGCAGATACGTTGAATACTCCCGGAAGCTGCTCACCAGCAACCTTATATAAGTTAGGAATCATAAGAAGGAGTCCCTGAGAAGCAGTAAATGTTGTTGTAAGAGCACCTGCTGCTAATGATCCGTGAACAGCACCTGCTGCTCCGGCCTCGGACTGCATCTCTGTAACCTGTACAGTCTGTCCGAAAATGTTCTCCCTTCCTTCAGTAGCCCACTCATCGATATGCTCCGGCATAACGGATGAAGGCGTAATCGGGTAAATAGCTGCTACTTCTGTATATGCATAAGAAACGTGAGCTGCTGCCTGATTACCGTCCATGGTCTTCATTTTTCTTGCCATTTTTATTCCTCCTTAGGTGTTACATAGGTTTTACACTGAGTTAAGTATAATTAATTCACATGTAATTTCATTATATCTCCAAAAGTCACAAAAGTCTAGAGTTATAAATATCCTCTTTTGTATATTTTCGTGTACAGCACAGTGTTTTGAGAATAGTTATCAGTGCTGTTATTGGGGATTATTAACTAAAACAGGCAGAAATGGAAAAAGCCAGAAGAGTACTTTCTGTTGAACATTAACTCTTCCGGCTTATGAATCACTATACTTTTTTCTTATCATTCTATCTGTTTTTAAACAACCGGTCATCCCACTTCGGTGGTTTTTTCCCTTTGATCTTTGTTGGCACCGGCTCATACTGATCCACTTTTTTCTTCTCATTTCTTTTTCTGCAATGCCTTCTGCAATAGATCAGCACAATTCCTGTCACAATCACCAGGCAACCTGCCAGAAGTTCTGACACCGGGAATCCGATTCCCGGAAGAACAAGCTGATCCGTTCTAAGCCGCTCAATCCATACACGTCCTGCCCCATATCCAAACAGGTACATGAGAAAAAGTTCACCTTCATATTTCTTATGCTTCCTATACAAAAACAATATGATAAGAAGTCCGGCACACCATAATGATTCATACAAAAATGTCGGGTGTACCTGAATATAACTGACTCCGTCAATTCTCTGCATGTTCTCGCGCATAAGTTCTGTGATATCTCCCGGCCTTACTGCATCAACCGGAAGCCTCATCGCAAACAGACAATCCGTATATTCTCCAAATGCTTCCCTGTTAAAGAAATTCCCCCAACGTCCAAGCATCTGACCATTCAGAAGCGCCAGTGCAATTGTATCCAAAATCTGAAATGGCGATTTTTTCTTAACAGCAGCCATCACAAAAACTGCAATCACTGCTCCGATCACGCCGCCATAAATTGCCAGACCACCTTCTCTGAGATTAAAGATAGACAAAAGATTATCTTTATATAAATCCCAGGAGAAAATCACGTAATAGATTCTTGCACCCGCAATTCCTGCGATTACTCCGACAATTCCCATATCCAGATAGTCTTCCGGATTTTGTCCTGTTCTTTTTGCCTCCGCTGTGGCAATCAGAAATCCAATCAAAATTGCTGCACCGATGATCATGCCGTAGTAAGCAATGGAAAAACCAAAGATGCTGATGCTTTTTCCTACATGATCCAGATAAATCCCTAAATTCGGAAAGCTGATATTGTAATGCATATTATGTTATTTCCTTTCATATCCACAGAAATCAGGAACAAATCTAGTTGTCCCTGATTCCTGTTTTTACTGCTTTTCCAATTAGAAAACAATGAATCTAACCGGTTTTTAAGCATATTCCCTATATCTGTTAAACGTTAAATCTGAACAGCATGATATCTCCGTCCTGAACGACATAGTCTTTTCCTTCCAGACGAACTAATCCTTTTTCTTTCGCTGCCGCATGAGTTCCACATGCCATCAGATCATCATAACTTACTACTTCCGCACGGATAAATCCACGTTCAAAGTCTGTATGGATCTTACCAGCTGCCTGTGGTGCCTTAGTTCCTTTCTTGATTGTCCATGCACGAACTTCCGGCTCACCTGCTGTCAAATAACTGATCAGTCCAAGAAGATGATAGCTTGCCTTGATCAGCTTCTCAAGTCCGGATTCTTCCAATCCAAGATCTTCAAGGAACATTGATTTTTCATCGTCATCTAACTGAGAAATTTCTTCTTCAATTTCTGCACATACTACGAACACTTCGCAGTCTTCCGCTTTTGCATACTCACGGACTGCCTGAACCCCTGCGTTGTTCACACCATCATCCGCAAGATCATCCTCAGATACATTTGCTGCAAAGATTACCGGTTTTGCTGTCAGAAGATTATACTCTGCAAGCCATGCCTGCTCATCCTCATCCTCTGTCACAAAGCTCTTCGCCATCTTATTCTCTTCCAGATGCGCTTTCAGACGGTTCTGAAGATCCAGCTCTTTCGCCGCCATCTTATCGTTTCTTGAAAGCTTCACTGTCTTGGAGATTCTTCTTTCAAGAACCTCAAGATCTGAGAAAATCAGCTCAAGGTTGATTGTCTCAATGTCACGCAGCGGATCAATGCTTCCGTCTACATGAACGATATTAGTATTCTCAAAGCATCTTACTACATGAACGATTGCATCAACCTCACGGATGTTGGCAAGAAACTGGTTTCCAAGTCCTTCTCCTTTTGATGCTCCCTTCACAAGTCCTGCAATATCAACAAACTCGATTGCTGCCGGAATGATCTTCTTTGTATGATACATCTCTCCAAGCACATCCAGTCTCTTATCCGGAACTGTTACGACACCGACATTTGGGTCAATTGTACAGAATGGATAGTTTGCAGATTCTGCACCGGCCTTTGTCAGTGAATTGAACAGTGTACTTTTTCCTACGTTCGGTAATCCCACAATACCAAGTTTCATTTTCTCTATTTCCTCCTTAAAACCTTGATTTCTAAAGCTAAATCCACAAGGTCTATTTCTCTTATTTTCTGTTATGTGACTCTTTCACAAAAAGAAGCCCCAAAATAGCATCTAATATTATACTATAATGGGGCTTGAATTTCAATCTCTCGTCTCCATCAAAATCACTTTTCCAAACACGAAAGAGATCTTCACTTCATCTTCACCTTCTGCAAACTCATTACTCACACACAAGCTGTCTCCTGATGAGAGCAAATGATTCTGCAATGGATATTTTGCACCGCTGATACAGAAATCCTCAACCGGAAGTTGCATCGGAAATACTGAAAAATACTTTCCGAAAGCTTCTTCTCTGCGAATTGCGATTCCATGATCAAGCAGACGAATTCTATTATGACTGTCTAAGATCATCGCTTGAGATCCTGCTTCAAGTGCAATATTCAGGCACTGAACATTAGCCCAGAAATGATCCAGACGATTTCCTGTTCCTCCAAGAATCCAGATTTCTTTTCTTCTGAGTCCAAGACACATACGAAGTGCAATCTCCGTATCAGACGCATCCTTTACCGGATTGAACTCCCGGATCGGTACACTTGCTTCTTTTCTATAATAATCGATCACTTCTTCCGGTACACTGTCAAAATCTCCCACAATATAATCCGGCTTGATCTTATGTTCATAAAGAAATGCGAGTCCTTTATCTACTCCGATAATGAATTCTGTCTCTTCTGCCTCAAGAATCGGAAGGACAAAATCTTCTTCCAGCATTCCCCCGCTCACAATAACTGTTCTCTTACACATTGCCGTTTAAAATCTCCATAAACTTTGCTGTATTATCTTTGATATCACCTTTAAAAACGCCTGAACCTGAGACCATTACATTCGCTCCGGCTGCAAGTACTTCTGCCACGTTTTTATGATAGATTCCACCATCTACTTCAATATCAGTTGTAAGTCCTTTTTCATTCAGAAGGTTTCTCAATTCACTGATACGCTCCAGTGATTCCGGAATAAATGCCTGTCCGCCGAATCCCGGTTCTACAGACATGATCAGAAACATCTCTGCCTGATCCAGATATGGAAGCAGTACATCAACCGGTGTCTTTGGTTTAATAGAAATTCCCACTTTCGCTCCTGCTGCATGGATTTTATCAATTGTTGCCTGCAGATCTTCACATGCTTCATAATGAACTGTAACGATATCTGCTCCTGCTTTCACGAATTCTTCCACATAACGGATCGGTTCTGTCACCATGAGATGAACATCCAGTGTCTGTGTTGTTGCTCCCTTGATTGATGCGAGAACAGGCATTCCAAAAGAAATGCTTGGAACGAACATTCCGTCCATCACATCAAAATGAATATACTCTGCGCCTGCTTCTTCTGTTAATTTCAACTGTTCTCCTAAAATCTTGAAATCTGCTGAGAGAATAGATGGTGCCAAAATATTTTTCATAAACTTAATACCTCTTTCTTTCCTTTAGTTCACGGTACATCTCCGTATAATCTTCATATCTGATCTTATGGATCTTCCCTTCTTCAACTGCCTCTTTTACAGCGCATCCGGGTTCATGAATATGGTCACAGCCATTGAACTTGCACTGTCCTTCAAACGGTGTGAATTCCGGAAAATAATATTTTAAATCTTCCTTTTCGAAATCATTGACGTAAAGAGAACTGAATCCCGGAGTATCCATAATATAAGAATCTTCTCCAATCACGATCAGTTCGGAATGTCTTGTTGTATGTTTCCCACGGTCAATCTTCTTACTGATACTTCCTGTCTCCATCTTCACTTCAGACTGCAGAAGATTGATCAGGGATGATTTTCCAACGCCAGAAGGACCTGCAATCGAGGTTGTCTTTCCTTTTAAAAGTGATTTTAACTCACTGATATTTTCTTCTTCCTTCGCACTTGTGAAGATTACCGGATATCCGCATCCGGTATAAACTTCTTTCAATTCTGCAATTTCAGGATGACTGGCAATATCCGTCTTATTAAAACATAATACGACAGGTATCTCTTTTCGTTCCATCATGACAAGAAAACGATCCAACAGATTATAATGTGGTTTCGGTTTTGTCACCGCAAACACAACCAGTGCCTGATCAATATTGGCTACTGCCGGACGAATCAACTCATTCTTTCGCGGCAGGATCTCTGTGATATTCCCTGTCATTTCTTTTTCATCAAGTACCTCGATCACAGCATCATCACCGACTAACGGCTTGATTCCGTCTTTTCGAAAAGCACCCTTTGCTTTACATTCAAAAATTCCGGATTCTACTACATTCACGTAGTAGAATCCGGCAATCCCTTTTATTATCTTTCCCTGCATACACTTGCTCTCTGTTATCATTGATTCGTGTTCTCTTCTGTTCCGGAATCATTTCCGGAATTTCCACTATCCGGGGCTGATGGTTGAGATCCTTTGCTGACCATATACTGGACAGTTGTTCCTTTTTCCACCTGTGTACCGCTGCTGACAGACTGATAGAATACCTGTCCTTTTGGATATTCATCACTATAATCTTCACCAATATACTCCGGTGTAAGTCCTGCCTGTTTCAGCAGTTTCTCGGCTGTGTTTTTATCTTTATAGGACAGATCCGGCACAGTAACCACCGTCATCTTTGGTCCTTTGCTCACCACATATCCAATCGTTGTGCCCTTGGATACTTCTTTTCCGGCATCTGTATCCTGTGAGATAATATATCCTTCTTCTACAGTATCACTGTAATCTTCAGTTGCATTTCCGGACAAGCCTGCCTGTGAAAGTGCTGCTTCAGCATCCGACTGGGACTTTCCTGTAAGTTTAGGAACTGTTGCCGGCTGATTTCCCTTGCTTATTACAAGAGTAACCGTTGTTCCTTCTTTTACTTCTGCACCTTCACTCGGACTGACAGAAACAACTTCTCCCTGCTCCACATCATCACTGTAAACAGGATCACCTTTCTTCACAACAAGGTTCTTCGCCTGAAGTGCTTTTTCTGCATCAGCTTCCGATATTCCAACAACACTTGGAATCGTTGTCATCTTAGCTTCTTCTCCACTGCTGATCACGACATTGACTGTTGTATGCTTCTTTACTTTCTTTCCATCAGCAGGATCCTGGCTGATGATTTTTCCTTTTGCAACAGTATCGGAAGGCGCAGTTGACTTATGGATTCCGAGATCATATTTGTTCAGTTCTTTCTGTGCTTCCTCATATGTCTTGCCTGTCACATCCGGTACTTTTACCATCTCTGAATCCGTTTGCTGTGTAGTCGTTCCTTTTCCACCTTTAAATACGCCCACTGCATTTCCTACAAGGAACATGATCAAAAGTGCGATCACAACACCGGCAACAACCATAAGAATCTTCATGATCTTCTTCGTGTCTTTATTCACTTCATTCTTCTTACGGCGATCATCATAACGGTCTTTGCGGCGATCGTCGTAATCATCATCATAATCATCATAGCGGCTTCTGCGGCGATCATCATAATCATCGTCATCATCATAACGGCTTCTGCGGCGGTCGTCATAGTCATCATCATCATCATAACGGCTTCTGCGGCGGTCGTCGTAATCGTCATAATCATCGTCATAGTCATCCTCGTAATCGTCGTCATAATCATCATCATAATTCTGACGATTCTTCATACGATTCAGTTCATCCTGTGACATAACAACCGTGGTCCGTCCTGTATCCTGGGATGCTGCCGGCATACGTTTTGTCACACCATCAAGAACTACAAAATCTCCATCTGGATCTACCAGTGAGTGCTTCAGATCCTGAAGCAGTTCCTCACAGCTCATATATCGTTTATTCGGCAGTTTCTGTGTACATTTCATAATAATGCACTCCAGACTGTACGGAATATCCGGTACTTCTTCTGCTGGAGACTTGATCACTTCATTCAAATGTTTCAAAGCAACCGTCACTGTCGAATCTCCGTCAAATGGAACATGCCCGGTGATCATCTCATACATCGTGATACCTGCTGAATAGATATCACTCTTCTCATCTACAATACCGCCTCTGGCCTGTTCCGGAGATGTGTAATGTACAGATCCCATCACCGTTGTTGTTACTGCCTGCGTTGCCGTTGATGTCGTAGCCCGCGCGATTCCGAAATCAGTAACCTTAACCTTTCCATCTTTGGAAATAATAATATTCTGCGGCTTAATATCCCGGTGAATGATATGGCAGTTATGCGCTGCCTGAATGCCTGTCACCATCTGAATAGAAATACTGATCGTCTCTTTTGCTGAAAGCTTTCCTTTCTTCTGAATGTAATCCTTCAGCGTAATTCCTTCTACAAGCTCCATGACCATATAATAAAGACCACGATCCTGTCCTACATCATAGACATTGACTACGTTTGGATGCATCAATCCTGCTGCTGCCTGAGCTTCGCTTAAAAACTTCTTAATAAACGTCTCATCCGAACGATATGTGCTCTTCAACACCTTGATCGCAACAAAACGATTCAGCTTATGGTCCTTGCCTTTATAGACATCTGCCATTCCGCCAGAACCGATACGACCAAGTATCTCGTATCGTTTCCCTAAAAATACTCCTTCTTTAATCATACACTCACCTCATCTGCAAATGGCTCAAACAATACCACTCCGATGTTATCTGTTCCTCCATTCTCTTTTGCTGCTTCCACCAGCATCTCACCTGCCTCGACGATATCCCGGCTTCCCTGAACAATATGGAAAAGTTCTTCATCTTCCACCATATTACTTAATCCGTCTGTACACATCAGAATGATGTCTCCCCGTTTCAGACGGTGTTCATAAAAGTCCACATCCACATCAGCTTTTGCACCGATCGCTCTTGTGATAATATTCTTATCCGGATGATGCTTCGCTTCTTCCGGCTTAATTCCACCGAGACGAACCATCTCTTCTACAAGAGAATGATCCTTACTTAGCTGTTGGATTCCCTGATTGATCAGATACAGACGGCTGTCTCCCACATTGGCAAAATACAGCATCTGTTCTTTCACAGTAGCGACAACAACCGTTGTTCCCATCCCCTTCAGATGTTCGTCACTGGATGCTTCTTTGATAATCTCACGATTGGCAGACTTGATTGCTTTCACAAGAACACGTTCGATATCCTCTCCCTCGCTCTTCGCAATCTCTTTGATCATCACTTCCACCGTACACTTGGAAGCATAATCTCCTGCCTGATGGCCACCCATACCATCCGCTACCACGAACAGGTTCTGGAGAATACCCAGTGGTTTTCCCGTCGTAAAGACGTAGTCCTGATTTACCTGTCGCACCATTCCAACATCTGTAATTGAAAATGTCTTCATACCTTCTATTCTCCTTCAGTTTCTACGTAGCGGCGCCTGAGCTGACCGCAGGCTCCGTCAATATCAGAGCCCATTTCCCTTCTTATAGTAACATTTATTCCGCTTTTTTCAAGTTTATTTTTGAAATTCAAAGCACTTTTCCGGCTTGGACGAACAAAATCACGCTCTTTTACCGGGTTGACCGGTATCAGATTGATATGACAGTTCTTATGCTTTAATAAATGAATCAGTTCCTGTGCATCTTCATCCGTATCATTCACACCATGTACAAGACTGTACTCAAAGCTCACTCTCCGGCCGGTTTCTTTGAAATATTCGTCACAGGCTGCGAGTACTTCTGTGATATCATATTTATTTGCAACCGGCATCAATTTTCTTCGTTTTTCCTGATTTGAACCGTGAAGCGAAAGTGCAAGTGTAATCTGTAAATGCTCTTTCGCCAGTTCTTTCATCCTTGGAACTATTCCACAGGTTGATACGGTGACATTTCTCTGACTGATATTCAGTCCATGCTCATCTGTAAGTAAATGAATAAACTTCAGGAAATTATCGTAATTATCCATCGGTTCTCCGGTTCCCATGATCACCACATTCGAAACCCTCTCACCACTTATCTTCTGAATCTGATAGATCTGTCCAAGCATCTCAGACGGAGAAAGATTTCTCACCAGACCTCCGATCGTTGATGCACAGAATGCACATCCCATCCTGCAACCGACCTGGGAGGAAATACAGACAGAATTTCCATGCTTATATTTCATAAGAACACTTTCGACTACATTTCCATCATAGAGACGGAACAGGAACTTGTTCGTACCGTCAATCTGGGAAATCTGTCTCTCCAGCATAACAACCGGGAGAATCTCATAATTCTCTTCCAGTTTTTCCCTCAAAGCCTTTGAAAGATTCGTCATCTCATCAAAATGATCTACCAGCTTCACATGCAGCCATTCATAAATCTGTTTTGCACGAAATGCTTTTTCTCCGATCGTCGCCATCTCTTTCTGTAATTCTTCATATCCATAAGCACGGATATCCTTCTTCATCTTAAAGTTTTCCTCCTGTATTTCGTTTTTTCTGTGAGTTATTCACATTATTTGTCTGTTTTTTCTATTTTTTCACATTTCCTGAAAATCATGCTTTTTTCTTTAATCTTGCAATAAAGAATCCGTCACAATCGTGAACTCCCGGGAAAAATTGGATACATCCCTTCTCGATCACATCACTTCGTAACTCCTTGCAAAGATTTTCTGTAATATCGTCCAGTTCAAATTGTGGGTATTCTTTCAAGAACCAGTGTACATTGTCCATGTTTTCTCCCGGATTTACGGTACATGTGCTGTACACCAATGTGCCACCATCCTTGACGATTGCCTGTGCGCAAGTCAGAATCTTTCTCTGCAAATCTGCAAGTTCTTCAAGATCTTCCGGTTGTACGCGATATTTCAGATCTGGTTTTTTGCCAAGCACGCCAAGACCTGAACATGGAAGGTCTGCAATCACAAGATCCGCTGTTTCCTTATCATACTCATCAAATACAGAAGCGTCCTTGCATACAGCACAAATATTTCCAAGTCCGGAACGGTCGATATTCTGCCAGATCAGATCTGTCTTATATTCGGTCAGATCTCTTGCTTCAACCCGTCCTGTCTTTTCTTCTGTTCTGTTCTCTCTCGCCGCCACTTCATCTGCCAGCTGAAGCTTCTCTGCCACATGAAGTGATTTTCCTCCCGGTGCCGCACAGACATCAATTACATGATCGCCGGCTTTTAGATCTGCCAGTTCTCCGACAAACATAGAACTGATATCCTGTACTGCAAAGAGTCCTTCCTGAAAACTTTCCAGACCTTCCAGATAATCATAATCTGAAAGATAAAACGCATAAGGAAGATACGGATGTGCTTCTACTTTCGCTCCTTCTGCTTCCAGTTTTTCTTTCAATACTTCCGGTGTAACCCGGTTCAGACAACAGCGGATCGTAATCGGCTTCTCTTTCTGAAAATCTGCTGCCATCTTCTCTGTGATCTCTTCCCCATATTCTTTCTTCCATAAAGAAAGAATCCATTCCGGGACAGAATATTTCACAGACAATCTCTGTACATCTTCTTTTGGATACTCGATCTCGTCCATCTTGCGGACAACATTTCTCAGAACTCCATTCACATATCCCCGCAGACCTGAAAATCCTTTTCGAACCGCAAGCTTTACTGCCTCACTGCACACCGCATGATCCGGTACGCTATCCATATATTTCAGCTGATAGACACTGCTACGAAGAAGATTACGGATGACCGGTTTCATCTTCTTAACCTTTGTCTTAGAAATCTGATTCAAAATATAATCAATTTCTATCTTATGTTCCAGAGTGCCTTCCACAACTCTGGTGATAAATGCACGCTCACGTTTCTCAAGATATTGATATTTTGACAGAACATCGCCAAGAATCTTATGACTATATGCTCCATTCTCTGTTATTTCCATCAAAATCTCTAGAACGACCTCGCGTTCATTGATCTGCTTTCCCATAAATAATCTCCTATTCTCCGCATTTTGTAACTGTTCAGAGCCAAGCAAAATTTTAAAATACAGTTGTAAAATGCTTGCATTTTTAAGACTGTTTTTGAAATTTTATTTGGCGGATACGCCACACCGACGAAATGCATAGCATTTTGGAGGTTGGCTCTGAACAGTTACAGCATTTTTTCTTTCTATCTGCTGTCAATCAGTTACTGTTCACACGATGTGCGACCAGCAACGTCAGTCATTCCTTCTTCGTCCATTTGTCAGAATCAACAAACGTAAAAGCTGTAAAATCATTGCGGCCGCACTTGCCACATATGTCATTGCTGCTGCCCGAAGTACCTTCTTCACTCCACCAACTTCGTCTTCACGGAGCATTCCTGAATTTCCAAGTACCTTCACCGCTCTTCTGGAAGCATTGATTTCCACCGGAAGTGTTATAAGATGAAATGCCACAGCTACCATAAAGAGCAGAATTCCGATATCAATAAGGAAGCTGGACATCTGGCCATTCATAAACAGGCCGATAATGATCAACGGCCAGGAAATCATGGAACCGAAATTTACGACCGGCACAAGTGCCCCACGGATTGATAACGGTGCATACCCTTCAAAATGCTGTACTGCATGACCACACTCATGTGCCGCAACTCCGATTGCTGCTACAGAAGTTGAATTATAAACCGGATCAGAAAGTGCCAGTGTCTTGTTTCTCGGATCATAATGATCGGTCAGATTTCCCGCGATATGGGTCACCTGCACATCATAGATTCCATTTCTTCTGAGAATCTGTTCTGCCGCTTCTCGTCCTGTCATCCCTGAATAACTGCGGATCTTCGAATATTTTGCAAATGTTCCTTTCACCTGGGATGATGCGAGCAGGCTGAGAACCACACCGATCAGTACCAGTATATAAGTCCAGTCATAATAAAATCCATAATACATACTAAAACTACCTCCTGTTATCTATCTGCAGTCCCCCTCCAGAAGTCCTCTTATTCCTGTGTGAATTTAACTCCGCTTTCAATCGTGTATCCCCTTAAGAAAGCTCCTGTATCCATTCTCTTTTTCCCCGGAATCTGAAGTTCCAGAACTCGTAAGACGCCATCCCCTGTCTGAACAGTAAAGGAATCTTTCTCTACACTCAACACTGTTCCAGGCTCTGCTTTTACCGTGCCATCAGCCTCTGCTTTTGCTCTCCAGATCTTCACTACCTTTTTGTCCCAATGTGTGTAAGCACTTGGCCAGGAATTCAGGCCACGCACCAGACGTTCGATCTGTACTGCGGATGTATTCCAGTCAATATTTCCAAGCTTCTTATCGAGCATTCTGGCATATTCTGTCGGGCTTTCTCCCTGCTTCTCGAAAGTTGCCGTATGATCTTCAATAGCTTTCAGGGTCTCTACACAAAGCTTTGCTCCTGCTTCTGCCAGTTTGTCATGCAGGCTTTCTCCTGTCTCATCTTCTGTGATCGGCACTTCAACCTTCTGGATCATGTCGCCTGTATCCAGTCCTTCGTTCATCTGCATTGTTGTAACACCTGTCACTTCCTCGCCATTGATAATAGACCACTGGATTGGCGCCGCTCCACGGTATTTTGGAAGAAGTGAGGCATGTACATTGATGCATCCATATGGTGTCATCTCCAGGATTTCTTTCGGAATGATCTGACCAAATGCAATGACAACCATCACATCTGCATTATATTTTCTCAGTTCTTCTACACATTCCGGATCACGGATCTTCTTTGGCTGATAAACCGGAATTCCATGTTTTATCGCAGCTTCTTTCACCGGGGTTGGCTGCATCTCTTTACCACGTCCCTTTGGTTTATCTGGCTGGCTCACTACGAGACATACCTCATGTCCTGCTTCCACCAGTGCCTCCAGTGTTCCCACGGAGAAGTCCGGTGTTCCCATGAAAATTATTCTCATCAATTATTCCTCCACTTCGTATTCCATATCTTCCTCGTTGTAGGCCGGTGAATCATGCAGTTCTCCTTCTACTTTCTCTACATAAAGGTGTCCTCCCAAGTGATCGATCTCATGACAGAACGCTCTTGCAAGAAGTTCTTCTCCTTCTATCTCAAACTCCTCCATATTTTCATTAAGTGCACGTACTTTTACATAATTCGGACGAGTTACGATTCCCCATTTTCCCGGCACACTTAAGCAACCTTCTTCGCCTGTCTGCTCACCGGATGTCTCAACAATCTCAGGATTGATCAAAACGATCGGACCCTCTCCGACATCAATCACTACAATCTGTTTGAGAATACCAACCTGCGGTGCTGCAAGACCCACCCCCATCTTCTCATACATCGTATCAAGCATATCTTCAATTAAAATCTTTGTACGAAGTGTCATCTTCGTCACTGGTTTACACTGTTTTTCAAGAACATCATCGCCCATCTCTCTTACTTCTCTGATTGCCATTATTCTTTCCTCTCTTTTCTATAAATTCATCGGGTTAAAATCGAATTGGATTCTCATTTTCTGAAACCCTGAGTTAATTTCTATATATTGTTCCATCCTGTCTTTTAATACAACTAAGGTTCGGTATTCCGGCGCTTTTACGTAAATCACTCTCCGGTAAATATCTTTGATCTTATCCACTCCCGGACTTGCCGGGCCGATCACATCGAGCTGTGCCTGACCTTTGATCCGCAAAATGTATTCCTTCAGATACTTGCACGCTTTCTCTAAAAGCACCTCATCTTCACATGCTGCAAGTACTGCCATCAGGTTCTCCACCGGTGGATATCCCATCAGACTGCGGTAACGGATTTCTTTCTCATAGAATGCTTCATAATCCTGCGCTGCTGAAGCCTCGATTGCATAATGCTCCGGATCGTAAGTCTGAATCACGACCTCACCCGGTCTGTCACCTCTTCCGGCACGGCCTGCTGCCTGTGTCAAAAGCTGAAATGTTCGCTCACCGGAACGATAATCATCTGTATAAAGAGACATATCTGCTGCCAATGCACCGACTAATGTGACCTTTGGAAAATCATGTCCCTTTACGATCATCTGTGTTCCCACAAGAATATCCGCCTCTTCATTCGCAAAGGCAGATAAAATCTGCTCATGGGAATCCTTTTTCTTCGTCGTATCCATATCCATGCGGAGTACTCTTGCCTGTGGGAATCTTGCCTTCACCATGTCCTCGATCTGCTGGGTTCCTGCGCGGAATTCTCCGATATAACGGGAACCGCATTCTGGACACTCCGTCACCTTCGGCTGTTCATAACCACAGTAATGACAGACCATTTTCCCGCCTTTGTGTACCGACAAGGATACATTACAGTGCGGGCATTTCACTACATGGCCACATTCTCTGCAGGAAATAAAACCTGAATATCCTCTGCGATTCAAAAACAGCATGATCTGCTCTTTTGCATTCAGTCTGTCTTCAATCAGTTCCTGCAACTTCTCACTCAAGATGGAACGGTTTCCATTCTTCAGTTCCTTTCGCATATCAACTGTATGCACAGTCGCCATCTGCTGCATATGAGAACGATTCTTCATCTCGTAAAGCTGATACTCACCAAGCCTTGCCCGATACATTGCCTCCATTGACGGAGTTGCACTTCCGAGCACAACGCTTGCATCTTCTACTTCTGCCCTGTGGACTGCTACTTCTCTTGCATGATAACGTGGCACCTGCTCACTCTTGTAGGTTGGTTCATGCTCTTCGTCAATAACGATTAGACCCAAATCCGGAAATGGAGTAAAAAGTGCAGAACGTGGTCCGATCATCACATCGACCTCGCCCTTCTTCGCACGCATCATCTGATCGTAACGTTCTCCGGCAGACAGTCTTGAGTTCATGATAGAAACTCTGTCGCCGAAACAGCGGTAAAACCGCATCACTGTCTGATAGGTCAGTGCGATCTCCGGAATCAGAACGATTGCCTGTTTTCCCTGGTCAACAACCGTGCGGATCATCTCCATATAGACTTCTGTCTTTCCACTTCCGGTCACTCCGTGAAGCAGATAAGTTCTCCTTGTTCCACACAGATAGTCTTGCCGGAACCCCTGGATCACATGCTGCTGTTCTTCCGTATAGATGATCTCCTGTTGTGATTTCTTTGCCTGTTTCACCGGATTACGGTATACCTGCTCTGACTCTATCTTCAACACGCCCTGCTCTTCCAATGCCCGGATCACAGGCAGTGTCACATTTAATTTTTTCGTCACCAGCTCATAATCCAGAATTGGGGCTTCCTTCAAAGCTTCCAAAAGCCTTGCTCTTGCTTTCTGATTCTTCTTCTGATAAAAAGCCAGCTTCTCCTGACTCTCTTCCTCAGTAAGCAGCAAACGGAGATGTTTCTTTACCTTCGCATTCTCCTTCTGCTTGATTGGCAGCACTGTCTTAAGCGCCTGGATCATCGTTCCGCCATACTGCTCTTTCATCCATGCCGCCAGCGCGATCAGTCTCGCTTCGATTGCCACACTGTTTCTGGAAATGTCTGTAATCTCCTTCACCTTTGACAGATCATAATTGCAAGTCTCTGATAATGAAGTCACATAACCTTTGATCTGTCGGTTTCCTTTTCCAAAAGGGATAATTACTTCCAGCCCCGGATACAGCTCGTCTTTCAGTCGTTCCGGTATTCGGTACTGAAAGATCTTATCCAGTTTTTCATGTTGTATATCTACAATAACATCTGCAAACACAATCTTATTTCTCTTTTAATTCTTCCAAAACTTCTTTGATCAGCACGCGCTCATCCATCGGATGCTTCACGCCGCAGATCTCCTGATAGTCCTCATGTCCTTTTCCTGCCAGCACAATAACATCACCCGGTTCGCCGTGTTCGATTGCATATTTGATTGCCTCTTTACGATCACAGATTTCCACATATTTTCCATCTGTCTTTGCGATTCCGGTTTTGATATCGTTAATAATATCCTGTGGTTCTTCAAATCTCGGATTATCTGATGTAATGATTGTCAGGTCTGCCAGTCTTCCGGATACCTCACCCATCTCGAATCTTCTGTCTTTCGAACGGTTTCCGCCGCATCCGAACAGACATACAAGACGCTTCGGATTATATTCTTTCAATGTTGTCAGAAGACTTTCAAGACTCATCGCATTGTGCGCATAATCGATCATCAGTGTAAAATCATCAGACACCTTGATCATCTCGATACGTCCTTTTACCTTTGCCTTCTTAAGTGCATCTTTGATCATCTCAACCGGCACCTGGAAATGGCGGCAGACTGAGATTGCAGTCAGTGAATTGTAAACACTGAACTTGCCTGGAACATCGATTTCCACATCAAAGTCCATCACGCCTGCAACATGGTATGCAACACCAAGATATCCTGGTCTGGATACCAGTTCTACATTCTCTGCGCGAAGATCTGCCTCCGGTGAAAATCCAAATGTCTCAATCTTACATGTAGACCCTTTAAATACATCTTTGAAATACTTGTCATCCACATTGGCGATTCCGAGCTTACACTGTTTGAACAAAAGCCCTTTGCATCTCTTGTAATCATCAAAATCCTTATGCTCATTCGGACCAATATGATCTCTTCCAAGATTTGTGAAAATACCGATCTCAAATGGAATTCCCGCTGTTCTGTGAAGCATCAGTCCCTGTGATGAAACTTCCATAACAACACAGTCACAGCCAGCTTCTACCATCTCTGCAAAATATTTATGGATTGTATAAGACTCCGGTGTTGTATTACATGCTGGGATCTTCTTGTCTCCGATAATTGCCTCGATTGTACCGATCAATCCAACCTTGTGTCCTGTCTCTTCAAGAATAGACTTGATCATGTAAGTTGTTGTTGTCTTTCCTTTTGTTCCTGTAATACCGATGACTTTCATCTTATCTGCCGGATATCCAAAGTAAGCCGCTGACATCAGAGCCAGTGCATAACGAGTATCCTCTACCTTAATTACAGTCACATTTTCCGGCACTTCGACATCTTTCTCTACAACAACAGCTGCCGCACCTTTCGCCGCAACATCCGCTGCATATTTATGTCCATCAGATACTGCTCCGCTGATACACACGAAAACAGATCCTTCTTCCACTTTTCTTGAATCATTGATCAGTGTTGTTACTTCCGTAGAATCACTTCCCTGTACTACTGTGTAGTCCAGGCGTTCTAATAATTTATCTAATTTCATGATCTATCCCTCCTGTTCTGAACTGGTGTATTGCATCATTGACTTTCAGGCAAATAACGATTGTCTTAACCTTTATAGAATAACATAATCTCACCACATATGCAAAAAAACCTACATAATCTTTCGTCCTGTTTTCGTCTTTCGAATCAGCCAGACACATCCAAATGACAATAACACAAGTCCCACACTCACTACCGGAATCATGATCCAGGCTGAAAATGTCTCTGGCTTAATATTTCTCTTATAAACATCAAGAAACATGATATGGATCAAATAAATCCCAAAGGAACATCCACAAAATCTGTCAATCCACTTCTTTGCCTGTTCGGACGGATTGAATTCGCTCTTTTTCAATCGTACTAACATAAGAAATGCCATCGTTGCTGTCAGTGCAAGCAGTGGATTACCATATTCCAGCAGACGTTCATAATGTTCTCCATCCTGCAAGGTTGCCGCATAAGTCAGCCCATAATTTAATGCCATGCATACTACAAAAATACCTGCCGGAATCATTTTCCCCTTCATCACATGCTTACGATATTTATATATATAATATCCGATAAATACATAATAAGAATAGATTCTGTCCCCCACCATTGGGACGGAATAATACATCTTTTCATCAAAAAATGTGGAAATATAATTGAACAAAACAGCCGCCGTAATCACCACAAGAAATGCGCGTTCCATCCGAAGGTTCATCCCTTTACACATAACCTGGAAAAAAGGAAGTACCAGATAGATCGGAATCATTGCATACAGATACCACAGATGCTGTTCTACCGGCTTATATAATAAATCTTTGATTTGATAAGGATCCTCCATATAAACTGCATTCCAGATCATATATATTACACTCCACACAAGCAGAACCATTAGAAAACGAAAGATTCTTTTTGCATGTTTATGAAGTGATTCCTGTCTTCCAAGCAGAAGTGCTCCTGTGATCATAAAAAAACATGGTACACTTATCCTTGCCAGTAGATTTAATAGCAGTGAAAAACTGTACTCCCCAATCGTAATATCGCCATAGGCTCTGCAATAATAATTCGATACATGAATCACAATAACAAATATAAAGGAAATCATTCGAATCAATTCCAGATTATAATTTTTTTCTTTCAATGTGTTTTCTTCTTTCTATCTCTTCTGATTTTCATCTTTTTTCTTGTTTCTGTCCGGTTTATAAAATGTGCCTTTCACAACCGCACCATTTCCATAACGATTGTTCAGCTGTTCCAATGCGGCATTTAATTTCTTATGTTTCTCGTCCGGTTCTTTTGGAAATTCAATATCAAAAATTGTCAGCTGCTCCGGTGCATTCTCTTCTACTAACTTTGACGTTCGGATTCCGAGCAGACGGACAGGTTCTCCACTCCAGCTTTCACGGAACAAATTACATGCTGTCTCACATAAGATAACCGGATCATTCGTTGGCTTTTGAAGCTGCACCTGATGCGACATATTTCTGAAATCATAGTAGCGTACCTCCATACTCACCATCCCGGCTTTCTTGCCTGCCTTCTTCAGCCTGCTTCCCACGCTCTGCGCAAGCTCACGAAATACATCTCTCACCTCTTCATAAGTCGTTGCATCCTCTGACAGAGTCGTTGAATTTCCTACTCCCTTTGCCTCTTCCGGTTCATACTGTACCTTATCGTCTCCAATTCCATTTGCAAAATTCCAAAGCATCCGTCCATGACTTTTTAAATGCAGCGTAATTACATTTACATCCGCATGAGCAAGATCTCCAATTGTATTGATTTCAAGTTTCTTGAAGACCTCCACACTTGAACGCCCTGCCATAAAGAGTTCTCCGATCGGAAGTGGCCACATTTTCTGCGGAACCTCTTCCGGAAATAACGTATGGATCCGATCCGGTTTCTGAAAATCCGAAGCCATCTTCGCTAGTAACTTATTGCTGGAGATTCCAATATTCACCGTGAATCCAAAACGCTTCTTCACTTCTTCTTTAATCTCCATTGCACCGTCCACCGGTGTTGGATATCGCCCGACAAGCTCTGTAAAATCCATATAACATTCATCGACACTGACCTGCTCGATCTTCTTTGTATATGTTCGCAGGAAATCCATCAGCATCCGGCTCTTTTCTCGATACATCTTATGATTCGGCGGTGCTGTCACAAGATTCGGACATTTTCGAAATGCATTTACTACAGGTTCACCCGTCTGAATCCCATAGGATTTGGCAAGTGATGATTTTGCAAGAACGATTCCATGACGCGAGCTCTGATCTCCGCCAATAATCGCCGGAATCTCCCGCAGATCCACTTTTGATCCATTTTTCAATTGTTCAACCGCCGTCCAGCTTAAAAATGCTGAATTGACGTCGATGTGGAAAATAATGCGCGCCATGAGAGCCTCCTTTCTTGGATTCCGCCTGAGTTCTTTCTTAGTATTAATTCTTGTTGTATGCATATACATTCTGTCAGTTTCTTATTTTAACATAGAGTCTGCTCTTGTATCAATTACTTCGGTGAACGAAAAAAAGAGCTGTGAAAAACTCAATTTTCTAAAAATCTCCGGAAAATTTTCATTTTTCACAGCCCTACATATTATATCGTTACTATACTAGTATTTTATTTCTTCACATCTGCTGTCAGTTTACCATCCTTCACATCAATCAAGATCGTGTCTCCACGTCCCACATCTCCTGCAAGGATCAGTTTTGCAGCTAATGTCTCTACATTCTTCTGCAAGTAACGTTTCAGTGGTCTTGCACCGTACATCGGCTCATATCCACCTTCCACAACAAAGTCTTTCGCTGCATCTGTCAGCTCGACACTCAGTTCACGTTCTTCCAGACGGCGGTTCACATCAGCAACCAGAAGGTCAATGATGGAACGTACATTTGTCTTTGTCAATGGTTTGAACATGATAATCTCATCCAGACGGTTCAAGAATTCCGGTCTGAAATGTGCTTTCAGATCACCCATTACCATCTCCTGACTCTGTTCATCGATCGAACCATCGTCCTTAATTCCTTCCAGCAGATAGTTTGCACCAATGTTGGAAGTCATGATCAAGATTGTATTCTTGAAGTCAACTGTACGTCCTTGGGAATCTGTGATTCGTCCATCATCCAGTACCTGCAGCAATACGTTGAAGACATCCGGATGTGCTTTCTCGATCTCATCGAAAAGTACAACAGAATAAGGTTTTCTTCTGACAGCTTCTGTCAGCTGTCCACCTTCATCGTATCCAACATATCCCGGAGGAGCTCCGATCAGTCTGGACACGGAATATTTCTCCATGTACTCACTCATATCGATACGAACCATGTTGTTCTCATCATCAAACAGGCTCTGGGCAAGTGCCTTTGCAAGTTCTGTCTTACCTACACCTGTAGGTCCAAGGAACAGGAAGGAACCGATCGGTTTTGTCGGATCTTTGATACCTGCTTTGGAACGGATGATTGCTTCAGTTACAAGCTCTACACCTTCATCCTGACCGATGACACGCTTATGCAATTCATCTGCAAGGTGAAGTGTCTTATTTCTCTCACTCTCGTTCAGTTTTGCAACCGGAATACCTGTCCATCTGGAAACGATCTTTGCGATCTCATCGTCTGTAACAGATTCATGCACAAGTGAAAGATCTTTTGCTTTTACCTTCGCTTCTTCCTCTTCCAGCTGTTTCTGCAGCTGTGGAAGGCGACCATACTGAAGCTCTGCTGCCTTATTCAAATCATACTCTCTTTGGGCTTTCTGAATCTCCTTGTTCACCTGCTCAATCTGCTCGCGGATCTTCTGCACATGCTCTACGGAATTCTTCTCATTCTCCCACTGTACTTTCTTACTTGCATACTGCGCTTTCAGTTCTGCCAGTTCTTCCTGCAAATGTTCCAGACGCTCTTTACTTAAGCGATCTTCCTCTTTCTTAAGTGCAGACTCTTCAATCTCCATCTGCATCACACGACGACGAAGCTCATCAAGCTCTGTCGGCATAGAATCAAGTTCTGTTTTGATCAATGCACACGCCTCGTCAACAAGGTCGATTGCTTTATCCGGCAGGAAACGATCAGAAATATATCTGTTCGAAAGTGTAACTGCCGCAACAAGCGCACTATCTGTGATCTTAACTCCATGGAAGACTTCGTATCTCTCTTTCAGTCCTCTTAGGATAGAGATTGCATCCTCAACGGTTGGCTCATCTACCAGAACCGGCTGGAAACGACGCTCCAATGCAGCATCCTTCTCAATATACTGACGATACTCATCCAGTGTTGTTGCACCGATACAGTGCAGTTCACCTCTGGCAAGCATAGGCTTAAGCATATTTCCTGCATCCATCGCACCGTCTGTTTTACCTGCTCCGACGATCGTATGAAGCTCATCAATGAAAAGAATGATCTTTCCATCACTATTTTTCACTTCTTCAAGAACGGCTTTCAGACGTTCCTCGAATTCACCACGATACTTCGCTCCTGCTACCAGTGCTCCCATATCCAGCGAAAAGATTGTCTTATCTTTCAGTCCTTCCGGTACATCTCCGCTGACGATTCGCTGTGCAAGTCCTTCTACAACCGCAGTTTTACCTACACCAGGTTCACCGATCAGCACCGGGTTATTCTTTGTCTTACGGGACAGGATACGAATCACATTACGGATCTCTTCATCACGTCCGATGACCGGATCCAGTTTCTGGTCTCTTGCTTTCTCAACAAGATCCTGACCGTATTTATTCAATGTATCATAAGTTGCTTCCGGATTGTCAGAAGTAACTCTCTGATTTCCTCTTACTGTTGACAGCGCATGGAGGAAACCCTCTCTGCTGATGCCATATTCACGGAAAATCTGCTTCAACTCACGGCTTGCATACTTCAGCATTGCAAGAAACAGATGCTCAACAGAGACATACTCATCTCCCATCTGCTTTGCTTCATCTTCTGCATGGATCAGCACATTATTCAAGTCCTGACCGACATAAGCCTGACCTCCCTGTACCTTCGGTCTCTTGCCGATTGCCTGCTCGATACTGTTAATAAAGAGCTGGCCCTGAATGTTCATCTTCTCAAATAATTTTAAAATCAGACTGTCATCCTGTGTCAGCAGCGCATACAGCAAATGCTCCTGCGCCAGTTCCTGATTCCCGTTATCCGCAGCAATCTTCTCACAGTTCTGAACTGCCTGTAATGAATTCTGTGTAAATTTATTGATATTCATGGTCTTTCCCTCCTTTGAACCACAAATTTTCTTTTCCTGTGTTCTATTAGGAATATAGCACGTATTGTTAGCACTGTAAAGAGTTGAGTGCTAATTCTTTTCTAAAAATTTTGTAAAGTCTTTATTTTTTCTGTTTAGCAGTGTTATAATCTATAATTGTTTCATAAAAATACGGTTGCTGACGCCCATAGCGCCGACAGTAACAAAAAACTTAAGAGAGGAAACTATCATGAATTTTATTCAAAAAAATTTCAAAGGAATTCTAGTCTGCTTTCTGATTGCGATTCCATCCTGGCTGATTGGAAAATCATTCCCGGTAATCGGCGGACCTGTCATTGCGATTCTCGCCGGAATGGTGATCACCTGCTTTTGGACTGAAAAAGGAACAGCCGAATCAGGAATTAAATGGACATCTAAAATTATTTTACAGACTGCTGTTGTTCTGCTTGGATTCGGCATGAATCTCGGAGTTATCTTACAGACAGGAAAGCAGTCTCTTCCTATTATCATCAGTACAATTTCTACCTCTTTGATCATTGCATGGCTGCTCCGCAAGGTACTGAATGTTCCTTCAAACACATCTATCCTTGTTGGTGTCGGTTCTTCCATCTGCGGTGGTTCTGCGATTGCTGCTACAGCGCCTGTCATTGACGCCGATGACACAGAAGTCGCACAGGCGATTTCTGTTATCTTTTTCTTCAATGTTATCGCTGCTGTACTTTTCCCGGTGCTTGGAAATGCACTCGGCTTCGACACAACAAGCGGAAATGCTTTCGGTGTCTTTGCCGGAACTGCGATCAATGATACTTCATCCGTAACTGCTGCCGCCTCTACCTGGGACAGCATGTGGAATCTTGGAAGTGAGACACTTAATACTGCTGTCACAGTTAAACTGACACGTACACTTGCAATCATTCCGATCACACTTGTGCTCTCACTGATTCGTGCGAAATCAGCCGCAAAAGACGGAAAATCATCCGGTAAGTTCAGCTTAAAAAGAGCATTTCCAATGTTCATCCTGTACTTTATCATTGCTGCTGTCATTACAACTGTATGCATGAGCCTTGGGGTAAGTGCGGATGTATTTGCTCCGCTGAAAGAACTGTCTAAGTTCTTCATTATCATGGCTATGGCTGCGATCGGTCTGAACAGCAATGTTGTGAAGCTTGTCAAATCTGGTGGAAAGCCAATCCTTCTCGGTGCTTCCTGCTGGGTTGGTATTACAGTAGTCAGCCTTGCAATGCAACACATCATGCATATATGGTAAAATATTGACAATATCGAAATCCAAAGCTTCTATTCCTGATACAATAGTGACTTTGGATTTCTTATTGCTTTTTCCTTTACATGAGATGTATAATCTTCTTTGACTTTAAATCTATTTAGGAGAAAACAGATATGAATAGCAAATCAAATTCTCAGGCGATGGAGACTGAAAAGATTCCGCGCCTTCTGGCACAGCTTGCAATTCCTGCTGTTGTCGCCCAGATCATCAATCTTCTATATAACATTGTAGACCGAATCTATATCGGACACATTTCCGGTGTTGGAGCCGCAGCATTAACCGGCGTTGGATTATTTACACCGATCCTTATGCTGATCAACGCTTTTGCTATGCTTGCAGGTTCCGGTGGTGCTCCGCGTGCTGCGATATCTATGGGAAAGAAAGATAATAAAACAGCTGAAAAAATCCTTGGAAACTGTTTTGCACTTCTCATCCTTATGGCCGTCATACTTACTGTAGTCTTCTTTACATTTGCACCACAGCTGTTGACACTTTTTGGAGCCAGCGAGAAGACACTGCCGTACGGAGTAGCATACGCACGAATCTATATCCTTGGAAGTATCTTTGTCTTAATCGTGATGGGAATGAATCCATTTATTACAACACAGGGATTTGCCAAGATCAGTATGATGACTACTGTGATCGGAGCTGTGATCAATATCATTCTTGATCCGATTTTTATCTTTGTATTCAATCTTGGTGTAAGAGGGGCCGCACTTGCCACTGTTTTAAGTCAGGCTGTCGGTGCAATTTGGATTCTTCGTTTCTTATCCGGGAAGAAGACGATCCTTCATCTTAGAAAAGAAAATTTCAGATTACAAAGGGATGTTATCTTACCATGCCTTGCACTTGGTATTTCCACTTTTGTCATGCTTTCTACAGAAAGTATTCTCTCCATCAGCTTTACTTCCAGTCTGTCAAGATATGGTGGAGACCTTGCTGTCGGAGCCATGACGATCATTACAAGTGTCAGCCAGCTTGCCACGCTGCCACTGCAGGGAATCTGCCAGGGCGGTCAGCCGATCATGAGTTATAACTTCGGTGCCGGCAATAAAGAGCGAGTAAAAAAAGCCTTTTTTACACAATTTAAGGTTTGTACGATTTTCACCAGCTGTTTCTGGCTGATCATGCTGCTGTTTCCTAAGCTGTTTGCAGGAATCTTTTCCAACAATACGGATCTGATCACTTATACCGCATGGGCGCTGAGAATCTATATGGCAGGTATTTTCTCCCTCGGATTCCAGGTTTCATGTCAGCAAAGTTTCATGGCATTGGGACAGGCAAAAGTCAGTCTGCTGCTCGCCTGCTTAAGAAAACTGATCTTGCTGATTCCGCTGATCTTTATCCTGCCACACTTTATTCAGGATAAGGTTTTTGCAGTCTTTCTTGCAGAACCGATCAGTGATATTGTTGCAGCCACAATCACAACAATCACATTCATGAGCCGCTTTAATGGAATTCTGAATAAAGGCAGTAAAATGAAAACCGTAGAATAAATTTTATCTAACTATTCTTTTGACTCCATTTCATGATATAATTAATTTATTTGAAATTTATGAAACGGAGCCGTTAATATATGAAAAAACTAAAACTTTTATGGATGATCCTAAAACGTACGAAAGCAACCCAGATTCTTTCCGGTTATATCGTATTTCTCTTTGTATCCGCAGCCATCATTCAACTGGTAGAGCCTGACATCAACCACTATGGAGATGCCCTCTGGTATTGCTATGCGGTACTTTCTACCGCCGGGTTCGGCGATATTGTTGCCATAACTTTCATTGGCAAACTGGTTTCGGTACTTGTCACAATCTACACGATCTTCGTTGTTGCAATCGTTACCGGTGTTGTTGTCAATTATTACGGACAGATTGTAGAGATGCAGCGTCGTGAAACGGCAATGATGTTCCTGGATAAATTAGAACGTCTCCCGGAACTTTCCAAAGAAGAACTGGAAGACATCTCAAAAAGGGTAAAAAAATTCCGCTGAGTTTTCACTCAACGGAATTTTTGTTTTCCACTTTTCTCTTATCAAATAAGGATAGGCATTTGCTGCCTGCTGCCGCAGCCACAAAAATCCATACGAACAATTTCACTGGATAGCATAGAAATAGAAGCATTGTAACGGCTAACGGCTTTTTCATCGTTCCACCTAGAAGCGCCGCTGTAACAATTGCAGATGCGAAAACTAGATGACTCTCTACATTTCCGCAAATCAGCATTCCCACGCCATATCCCATGCATACACCTGCGAAGATAACCGGGAAGAAATGTCCTCCCTTCAAACCGAACTGTATACAAATATTTGTGAGAAGCACTTTCAAAAATGCAACTCCGATCAGTGCTAACGGAAGGTATTGACTATACTCTTTCATCAACACTCCCATCTGTTCTTCTCCCGAAAACATAACTGCCGGGATTAACATTCCACAGATTCCAAGACAAATTCCTGCGAGAACTTCTCGAAGAACTGCCGGTACCTTTTTCGCAGTTTTCTTCGTTATCTGATGTGTCTTTTCATAAAAAACAGCTAACACGCATCCTGCAATAATATAGAGAAGTATTAATGCATAGTCCATCTTTCCGATCTCAACTGCCTCAAAGCTTGGAAAACCGGAAAGTCCTGAACCGAATACTGCGGAAAGTCCTGCATAAATACCTGTTGCAGCAGCAATTGCGATTCCATAAATAAATATCTTTGATGAAATTCCTGCCGGAACAACAGTTTGTTCTGAATTATTCTCTTCTAAAGTGTTCTCTTCCACTTCAAACAATCCAAATAGCGGAGCATGGAATAAAACACTTAAGGATGCTGCTACCCCGATCTGGGAGTATTCCTTCGCATGCTGTCTGGCAAACTTCAGATTATCTCCTGCCCAGTAACACATTCCGACGATAATTCCGGTAAGCCCGGCTTCCGGACCTACACTGCTTCCGATCAAAAGCGGCAGCACTGCTGCGATCATCATGACAAGCATATTTTTGTAATCATAATGCTTTTCCGTTTTCACTTTTGCCATAACAGTTTCCATTTCCTCCGGATAATCTCCGTACACCCTCCGGAAGATACCGATAAGAAATGCACCAATCACACAGACCGCTATCGTATAGTATGGAAATGCAAAATGTTCAGGAATCCATTCCCAGATAAGATTCATCCCGACTGCCATGATCTTCAAAAGTGCCCAGACCAATCCGCCGGCAACTGCACCGATAATTGCACAGAACAGCCAGAGCTCTAACTGGTTTTTTATCTTTATATTTCTAATTTCTTTTTGACTGTTCATCGATCTGTCCTTTACGTTTTCTATTTCTCAGATACTTCTGCATCCGTATCTCGCACCTGTGGAATTAATGAAGCTGCCAATTTCCCTTTTCCGCGATGTTTCAGGTATAAAATTCCAATTGCAGAAAATACAACGGCTCCGACAAAATTCACCATAAGATCTTTCATTGTATCTACGATTCCAATGTCTAAATATCCGCCCAGATTCCACGTCTCACCGTTGATCACAACAGACTGAACATCTACATGGATTGGGATATTTGCTCCTGTCGGATTCAGCTTCACTGAATTGATTGCCGGAACGATCCAGTCTTTCTGCATATCCAATCCGAAAAACCAATCCATACTGAATTCAAAGAACTCCCACAAAACACCAACTGTCATTGAAAAACAAAATGCAAAAAATGCCACAAAGTATGGGGACATCTTAATTGAAAATCGATCACTTCTGTTGAATAAATCAATCAGCGCAAACCCGATTGCCGCCATCAGGAATCCATTCGTTGTATGCAAAATGGTATCCCATACCGGAATCTTTACATAAAATGCATTGATCTCTCCAAGTATCTCTGCTGAAAAGATAAAAATCAGAATAACCGTTTCCAGACCAACCGGAATTGTCACTCCAAGTTTCTTGTCGATAAACTGTGGCACCATAAACAAAATCAATGTTAGAATTCCAAGAAACATATTGTGATAGTTTCCTAAAAAGAATTGTCTGATAATGGAGACCATAACCAACATTGTCAGTACCATCTGGACCCTTGTTCTATTTCTTGCTTTTTTACTTAATTCACTCATTTCTCACTCTCCTTTTCTCTCAACACACTGCGGTCAGAAACACTTTTTATTACATGTTTAAGATATACCGCATCTGTTTTCATAATATACTAATTTTATCTTTTTTTCAACAAAAGGTGTCAGGCCGAAGTTTAAAATAACAGCTTCCACATATGCCTGACACCTTTCTATCTATCGTTTATAGATTCACTTTAATTTTACTTCTGTTTTCTTCTTCTAATAACATAAATCATTCCACCGATCACTGCAATTGATCCTGCAATCATCAGAATCCAGATGTAACTGATGCTGTCTCCTGTCTTTGCTGTTTTCACCTGTTTTCCTGACGTTGAAGTTCCTGTTGGTTTCTTTCCTGCAGTACCTGTCGATGTTTCCTTTGAATCTGTTGGATTCTTTGTTTCTTCTTTCTTCACAATCTGATACTCTATCTGATAGTCTGTATCCTCTCCGTGAAGCACATAATTATTACTCTGTTCGCCAATCATTCCGACAATGGTGGCTGTATATGTTCCGGTCTTGATTTCATTTCCACCTTCTACAACCGCCTTGCAGTCATCTTCGAACAATACCCCTGTAAATACTGCAGACACATTTGCTTCTTTCCCTGTATAAATCACAGTTCCGTCCATATTCCATGCAACGCCCAAAGGTTTTGGCTGTACCTGCAGTGTTCCTGGTTTAAACAGTACTGTGTAATTCGCATTATCTGCTGTCAGCGGAGTTTTTTCTGTAATATCATAAAGACCGACCGTACAGTTTTCTTTTTCTGCATCTCCTGCGGTCAATGTGACATTTATTTTCAGATCCTCTATCTGATCATCCCCTGCCAGACTTCCATCACTGATTGACCAGGTATACTCTGTGATCGTCTGTCCATATTCTTTCTCCATACGGTCCGGTCTGATCGTAATGCTTCTTGGTTTTACTGTTACAGGAATATTTGATGTAACTGTCTTGTAGTTCGGATTAGCCGGTGTGAAGATCATCTCCTGTTCACTTTGATCCTCTGCTACTGTAAGCATTGTCGTATCGTCTGCAAAACGGAATACACCTTCTCCCGACTGACCGGAAAGTGTTGCTTTCTTTAAGCTGTCTCCATAAATCACTTCTGCTGCCGGGAAAGTCACTTCTGGATCTGCCTGCAAAATCTCATATTCCCATACATGCACGCGGTTTGTGCCGGAAAAGATATAGTTTTCATTGGTCAGACCTATTGCAAGCGCCTTATAATTTCCAACTTCTGTATGATCTGCATTGAGCAGTTTTTTAATCGCACAACTATCCTTTTCTAAAAGGCTGTCTGCTTTCACGTTTGCCTCTATTCCACATGCATTTCCTGTATATGTATACTGTGCTGCCGCATTCCATTCTATCTCTGCTTCCTTTGGTGATACATTAAGGAATGCCGGAAGAACTACAACATCATAATTCGTATTTGTCGCATTGTCTTTCAGGATGACATATCTTCCTGCGTTTCCATATGCGCCAAGAATGTCATCTCCATCTTCATCTGTTATGCTTCCTGTCAGAACATCTTCCGGTTCGATAGTTGTTGCTTTCAATGTCAGTCCGAGACTTTCAACAGTATCTCCTGGAAGAAGTTTCGCCTTTTCTGAATCACTGATCGTAAATGTAAGATCTGCGCTGGTCAACTCATCTCCATATGTCTTTGTTTTCTTTTCTGCACGGACAATGATTCTCTGTGCACTACTGACTGCTCCATTTTCGAATGTAGTATTTTCTGCTGTGCTGCTTTTGGAACCTGTTGTTTCCATTGTGTTCACTGGATTGATATCAAGATCGTATTCTTTCAAATGAATCCAGTTTACCTTGAATCCGCCTACTGTTTCCGGACAATCAATCTTATAGCTTCCTGCATCGATTGTCTCATTTAATGACTGTCCTGTCTCCTGGATTCTCATTTCATCCGTAACATTTGCAAAAAGTGCTTCCACTTCATCTGCACTCAGTGTTTCCGTTGGTGCAACAACGTATGACATCTTCGGAGTTTCACCATAGGAAATTTCTTCATATCCGAGATACGCTGTGATCACTTCTGACTTATTCACTGTTTTTACCGGAACCCACATAGTAACAGTTTTGTATTTTTTATTATCTGCCGGCAGGAAGGTCAGTTCAAATTTTGTCTGATCTGCTACTTCCTGATCTGTCACAACATGAGCTGCATCTTCAAACTTCCATGTTCCTGCCGGTGCATTTTCAATCCCTTTCAATGTAGCTTCTGCCAGTGTCTGACCATATTCAACCTCTACTTCCGGTGTAGGAAGTTTTGGTTCAAATATCATGTTGCTGTTTGTCTCATAGATCAACCGTGACATTGGTTCATCAATAAAGTTAAGCATTACTGTTCCGAGGAATCGGTTGTCAATACAATTGTCTTCGTCTTTAAATAATCTCGGATTAATTTCCTGTGTCAATCCTAACGGTGCTCCTTGTGAGCAAGAGGTATAATTAAATACCCAAGAATTGTACTCGATCGGATGGCTTGTATCCTGTCCTGTTGTCTGCTTCATCGTTTCTAATATATACGGCCACTTCTCACTTCCATATGTATTATATGCATCCTGAATATACACATGATTTTTTCCATCATCATATAACTTGTACGCATATTTATAATCTTTATATTTTATGTTATCCCAATTCGTAAGGTTAAATCCCATCGCACGTTCAACCGAACTGTCGTAGTTCTTGGTCAGATTAAATCTTCGAAGAAATATGATTTTTCCCCTTGCTTCCTTCATTGATGGGATATCCCCTCCACTGTAGACCTTGTCCTTATTTTTTTCAATAAATTCAGCGACCGCATGCTCTAATCCAATTGTAGAACCGGCATCTGGTTTTACTGTAAGAATGACTGTTTCTGACTTATGCTTCTCTAAGAAACCGAGAGAAGTATTGAGGATTGACTGTAATGTAAGATCGTTTCCGTTTTTTTCCTGACACTGCCATAATTCGCCTCCATGTACAATCTTTACGTCTGCCGCAGAAGCATCATCTTTTGTCGCATTTGCACGGATATCAAAACTGCGAGCCCCCATATTCAACTGCTCATCATAATAAAGATTCTGACATGATGTAATAGATACACTTGGAACCAAATCTTCCACAACCCCTGCTGTCCCGGTATCGTGTGTTGCCGGAATATTAATTGAAGACAGTAGTGCCTCATCTGGGATGCCTGCCATCCATTCATTCGCATAACTGTAAGCTGTTTCAGCTGTATTACCTGCTAAAATAGATAACTCTACATTCATTCCCTCTTTCCCAAACACTAAACTTGGGACTCTATTTTCGATATACCATCCAGTTCTGGCATTCTGAATTTTATATGTACCATCTTTCTGCTTAAAAAATCGCCACAATTGACTTGTATTCTGATTCCTGTCAAATTTTTCAGTCGTCCAGATATTCACGCTTGCCCAAAGTTTTCCTGATTCTCCTTCTACATCTAAAGATAAATTTGTTTTGCTTTCACCATCAGAGACTGCATCTATTTGATAAGCATGATACTCTGGTATCCATTTCAATTTCCATTTACTGGTTATTCCCATTACCTGAAACGTTGGACAAGATCCTGGAACCGCTATATTACTTGCTCTATTTAAAGCATCAAGTTTTCCTGCTTCATGAATTTCACAAATAGCACTTGTATCTTCTTCTTTTAAAACCTGACTTTCTTTTCCTGTGAGTGGAACTACGGATTTTGTGATCAGCCAGACTTTTCTGTTGCTCTCATCTGTCTGGATGATTTTCGGATTATTATTATTCAGTTTTCCTTCATATCCGATCCATTTTCCACTGTTTCTATTCTTAATATAGTATCTCGCATTTCCATTTGCATCATTACCGATATAATAAAAGGCAAACTGGCGGTGATTATTTCCCTTTACTTCACTGTCTGAAGACTCCCATAAATGAAGTACTGCACCGCTGTCTTTACTTTTACCATCCACGTCTGCAAAACGATCCGTTCCATCTACTTTAATATGTTTAATCCCATACCATTCATTTTCTATATGATCTAAACGGAAACGACAATTATTTCCTTCCGAACTATCCAAATGAACAACACTGTTTTTTTCTGCATTATCATTTACATTCCAACGGTAGTCTTTGTTTTCTTCCAATGTAATAAATAATTCACTATTTGTCTCCATCTCTGTTGACATACTTCCACTGGAATCTGCCGCTTTTACACTGATTGGAATCCCCGTAAGTGCTATCGTCATACATATGAGCGCTGCCATTATCCTTTTTATTGTTTTCATATCCGTTTTTCCTCCTCATTTGTATTTTGCTATATTATCGGCAATCATATTTCTTATTATTATATTTTTGATACCAGATTGTTCAATATTTTTGGCATGAACTGTCTGAAAATGGCACGAATCGTCATTCTGTGGTATACTAATCCTATGTCAAAACGTTTGTATTTATTTTGAATAGATACAAATCAGGGAGGATATTCGTATGTTAATCGCTATTGTTGATGATATTGCAGAAGAGCGTATTCTGCTTCGAACACGATTAGAAAATATATTAGATCAGAAAAATGTAGAGTTTCATTGCTATGAATATGAGAATGGAGAAGCATTTCTCAAGGCTTCAAAAGAACATGACTTCACAGTTTTATTTTTGGACATTTATATGAACGGGGCAAATGGAATTGAAATCGCCCGTGAATTTAGAAATACCAACAAAGACTGTCTGTTGATTTTTACTACAACATCCCTGGATCATGCACTGGAAGGTTTTAAAGTACGTGCCATGCATTATCTGGTAAAACCTTATACGGAAGAAGAACTGTCTTCTTTAATTGATGAAATCCTGCCCCGGATTCCGGCTTCGGAGAAAAAACTGACAGTAAAAGTAAATGGAAGTGATCTTCAGATACCATTTAAAACGATCATTCACGCAGATCATTTTTCTCATATGATCCATATTCATACAACAAAAGAAAAAGAACTTGTCATCCGACAGTCTTTTGGGACTTTTACTTCTCCATTAAAAGAAGATTCCCGCTTTTTTATCTGCAACAGAGGGACGATCATCAACATGGAACATGCTGTTGATTTTGACGGAACAATGTTTCTTTTAGATGATGGAAGCAAGATCGTTGTCAGTAGAGAACTGTGCAAACCTGCACGACAACACTTTATGAATTATCTATTTCAAAAGGAGGGATTTTGATGCGGACTTTAATTTTCCAGACTTTGGAATTTACAGTTTTGATTCCTGGTGTGCTGCTTGCCTATCTGCCGGTAAGATCATCTCTGAAGCAAACACCTAAGAAGCTGGCTGTCTGGATGCTCCCGCTTCTTATTATATGCTCTTGTTTTTGTGGTTTTGCATGCTATAGATTCCATTTGTCAACAAGATCTGTTCTTCTTCCTCTTTTATTTGTTCTACTTGTTCTATATCATAATACTTTATTAATTTCACTTTGGAAATCTGTCAGCATCTTTCTTGCCGTCTGTGCAGTTTTTTCCTGCTTTAACAGCCTTTCCAGAGCTGCTTCTGCAATGTTGAATTTTGGTTCTGAACACCTTGCATTTTCCGGTTTTTCTACTTTTGGAATCCTGTATAATCTTTTCTGCATTCTTTTCGTCCTTCTCATATGGTATCCAGCCTCCCATTCAGTCAAAGAAATGGTAGAAGATGAAAATCTTGCTCAGACCTGGTATGTTTTCTGGATTCTCCCGGTTCTGGTCATCGGATTGAACCTTGCTTTGATTCCAAAATATAATACCATCCTGCACACGCAGCGTTTTCTGCGTGGATACATTGTGATTGTTTATGCTCTTCTACTCATCCTTGCATTATTTTACTCGATGTTTTTAATGATGGCTAATATCCTGAATAAAAACAAAAAACTTCAGCAGGAAAATCTTTTTCTTTCTGTACAGCAGGAACGATATGAGAATTTAAGAAGTGCGATTGAAGAAGCCAGACAGGCTCGACATGATATTCGTCATCATTTTTTACAACTTTCTGCCATGGCCAACGACGGTGATTTAGAAAAGATCAAAGAATACCTGCAAAATGCAATGGATAAAATCCCCACCCTTGATTATCACTTCTGTGAAAATCACTCTGTCGATAACGTAATCGGATATTATTATGCGCTTGCCCAAAAAGAAGAAATTCCATTTGATGCCCGTGTTGATCTTCCAAAAGAACTTTCCGTAGATGAAATGGATCTCTGTCTTATTCTTTCCAATCTATTAGAAAATGCATTGGAAGCCAGTCGCAAAACTACCGCTGCGCAGCAGCAGATATCGTTGGAAATCTATCAACATTCTGCTTCTATTCTTTTAATTCGGGTAGAAAATAATTTTGACGGAACGATCAAAGAAAAGAACCATCTGTTCCATTCCACCAAGCGAAAAGGTCTGGGAATCGGTACCCAGTCTGTCCGCAGAATGGCAGAAAAGAACGATGGTTCTTGTAATTTTACTTATGAAGATGGAGTCTTTACCGCAAAGGTTATGCTTCGCGCTGACCCTTAAAAGGCTATGCTTTCTTTCTTCCTCTTACTGCTGCCACGATCATGCAAAGAAGAATTGTCAAAACCATATCCGGAAGTGTATTTCCAAGCAGCATATCAATATTCATCAGAACACGGTATAAAATGAAGCCGGCCAGCCAGATCAACAGATTACACCAATCGAATCCGGTTTCCGATTTTTTCTTTTTCAGAATAAAGAAATCTGCAATCTGCACTGCGATCATTGGCGCAAATACAGAGCCGATCAGATACAGGAAATTTGTGATATCGTCCATCGGATAGACAATTGCTCCGATGGTACCGATCACTGTTACAACTACAGCAACGTATTTTCCTTTAAGTCCTGCAAAGATGGATTCACTTGAAATTCCTGCTGAATAAGCATCCAGGAAAGTGGTTGTAACTGTTGAAAATACAATAATCAGAAGACCTGCGATTCCAAGTCCTGCTTTTACCATGATCTGTGCGATATCACTTTCTCCTGTAAACAATGCAGCACCCATTCCGACCAGATACATAAAACAGCTTACAACTCCATAAACAACTGTACTGACTGCGGTTGCCTTCACAGGTTCTTTCGCCTCTCTTGTATAATCACTGATCAACGGAAGCCAGGACAATGGCATTGCAACCGCAAGTTCTACTGCTGCTCCAAAGGAAAATGTCTCATCGGTAATGGATGTAACTACAGTTCCATCAAAGAAAATAATCTTAAAAAGAATCAATGTAAGAATAAAAAGTGCTGCCATCGCAACTGTATTTACCTTTCCAAGATTTGTAATTCCGATCAGAATCCATACAATGATCAATGCACCTATTACCAGACACCATACCCAGTGTCCCACTGTAAAGATGCCTCCTGCTGCCAGTGCTCCATCATAGATCATAATTGCAGTCCATCCGACAAGCTGAAGCACATTCAGGATTGCGAAAAGCTGTCCTCCATGACTTCCAAAGCTGTCTTTTACTGTCTCCATGGCACTTTTTCTCGTCTTACCGCCAATCACTCCAGCCAGAAACAACATGATACATCCAATCACATGTCCTACCAGAATGGCTGCCAGCCCTCTGCCAAATCCAAGAGCTGCAAAATATGTCCCTGTAAGAATCTCAGCAATGGAGACTCCTGCTCCAAACCAGATTAATCCGTTCTCAAATAATGATGTTCTTTTTTCCATAGTTTATGCCTCTGCTTCTTTTGTATATTCATTCTGGATAGCAAATCCATGATCCATTGGACCGCTTCCCTTCCCAAGGTCAAGCATTGCTGCAAGTGCCCCGGAGATATACTCTTTCGCACGCTCCACAGACTCCTCCAATGAGAATCCTTTTGCAAGATTAGAAGCAATCGCAGAAGACAATGTACAGCCTGTACCATGAGTATTCGGATTATCAATTCTTTTTCCGTTAAACCATCGATACGCTCCATCTGCATACAGCAGATCATTCGCATCATTTAAGTTATGTCCACCCTTGCAGAGTACTGCACAGTGATATTTTTCTGAAATTTCTTTCGCCGCATCGATCATCTCTTCTGCACTTGTGATCTTTCTTCCGATCAACTCCTCTGCCTCCGGAATATTCGGAGTCAGTACACTTGCAAGCGGGAATAATTCTTCCTTCAATGTATCCGCTGCATCATCACTGATCAACTTCGCTCCGCTTGTTGCTACCATAACAGGATCTACTACAATATTCTTTGCTTCATACTGACGCAGCTTCGCTGCAATAACTTTGATCAGTTCTTTATCTGAAACCATCCCGATCTTTACGGCATCCGGATAGATATCTGTAAAGATACTGTCAAGCTCCTGTCCTAAAAATTCCGGTGTTGCATTTAATATAGAAGTAACACCTGTTGTATTCTGCGCTGTCAACGCAGTAATCGCACTCATTGCATATACTCCATTGGTGATCATTGTCTTGATATCAGCCTGGATTCCTGCGCCTCCGCTAGAGTCACTTCCGGCGATTGTAATTGCTGTTTTCATGTTCTTGGCCTCCTTCTTTTTTAAAAACGGGTACAAAAAAAGCGGGTGATGGGAATCGAACCCACGTATCCAGCTTGGAAGGCTGGTGTTCTACCATTGAACTACACCCGCGTGTCTTGTGTTATCTCTGACACGAGTTATATCTTATCATATGTATCAGAGATATGCAAGCACAAATTTAATTTTTTTCTACAAATCAACATTCCCTCAATTTCAACTGTCATTTTTACCAAATAAACGTTATAATATAATTAATTTATAGTCATTTTTTGTCCAAAACGCCATAATTCAAAAAAGCGGAGAAAAAATGTCACATGGTCTTTTAATGTATCAGCTTTTCTCTCTATAATGAATAAAAAGGAGGAGGAAGATTTGTGGATTTATTTAATAGCTTACCACTTAAAAAGCAGGAATATATGAACCGGCTTTTCAGAAACTGTACGGAAGAAGTCAAGTATTACATGTCCGTGATCGATGTGGAAGCTGACCAGACTTTTATCAAAGCCGGAGAAGAATGCAAGTACATATACATCATTTTATCAGGGAAAGTAACCAGAGTCGAATGGCCGATGCATGAGAAATCTTATTTCTTTAAGGACTTTGGACCGGGTGACTTCTTTGGTGAGATTGAATGTTTTGCCGGACTTACAAGATACCGGATCAGCATTCTGTCTTCAACAAAATGTCGGCTGCTTGCCATTCCATCTATTTATTATATGGAGTGGATGCGTATGGATGTTGATGCACTGTTCATGAGAACACAGGAAAATATCAGCCGCCTCGTTCTGCAAACTGCGGAAGCCAGGAAATATCTGTTTATGGAAGGAAAAGACCGATTAATGGTTCATCTAGTCCGTAAATATGAACAAAAGATCCCGGCACCGGAGATTCTGGTACTTAACCAGACACGAGCGCGCATTTCCGAAGAAGTGGGGATTTCTATTAAAACTCTGGACAGAAACATCAGAAAGCTGGAAGAGATGAATCTTCTGACGCTGAATAAAGGAAAGATCGTGATTACCAAGGCCCAATATCTTCAGATGAAACAGGATATTGATTTTTACGTAAACGGTTGATCCAAACTTATGTTTAAGGAGGGGATAACATGTATGTAGGAAAAAAGGTTACTCGTGTAGATGCCTACGATAAAGTAATTGGACGTACAAGATATACAGATGATCTCTGTGATAAGAGTGCCTATATTGCACGTATTTTACACTCTACAATTGCCAACGGACGTGTTCTTTCTATTGACACATCTGAAGCTGAGAAGATACCTGGAGTTGTAAAAGTATTTACCTGTTTTGATTTAAAGGAAAAACATTATTTTCCAACTGCCGGACATCCATGGTCCACAGATGAATCACATCAGGATGTTGCCGATCGTCTTGTACTTACAGACCGCGTCAGATTTTATGGGGATGATATCGCTGCGGTTGTAGCAGAGGATGAGGTTTCCGCTGCACAGGCACTTCGTGCGATCAAAGTAGAATATGAAGAATATCCATTTGTTCTGGATGTTCTGGATGCTATGAAAGAGGATGCTCCTCAGCTTCATGAGGATTATCCGAACAATATTCTCAAACACACAACGATCCGTAAAGGTAACTACGAAGAAGCAATCAAAGAACCTGGACTGATCAAAGTAGAAGGCTGGTACAGCACACCAACCGTTCAGCACTGTCATATTGAAAACTTTATCTGCTATGCTGAGATGGAAGGCGACCGCATCAAAGTTGTAAGTTCTACTCAGATTCCTCATATCGTGCGTCGAGTTGTCGGTCAGGCACTTGGAGTTGAATGGGGTAAGATCCGTGTCATCAAGCCTTACATCGGCGGTGGTTTCGGAAATAAGCAGGATGTTTTGTATGAGCCACTTTGTGCATGGCTGTCCATGCAGCTTCACGGACATCTTATTAAACTTGATGTACCAAGAGAGGAGACCTTTGTTTCTACCCGTGTACGTCATGCGATCAAGAGCCACATCATTTCATGGGTTCGCCCGGATGGAACATTTGCTGCAAGAAAACTGGAAGCATTTTCTGATCAGGGTGCTTACGCATCTCACGGTCACAGTATCTGTGCCAAAGGAGTTGGCGCATTCCCGCAGCTTTATCCTTGTGATAACGTAGAGGCTGATGCTTATACAATATTCACAAACAAATCCGTTGCCGGTGCGATGCGTGGTTACGGAATTCCACAGGCAATGTGGGCTGTAGAATGTCATACAGAAGACATTTGTGCAAAACTTAACATGGATCCGCTTGAATTCCGCCGCAAGAACCTGATGCCGGTCGGATTCAAGGATGCATTTTCTAAAAATGAATTATACAGCGACACATTCAACCAATGTCTTGACAAAGGAATCAAAGTTACTGATTACCTTCGTAAATACAAAGAATACCAGAACCAAACAGGAGATATCCGCAGAGGTATCGGTATGGCAGTCTTCTGGTACAACACAGCTGTATGGCCAATCTCACTTGAGACATCTTCCTGCCGTATGGTATTGAATCAGGATGGTTCTCTTCAGGTTCAGCTTGGTGAGACAGAGATCGGACAGGGTGCTGATACTGCATATTCACAGATGACTGCAGATATTCTTGGCGTTCCGCTTGAAGCTGTACACGTTGTTTCCTGTCAGGATACAGACGTTACACCATTCGGAACAGGTGCTTATGCATCCCGTCAGACTTATACAGCCGGATTCTCAATTCGCCAGACAGCACTGCTTCTGAAAGAACGCATTTTGAAATATGCGCATGAACTGACAAGAATGCCTGAATATAACCTGGATATCATTGACGGACAGATTGTTCGTATCACAGATAACCGTGTTCTGATGTCTCTTGGAGATCTTTCAACAGAAGCACTTTACAGCCTTTCACACAGTGAGCATCTGTCAGCTGAAAGTACAGCACAGATTAAGTCCAATGCTTACTCCTTCGGATGTACATTTGCAGAAGTTGAAGTTGACATCCCGATGTGTAAGGTAAAACTGCTTGATATCGTCAATGTACATGACGCCGGAACTCTTATCAACCCGGCACTTGCTGAAGCTCAGGTACACGGTGGTATGAGTATGGGAATCGGATTCGGACTTTCTGAAAACCTGCTCTTTGATCCGAAGACCGGAAGAGCATTAAATAATAACTTGCTCGATTACAAGTTATCCACATTTATGGATCACCCGAGACTACGCGCTTATTTCGTAGAAAATGCGGAGCCTACAAGTGCATTCGGAACAAAATCTCTTGGTGAGCCACCGACATGTTCCATTGCACCTGCAATCCGTAACGCAGTTTATCAGGCAACAGGTGTCTATGTAAATGATGCACCGGTGAATCCACACCATCTGTTCCGCAGTATGAAGGAACAACATATGTTTGAGGAAGGAGGAGAAGCAAATGTATGATCTTAAAGCACTTTATGAAGCTGAAAGCGTAGCTCATGCTATACAGCTTTTACAGGAACATCCGGAAGCACAGATCATTGCCGGCGGAAGTGACGTTCTTGTACAGATGCGTGAAGGACGCCGCGCAGGAAAAGAACTTGTAAGCATTTATAAAATTGATGAAATGAGAGGCATATCTTATGAAGAAGACGGTGCGATCCGCATTGGCTCTCTGACCAGCTTCTCTCATATTACAAAGGATCCGATCATCCAGAAGCATATCAACGTACTTGGGGAAGCTGTTGATATGGTTGGTGGGCCACAGATCCGTAACATCGGAACAATCGGAGGAAATACATGTAATGGTGTTACATCCGCTGATTCCGCTTCAACACTTCATGCATGGGATGCAATTGTTGAGATCACAGGACCGGACGGAGTTCGCAGAATCCCGATCCATGACTTCTATATTAAAGCAGGAGTCGTTGATCTGAAACCGGCAGAGATTCAGACAGCGATCATCATTCCGAAGGAAGCATACGAAGGCTACCACGGACATTACATTAAATACGCAATGCGTAATGCAATGGATATCGCAACAACAGGATGTTCTGTCAATGTAAAACTCTCAGAGGATAAGAAGACGATCGAGGATGTCAGAATTGCTTACGGAGTTGCAGGACCTGTTCCGATGCGTGCACCTTCTGCTGAGGCAAAAGCAAAGGGCAAACCGCTTACAAAAGCTGTTGTTCATGAATTTGGTCAGGCTGTTCTGGAAGATATCAATCCACGTGACAGCTGGAGAGCATCCAAGGCATTCCGTCAGCACATCGCTACCGTTCTTGCAGAGCGTGCACTGACAGAATCTATCAGATTGGCAGGAGGTGTGATCGATGAATAAACAGTACAAATTACTTACCTGCACGATCAACGGTAAGAAAGTTGAGAAAATGATCGATGTCCGTGCATCACTTACAGATGTTTTAAGAGATGACTTCCGTCTGACCAGTGTAAAGAAAGGCTGTGAAGTCGGAGAATGTGGAGCATGCAATGTAATCATTGATGGGGAATGCTTCAACTCCTGTATCTATCTCGGTGTGTGGGCTGAGGGAAAAGAAATCCTTACTCTTGAAGGTCTCGCCGGACCAAATGGTGAGTTATCCGATATCCAGCAGGCATTTATTGATGAAGCAGCTGTTCAGTGTGGCTTCTGTACACCTGGATTCATCATGAGTGCAACTGAACTTTTGAATGCCGGCAAAGAATTCTCAGATGATGAGATCCGTAAAATGATGTCCGGTCACCTGTGCCGCTGCACAGGTTATGAAAACATTTTCCGTGCAGTCAAGAAGACAATGCTTCGCAGACTCGGAAAAAATGAAGAAGCAGACGCTGTCTAACTATCCAATATGGAAGATTGGTTCAATCCTGTACGAAGGAATCAAGATGCTCAAAGACTGCGAGTTCAATGACCGCACAATGATCATTGTATCTCTCGCTTTCTGCGTCGGCGTTGGTCTTACACAAACAGATGCGAACTTCTTCAGCGCTTTCCCACAGGCTGTGGGAGATATCTTCAACGGAAATGCTGTTGCAGGTGTGTTCGTCGTATCACTGCTGCTCAGTCTGATTCTGCCGAAAGATAAAAGTGAAAAAGTAGAAGAATAACGAATAAGAAGAAAATAACAGCTGTAATTGAAAAATATTTCTCTTACAGCTGTTATTTTTCTTTTTTTAAAAGGTTTTCTTTTACCATCCAGCTTCCGGAGCAGCCATCACCTTGATTATTTGGGCTTCCTTCTGCATATTCCGCTCACTCCTTTGTGCTGATCTTCTCCAGACATGCAATCAATTCTGCCTCACTTCTTACCACTGCATCCGGCTTTACATCACCTGCTGCCTGATGTCCGCGATGATTATACCAGACTGCATTCCATCCCGCAGCTTTCGCCCCAACAATATCATTTTCGAAAGAATCTCCTACATAGCAGATCTCTTGCGGCAAAATCCCCATTCTTTCCGCCGCACGACTGAAAATCCTCTTGTCCGGTTTTGCTACCCCAAGTGCTCCTGATATAAATACATGACCTACTGGAATCCATTCCGTTACACCAAGTGCATTCACTTTATCCCACTGATGCTGCGCCGGTCCATTCGTAATAATTCCAAGAGTCACCTTTTCTTTCAGACTCTGCAGCAAATCTTTCATTGCATCCGTCATCCTGATCTCCTGCTGCTTTTCTTCATAAACCGCCTGGAACTCCAGAGCTTTCAGCGCATTGATCTTCTTCCCGTAATCAAGAAATGCATTCTTAAACCGATAGATATACATCTCTTCCATTGACATCTCACCACTCAAGCACCGTGCATACACGGAATCACTGTATCTTCTACTTGCGAGAAACGCACCTTCCAGATCTAAATCTGTATCTTCCGGGAAAATCTCCCTGCATGTTTGCTTAAATGGAGTTGATAAATCATATAATGTGTCGTCTACGTCGAATACAATTGCTTTCATTATTCTCATCCTGTCCTTTTTCCACTCCCTGGTAAACTGTTTTGATTACTGTTCGCACTACATACGACTGGCAATCCATTCTGTACAGATACCATACTTGTTATCTTTTTATCAATCTATCGATAGTCTAACATAGTTTATTTCTTTTGACTAGGTTGAATTTTATCCAGTATTGGCTCTGAACAGTTACCAGTATTTTCCCCTTGCATCACCGTGCTATAATTGATAATGAAAGCTATACAACTATTTATAACCTGCTAAGGATTTTGAAAGAAGGCATTTTAATGAGAACTTATGTTACACACTACTTTAACTTTGAATACATCGGAATCTACCTGCTCGTCTCGCTGATCGGGCTGGCCGTTGTGATCGGTATTGTTCTTGGCGTAGCCAAATTGAAAACACGCCAGCGACTGCAGGATGACTCCCTGTCTCACAAAGCAATCCGTCGTATCAACCGCCACCATCAGGAGCGAAAAAGAAGCATTATTGAAAGTTTCTTTGAGATGGTCTTCGCCAGCACCTCCGTGCTGATCTTTCTGTCTCTTTACTATGTGATTGACGAGAGGATTCCAGGCGTGTCCATCTATTGGCAGAAGTATCAGGATATTATCCTTTTACTCTTCCTTTGCTTCTCCGTTATCTTAAATGGATGGCTTGATATTGTATTTGTACCATTGGAAGAAATAGATTCCAACCAAAAGGCGTCCATTCGACTGGTATCTTCCTTTTATATTATACTGATACTTCTTTATATCAAGTTCATTTACAATGATAATAACTACGATTCACTGATGATGTACTTCATCACACTTGCTGTTGGCCGGTTTATCTACTTCGATTTTACAATGGATGACTTTTTAAGCACACTTCACGGCTTCTGGGAAGAATTACCACTGCTTATCCTGATGGCAAGTTACTCCGGATTCGTCTGCTGGTTTGGATTCTATACCGGATTCCTGCTTACGTCTAACGGTGTGATCGTCAGCACGCTGCTGGCGCATCTGTTTATGGTATGTTCTATTTTTATATTGGATAAGACCAGAGTGCTGAGATTAGTGATGTAAGTATTATATTATAATGTTTATAAAAATTGACAAATTTATGTTATTTTGTATAAAAGTTAAGCCTATGCACAAAGAAGCAGAATCATTTTCCCTCATGATTCTGCTTCTTTTATTTCCTTATTATATTCGTAACTGTTCAGAGCCAACCTCCAAAATGCTACGCATTTCGTCGGTATGGCGTATCCGCCAAATAAAATTTCAAAAACAGCCTTAAAAATGCAAGTATTTTATACCTGTTTTTTGAAATTTTGCTTGGCTCTGAACAGTTACTTATATTCCAGACACAACCTTAACCAATAACAGCACCAGCACGATCAGAATAATCGGCTTGATCACTTTCACCCCATTATTCACAACCATTCCTGCACCTACGTAATGCCCTGCGATACTGAAACAGGATGCTGCCAGTCCCAGTCCCCACAGGATTTTCCCTGCCAGGATAAATGTGATCAGCGCTGAAATATTGGAAGAAAGATTCACAATCTTCACATTTCCTGTCGCTTTCTCCAATGGTATCTTCGCAAGCTTGGTAAATACAAGCAGCAAGAAGGTTCCTGTTCCCGGACCGTAGAATCCGTCATAACAACCAATCACCAAAGAGCATACAATCGCAATCAGATACTGCTTGTTCTTTGTCATTCCGACCGGAACTTCCACATCCATGTTCTTGTCTCTCAACACACAGAAGGCTACGATCGGCAGGATCACAACCAATACCATTTTCAAAATATGGTCGCTGATGATCAACGCCAGATTTGCTCCGGCAACAGAACCGATCAGCGCTCCGATCACTGTTCCTGGTACAAATCCCCAGTCTACTTTCTTATTCTTAATCAGTCTCGCTGTCGATACTACCGTTCCTGTTGAAGATGACAGCTTGTTCGTCGCGATTGCATTATGCACCGGAATCCCGGCAAACATATATGCCGGAAGCGAAATAAGTCCACCGCCTCCTGCAATTGAATCAACAAAGCCCGCCAGAAACACCAGCGGGCATACAATCAGATAAATCCCCATTTTCCTTGTTCCTTTTCTTCTATAAAATTAGATATCAGAGACAAACGCCCCGACTTCCTATTGTAACGGTTTACAAGGAATCTGTAAATATCATTTATTGTTGTTTTCCTCCGAGATGGCGAATCATCGCTAACATGGACGTGCTTGCATGAAGCGGTGTAATCTTTATCTCCGGATGCTCTTCCTGAAATACACGGAACACTTCATCCGCAAAACCGCGCCCCATGAATTCAATTCCCCGAAAATCAATCACAAGCTCCTTGTATCCTTCTGCATCTTTCAGAACTCTTCTTGCATGGGATCTCGCCACCGGATCCACAAAAGGCAATACATCCTTCAGTATTATTGTTTTTACTTCTTCCATTCTACCGCCCGCTTTCCTGCTTTTTTCTATATCTATTTTTACCATATTTTATCAAGATTTTCAAGTTGTACAGCATTTTTATTTACTCTATTCTACAAAAAACTCCTCTCAGACTGCATCTTATCACAACTGAAAGGAGTTCTCCTATTATTTGCAAGCAGTATAACTACTCTTTATTTTAATTGTTCCGGCTCTTCGACTTCATAATCTGACCAGCTGAAATCTTTTACTTATTCTCTCACAAGCACCTTCACGATCTCACCCATATACATTGTATGGTAATCTTTGCCCGGATACCATTTTTCATCCGGTCCGTCTACTGTAAAACACTCCGGTTTCATCTCCTGTGCATAAAGCTTTCTGCAGACAAAGATCAGATCTGCTTCTTCATACGCTGTTGTTCCGTCTGTGTAATACGGTGTCAGACCTGCTTCCTTATCTTTATCACAGTCGCGACCTGACTTGGAACCACAAAGATTTAATGCTTTTCTATAATCTTCCTTAAAGAAAGAAAGTGTAAACATCTCTTCTGCATCTACGAATTCCTTCGTATATCTCTGTGGGCGAATATATGCTGTAGCCACATTCATCCCCCACATAATTCCAACACCACCCCAGCTGGCTGTCATTGTATTATGCTTCTCTTCATCTCCTGCTGTGATCAACATCCATTCCTTGCTGATTTTTGTAAAAGGGTTAAATGAAAGTTCCTCAATCTTTACTTCTTTAAATGCCATTTTTGTTTCCTCCTTATAAGAAGCGGCCGTTACTGTATCCAACTTAATGCTACAGTAACAGCCACTATTTCTCTACTTCATTTCAATTATTTTGCAACAATTCTGCGGAAGTTTTTCTTTCCTTTTTTCACGATCTTTCCTTCTCCGTCGAAGTCTGCCGGAGCATATGTTGTTGTAATGTCTGTTACTTTCTCTCCGTCTACAGAAACACCCCCCTGTGTTACGGCACGTCTTGCGTCAGATCTGGAAGATGCCTGTCCGCTCTTTACGAGAACTGCAAGGATATCAATCTTTCCATCCTGGAAATCTGCTTCTTCCAGTTCTGTTGTTGGCATGTTATCAGCATTTCCCTGGCTGAACAGTGCACGTGCACTCTCCTGTGCTTTCTTCGCTTCTTCCTCACCGTGAACAAGTTTTGTCAGCTCATATGCAAGGATTTCTTTTGCTGTGTTAAGCTGTGCACCTTCCCAAGTGTCCATCTTGTCAATCTCTTCAAGCGGAAGGAATGTCAGCATACGGATACATTTCAGAACATCAGCATCTCCGACATTTCTCCAGTACTGGTAGAAATCGAATGGGGATGTCTTGTTCGGGTCAAGCCATACAGCACCTGACTGTGTCTTACCCATCTTTTTACCTTCGGAATTCAGAAGCAGTGTGATTGTCATAGCGCTTGCATCTTTACCAAGTTTACGACGGATCAGCTCTGTACCTGCGAGCATATTACTCCACTGATCATCTCCACCGAACTCAAGGTTACATCCATAATTCTGGAACAGCTCGTAGAAGTCATATGCCTGCATGATCATGTAGTTGAACTCAAGGAAGCTAAGTCCTTTTTCCATTCTCTGCTTGTAACACTCCGCTGTCAGCATTCTGTTTACTGAAAAATGAGGTCCTACCTCACGAAGTACATCAATGTAGTTCAAGTCAAGCAGCCAGTCCGCATTGTTTACCATAAGTGCTTTTCCATCAGAAAAATCGATGAAACGGCTCATCTGCTCTTTGAAGCAGTCACAGTTATGCTGGATCTGCTCCGGTGTCATCATGCTTCTCATATCAGTTCTTCCGGATGGATCTCCGATATATCCTGTACCACCACCAATCAGTGCGATTGGCTTGTTTCCTGCTTCCTGCAGACGTTTCATCAGGCACAGTGCCATGAAATGTCCTACATGAAGACTGTCTGCTGTCGGGTCGAATCCGATATAGAATGTAGCCTTTCCATTATTTACAAGTTCTTTGATTCTCTCCTCATCTGTCACCTGGGCGATCAGGCCTCTTGCCTGAAGCTCTTCATAAATTCCCATCTTTCTTCTCCTTCTCTTTTCGTTTTATTTTTCTGTAACTTCTACAGAATATTCATAACATGTCTCTTGGCACAAAAACTGTGACCAGTAGCATTATAACGCATCATTCAGCTTGGCCTTTTTATATATCCGAAAAGAACTTTCCTAACATATAAAAAATCCTTACTGCATGACGCAATAAGGACGATCTATCACCGTGGTACCACCTTAATTCACCGACAACATTCTTTTCTGATGTAAGTATAAAATTCTTACCTTTATGTCTGTCAGTCTCATTCGTGCAATAACGAGCACAACTCCGTCACAGCCTACTCTCCGTCTGATCTGTTACCCATATCAATCTATGAATTTAAATTCTAGTAATTAGATATGAATTTCCATCATCAGATTTCGGTGTGAAGCTCCAGGATGTATTCGCAATCAGTCATCTACGCGCCTCTCATCAGCCGGCAGCTTTCTGTGTGTCTGTTCTGTCTGTTACTTGTTCCCTTCACAGCCTTCCATATATAACTTCTATATAAGAGTCAGAATAAACTCTCGTAGTCTTGATGATAGACTATTGTAATCCTTTTGTCAAGTGGTCTTGTATATATAACAAAGAATGTGCCTTGGCACATTCTGGCGCCTGCGGCAGTCGCTTGCGACACCTACCTTGTACGCCGCAGTGCGCATCCCTAGCGGAGCGTTTTTATATATTAGGAAAGAACTTTCCTAATATATAAAAAACGGAAGTGTCCCCGGCTCTTCGCCGATTCCACTTCCGCTTTTGAAAAGGGATTATTAATGTGTGTGTTATCCGTATTCTTTCACATCATTATCCCGGATAACCTAATTATCATTTAAACTTATTTGCAAAGTTTCTTGAACTCGTCAGCTACAAACTGAACTTTTGTTCCAATGATTACCTGAACGTCTTTCTGAGATGGACGAACAACACCTGCAACACCTGCAGATTTGATCTTCTTCTCATCAACCTTTGTGTAATCTTTGATTACAAGACGAAGTCTTGTGATACAGTTGTCGACAGACTCTACGTTATCTTTTCCACCAACACCCTCAAGAACGATCTTAGCTACTGTTGTGAAGTCATCGTTTGCAAGAACAACTTTTGTTTCATCATCATCGTCATCTTCACGACCTGGTGTCTTCAGATCGAATTTAACGATTGCGAAACGGAATACAACGTAGAATACGATGAAAGCTGCGATTCCAAGAGGAATGATAAGCCATGTCTTAGCTGCTGCCGGAAGGGAAGCAGAGAAGATAAGGTCTGTAAGTCCTGCTGAGAAGCTGAATCCTGCACGGAATCCAAGAGCTACTGTGATTACTGTAAAGATACCATACAGTAATGCGTATACAACGTAAAGTGCCGGAGCGAGGAACATGAATGCGAACTCGAATGGCTCTGTAACACCACAAACGAATGCGGAAATTGCTGCAGATGCGATAAGTCCGATTGCAACTTTCTTCTTATTGCTCTTTGCAGACTGAATCATAGCAAGAGCTGCTCCAGGGATACCAAACATCATACATGGGAAGAATCCTGACATGTACATTCCAAGACTCCAGGAAACGTCTGCAGATGTTTCTCCATTCCAGAAGTGTGACAGGTCTCCAAGTCCGATTGTATCAAACCAGAATACATTGTTCAGTGCGTGGTGCAGACCGAACGGGATAAGTAATCTGTTAAAGAATGCATAGATACCAGCTCCAAGAGCTCCCATTCCTGCGATTCCTTTTCCAAGTGCAACCAGTCCTGCAAAGAGTACCGGCCATACAAAGAGCAGAACTGCAGATACAATAATAGAAACAACACCTGCAACGATTGCTACACAACGCTTACCACTGAAGAATGACAGCCAGTCAGGAAGCTTAGTTGATTTGAATCTGTTGTAGCAAAGTGCACCGATGATACCGGCGATGATACCGATAAATGGGTTTTCGATTTTGCTGAATGCGATAAATGCTGTTGATCCTTCTTCCAGTGTTCTAAGAACAGATACTGCTCCAGTAGAAAGAAGGTTTGTGATCATCAGCCAGGATGCAAGTGCAGCAAGACCTGCTGTACCATCATGGTCATCAGACATACCAACACCAACACCGATTGCAAAGAGGAGTGCCATATGATCGATCAAGGCACCACCAGCTTTTACAAGGAAAAATCCGATCTGCTGAACAATACCAGTTACATCTCCACCCTGCATAGTAGATGGACACATTGCGTATCCTAATCCCATCAGGATACCACAAATCGGAAGACAAGCAACAGGAAGCATAAGAGCTTTTCCTAATTTCTGTACGAATTTCATAGAATTCCCTCCTTAATAATCTCTCATTTTTAATCCCTTTTTATTTTAACCGGCAAATGAGTCCTCCGGTCAAAATCAACTCTGATCCTCCGGGTCTTCCACAAACCAGAGAACCATCTATGACAAAAGCGCCTTGCGCTAAAGTCCAATTTTACAGTAGCTGTTCCCTAATACAGCCATTTCTTTCGTTACCGTTCAAAGCAACCCTCTATTCGTCCTCCGAATCCGCCATCGCAACACGGCGAATATGGAGTGTCAGATACAAAACTTCCTCTCCTGACAGCTTGCAGTCTGCCGTCTGTTCTATGTAATCTGCAACTTTTCTGCTGCAAGAATACTCTCTCGGATATTTTCTCTGCATCATCTCTGTAATCTCGTTCTCTTCCTCTTCAAGTAACTCCTTGCGGTAAATCCTCTGAAGAAGGAACTTCACATGTGTCAGAAATCTTTCATAATGCAATGAGCCTTCATCCATCTCAATCCCAAGTTCATCTGCTACGATTCCAAGAATCTCTTTCACCTGATTCGGAAACCGTACCGCATCGCGAATATCTGTTCCATACTCTGCGTTGACAAAATGTAATGCAATAAATCCTGCTTCGTCCTCAGGCATCTCTACATTCAGTCTCTTTTTCACAAGTTCTACCGCATATCTTCCGAGTTCAAATTCCTGTGGATAAAATCTTTTAATCTCCCACAACAACGCATTCTCAAGATGAATCCCCTTTTTACAGCGGCTGATTGCAAAACTGATATGATCTGTCAGCGTAACATAGATGCTCTGATTTAACTTCAGCTTCATTGTCTTCTTTGCATAGGAAATGATCTCGTTCGAGATCTGAACCTGCTCAAGCGGCATCTTCGCCAGCAATTCCTTGAGCTGTTCTGCTATGCTCTGACTCTTGATACGGAAAACCTTCTCTATCTTCTCCGCAGGAACTTCCTGTCCCCGCTTCATCTGGAATCCGATTCCGCGGCCCATGATAACAACTTCTAAGCCTTTTTCGTCAAATGCAGATACAATATTGTTATTAATTATTTTGTCTATAACCATCCGATTGGCCTTTCTCTAACTTTGGGAAAAACTCCCTCATAATAAAAAAGCCAAACTTTAAGGCATCCCCCTTGATTCCTTCGGTGACGCTCATAAAATCTGGTTTTGCCTGCCTAACAGTAACAATCCTTCTTTAATGATAACAATTCGTCAATGTTATCTCTTTTCTACGTGATTCAGTATAACAAACCTGCACATAAAAGTCAATCAAATATTTTATAATTTGTTAATAATATTTATATTTTTTTTATACTTTTACATAATACGCGATTTTTTTCGTTATTCTTTACAAAAACAAATTTCAGACATACGCTTAAAATTCGTCTCTGCCTGAAATTTGGTTCTGTCTACTGACAATCACCACACTGTCTAGTCTAACAGCGAAACGGTTCATTGTCAACCTTTACAAAAAATTATTTGCTTTTTTCATCAAGGTAGTCAATTTTAACAAGTGTTAGTCCCTGTGGTGGAACTGTCATTCCTGCTGCCTGGCGATCCTTTGCCTCAAGAATGGCCGGAATCTGTTCCGGGGCAATTGCTCCTCTTCCAACTCCGATCAACGTACCTGCGAGGATTCTGACCATATTGTAGAGGAATCCATTTCCACGGACACGAATTGTAATAAGCTCTTCCTCTTTCTCTACTTCCAGATCATAAATCGTGCGAACCGTGTCTTCCACCTGAGTATGAACATTACAGAAGCTCTTAAAATCATGTTCCCCTTTCAGATATCCTGCTGCTTCTCTCATCTTCTCAAGATCCAGGTCAAAAGAAACATGATACGTGTCTCTTCTTCTCATCGGATCCGGGAACTTGCTATTTAAGATCTTGTATTCATACGTTTTCTCCGTATCACAATGTCTTGGATGCCAGTCTGCTTCCACCTCATCTGATGCCACAACCACGATATCTTCCGGAAGCAGTGGATTCAATGCATAAGCAAACCGGTCTGCCGGGATTGTAGACTCTGTGTCAAATACAGCAACGTTTCCCTTCGCATGGACTCCAGCATCTGTGCGGCTTGCCCCGATCACGATAATCTCTTCCTTCGTAAGTCTGGAGATTGCCTGATTCAATTCACCTTCAATCGTCGGCACTTCCGGCTGCACCTGCCAGCCACAGTATGCTGTCCCGTCATACGCCACTTTCAATCTGATTCTTCTCATATCTGTTCTTTCTCCTATACTATGAGAAACACGCTCCGCGAGTTTCTCAAGTTATCGCGGCAGTCGCCAAGTTCTCGTGCAAGCACGGACTTTGGCTCGTTGCTCGCGTAAATAAAAGGGACAGAAATCTCCGTCCCTCTTCTCTATTTATTTTATTCTAAAAAATCCACAATTTAAACGGCACAAATCTTCCGATCACTACAATCGCGATCAGATATCCCAATGTGATTGCATAAGCAAGTCTGTCCTGATAATGATATTTCAAAGGCTTCATCTTTGTACGCCCCTCGCCACCATGATAACAGCGGGCTTCCATTGCCATCGCCAGATCATTCGCTCTTCGGAACGCAGACACGAAAAGCGGAACAAGGATCGGAATCATTGCCTTTGCTCTCTGGATAATATTTCCTGATTCAAAATCAGCTCCTCTTGCGATCTGCGCCTTCATGATCTTGTCTGTCTCTTCCAGCAGAATCGGAATAAAACGCAGTGCAATAGACATCATCATCGAAATTTCGTGTACCGGTACATGGATTCGGTTCAGTGGATGAAGCAGCTTCTCCAGTCCATCCGTCAGTCCGTTCGGAGTCGTTGTAAATGTCATCAAAGAAGATCCTGCAACAAGCAATACAAGACGAACTGCCATGAACACAGAAGTACGAAGTCCTGTCTCTGTGATTGTAATGATTCCCCAATGGAATAACACTGCACCGCCTCTTGTAAGGAACAAGTTCATAGCCACTGTAAACAATAACAAGATCACAATCGGCTTAAGTCCTTTTCCGATAAACTTTGCCGGGACTTTAGAAACGTGAATCATACACGCTAGAAATACAAATGCCAATGCATATCCAAGCACACTGTTCTGCACAAATAAAGAAATCAAAAAGATCAGTGTGCAGACAATCTTCACACGCGGATCCAGTCTGTGAATCGGACTCTGCGCCGGATAATACTGTCCTATCGTAATATCTCTGATCATGACTGCACCTCCTGTCTCTTCTTCAGGAAGTTGTAGATCTCGTCCGCAGCCTCTTCCACAGTTGTTGCATCTGCTGATACATCAAATCCTTTTTCTTTCAGATCATGCATTACATATGTTACCTGTGGTGCTGCCAGTCCAACAGCCTCAAGCTCTTTATAATGGCGGAACACTTCTTCCGGCGTACCGTCAAGCATCTTCTCTCCATCATTCATCACGATCAGGCGCTCCACATATTTCGCAACATCTTCCATGCTATGGGAAACAAGAATTACTGTCATTCCGGTCTTCTCATGAAGCAATTTTACCTGATCTAAGATCTCATCTCGTCCCTTCGGATCCAGTCCGGCTGTCGGCTCATCCAGAACAAGTACCTTCGGATGCATTGCAAGAATTCCCGCGATTGCCACACGACGCTTCTGACCTCCGGATAATTCAAATGGGGACTGCTTATAATATTTCTCCGGAAACCCTACAAGCTCCAAAGCTTCTCTTGCCTGCTTCTCGCACTCTTCCTTGGAAAGTCCCTGATTCTTCGGTCCAAAACACACATCGCTTAACACATCAACTTCAAACAACTGATACTCTGGATACTGGAACACAAGTCCTACCTGTGTACGCAGTTTCTTCATATCATATCCGTCCTCGTAAATATTCTGCCCCTCATAAAGTAATTTCCCTGAGGTTGCTTTCATCAGACCGTTCAAATGCTGGATCAAGGTTGATTTTCCCGAACCCGTGTGTCCAATGATTCCGACGAACTGTCCCTGCGGGATCTCAAGACTGACATCCTTCAGCGCATGATGCTCATATGCAGTTCCCGGGCTATATACATAACTGATATTTTCTAACTTAATTGACATAAGGCATCCACCAATTCTTCCCTTCTAAGAATTCCTTTCGGCAGCGGAACTCCTTTTTGAATCAATGCGTCTGCCAGCATTGTCACCTGTGGTACATCCATACGGTACTTCTTGAGTTCATCCACCCGGCTGAAGATTTCTTTCGGTGTACCATGCATCACCACATGCCCTTCATCCATTACAAATACCTGATCCGCATCGATCACTTCTTCCATATAATGTGTGATCAGGATCACCGTAACATTCTTCTCTTTTCGAAGCTGCTCTACCGCTTCGATCACTTCTTTTCGTCCATTCGGATCAAGCATCGCTGTCGGCTCATCAAGCACGATACACTTCGGCTCCATCGCGATCACTCCTGCGATTGCCACCCTCTGCTTCTGGCCGCCGGACAGTTTATTCGGAGAATCCTTTCTGCGCTCCAGCATACCGACTGCACGCAGACTGTTCTCTACCCGTTTCCAGATCTCATCCGTAGGAACTCCTAAGTTCTCCGGACCGAATCCTACTTCCTCTTCCACAACAGTTCCGATAATCTGGTTATCCGGATTCTGAAATACCATACCGGCGCTCTGTCTGATGTTCCAAAGCTCATTCGGATCTTTCGTATCTCTTCCGTCCACCCACATCGTTCCACCTGTCGGGACAAGAATCGCATTCATATGCTTCGCCAGGGTAGACTTTCCTGAACCGTTGTGTCCAAGAATCGCCACAAAAGACCCCTGCGGGACATCAATGTCAACTCCGTCAATGGCGCGATGGGATCCGATCACATTACCTTCTTCGTCTCGTTTATCATATTCAAATACAAGCTTTTCAGCACGTATCATTCCCATGGAATATACCGCCTTTCTTATTATGAAAATGCATAAGAAAATAAAACTTTCTAATGTCTCTGTATCGTTATTAGTTGCATAAGGCGAACTGCTGAAAAGCAATTCAAAATTTATTTTACGGTATCACAAAAAGATTTGCAAGCATGCATACAGTAAAATACAGTAAAATGCGAAAATTTAGTTATTACAGCACCTTTCGTCCATTGAACCTCCATTCCGATTATGATATTCTTATCTTATTAGAATATAGAACAGAAATGGTTACTGTTCTGAGTAATACTAGAATGAGGAGGCACATATTATGTCAAAATACGTTATGGCATTAGATGCCGGAACCACAAGTAACCGCTGCATTTTATTTAATAAAAAAGGGGAAATCTGCAGCGTCACACAGAGAGAATTCACACAACATTTTCCGAAACCGGGCTGGGTTGAGCACGATGCGGACGAGATCTGGGCAAGCATGCTCGGAGTTGCTGTGGAGGCTATGAACATCATCGGCGCAGAACCTTCTGACATCGCTGCAATCGGTATCACGAACCAGCGCGAGACAACGATCGTATGGGATAAAAATACCGGCGATCCTATCTGCCACGCGATTGTCTGGCAGTGTCGTCGTACTGCTGAATTCTGCGATTCTTTGAAGGAAAAAGGACTGACAGAAAAGTTCCGTCAGAAAACCGGCCTTGTACTTGATGCTTATTTCTCCGGAACAAAGATCCGCTGGATTCTCGACAACGTTCCGAAAGCAAGAGAACGTGCCGAGCGCGGAGAACTGCTCTTTGGTACAGTAGAGACCTGGCTGATCTGGAAACTGACGAAAGGCGCAGTACATGTTACAGACTACTCCAACGCATCACGAACCATGCTTTTCAATATCAATACATTAGACTGGGATGACGAAATTCTCGAAGAACTTCAGATCCCACGCTGTATGCTTCCGACACCGAAGCCTTCCAGCTGCATTTACGGAGAGACAGATCCATCCGTCCTCGGCGGAGCGATCCCGATTGCCGGTGCTGCCGGAGATCAGCAGTCTGCACTTTTCGGTCAGACCTGCTTTAAACCGGGAGATGCGAAGAATACTTACGGAACCGGATGCTTCCTTCTGATGAACACCGGAGAGAAACCTGTCTTTTCCAACAATGGGCTGGTCACCACGATTGCCTGGGGACTTGACGGAAAGGTTACATATGCTCTGGAAGGTTCTATCTTTGTCGCCGGTGCGGCAATCCAGTGGCTGCGTGATGAACTGCGCCTGATTGATTCCGCTGACGACTGCGAATATATGGCAAAGAAAGTGAAAAATACAAATGGCTGTTATGTTGTGCCTGCTTTCACCGGACTCGGTGCTCCATATTGGGATCAGTATGCCCGCGGAACGATCGTGGGCCTGACACGCGGAGTAAATAAATACCATATCATCCGTGCAACCCTCGAGTCTCTCGCTTATCAGGCATATGACGTCCTGACTGCCATGAAGGCAGATTCCGACATTGACCTCGCCTCTCTGAAAGTAGATGGCGGCGCAAGCGCAAATAACTTCCTGATGCAGACACAGGCTGATCTGATCAACGCACCTGTCCACCGTCCGGTCTGCGTTGAGACGACTGCTATGGGAGCTGCTTATCTGGCTGGTCTTGCAGTCGGCTACTGGAACAGTCTTGAAGAAATCAAAGAGAACTGGGCGATCGATCAGGTCTTTGAACCTTCGATTGATCCGGAAGTCCGCGAAAAGAAACTGAAAGGCTGGCACAAGGCTGTCAAATATTCCTTCGACTGGGCGAAAGAAGATTAACATTTTTATATCTTTGAAAACGAATCTCTTCATAAAGAGCATATAGAAAAACTGCTGTCCGTCTGTTGTTCACGAGTCCCGCAAGCAACAGTTCAGACAGCAGCTTTTTCTATTTCATATTCTTCTCTTTTATTTACAGCTCATCAAGACTTTCCTTGAATCCCTCTCCAAGCACCTCACTCGTCTCAGTGAACATTACAAACGCAGAGTCATCTACCTGGTAAACTGCATTTTTCACAAGATACGCTTCTGACTTGGAACATGCACAGAGCAGAACATTTCTCTTACTCTTTGTATAAGTACCCATTCCTTCCAAAGATGTTACACCACGGTCGGTGATTCTTCCAATCTCTTCCGCTGTTTCCTCTCCCTTCGATGTAACAATGATTGCAAGTGTTCCTGCACCGATTCCGTAAAGAATCTTGTCAATTACCACAGAGCAGACAAATACTGCGATCAATCCATAAAGAACTGAGTCAACATCACCGAATACCGGCCATCCAATTAAAATAATGATCAAGTCGATCAACAACGTCAGTCGACCAAGAGACATATGTGGTCTCTTCTTTTTGATCGTCATCGTCAGGAAATCTGCTCCGCCCGAAGAAGAACCTCTCATATAGAAAAGAACCATTCCAAGTCCAAGCAATGCTCCCGAGTAAATCGCTGCAAGCAGACGCTGCCCTGTATAGTATGGGAACATCGGAAATACAAGATCGACAAAGATTGTCGAGATAATCATTGTCCTCGCAGTCTTCATCAAAAACCGCTTTCCTACTGTTTTGTAACTGATGATGACCAGTGGAATATTCAGTATCAACGTCATTGTACCAACCGGAAGATTCCATAACTTGTTCATGATCAAGGCAATACCTGAAATTCCTCCAGGCGCAAAGTTTCCCCCTTCTGCAAATGTATAGATTCCGGCACCAAACAAAATACTTCCTATAATATCATACAAAATATCCACTGCAAGCTCTTTCTTCGGATGCTCTGCCCGCATCTTTTTATTCTCCATCATACCATTTCCCTCTCGTTTACATCTTATTTTCTATTCTGTCGCTTTTGCGTTCGGATAAATCTTCTCCATCTTCGCATCATCGTAATGCTCATCTGCCCATTTCTGAATGCTGTTTTCCGCTACAACGCCCTTTCCACGTTCGTCATAACGAACAAGTGCAATACATGACACAGCCACATTGCAGACCATGAAAATGATCAAAAACCAGGTGAGCATCTTCCCTGTCAGCATCGGGATTTTCTCAATCCATGCGGAAATGTACGGATAGATCTTCTTAAACCAGACAACTGCCGCAATTCCCCAGAAGAAGCAGTATAATAAGTTGATTCGGCCTCCTAAGTTAAATGGAATCTCGCTATAGTCCCAAAATACTTTCCCGAATACAATTTCGGTAAACACACTACAAAGATATTCATACGCTCCGCCGAGCAGTGTACCGATGATAAATAAGAAACTTTCGCTCTTATCTTTATATTTGTAAAGCATTGCTGTCACAAGTGCGATTGCCAGTCCCCAGACAATACTGAACGGTCCCCAGACCACACTGGAGCGGCTCATCCACACACCTGCCGTAATCCTGCAGAAAATCGTCTCTGTAATATCTCCAAGAAATGCTCCGACAAAGAACAACAGCACAATCTTATAGAACCCACAGCCTGCGGCAAATACTTTCCCTTTCTCCGATTCCTCTTCCTTGCGGATCAGTTCCATTGCCTTTGGATACGCTTTTTGGATACGTTTCCCAACCCATCCGGAAATCGCACTTCCAAGCTTATTGCTGACTTTATCCAGACCTTCATTCGTAGCTTTCCACCGCGCGAGGTTCTTCCCTTTTCCACGAAGCAGCAGATAAGATCCGAGGATATCCACAACTAACACTCCAAGAAGAACCAAGACAAGGATCTTCATCAGGAACAGAGGCAACATTTTAAATACTATGATCGCAAATCTGTTTCCCCAGCGGATTCCGAGATATCCAAGAACACCCCAGACAAGAGAAGCCGGGATACAGATATATCCATCCAGATTCCATTTGATCCTGGAGTAATCCCACCATCTGGCTTTAAATGCCTTCTCGATCAAATGCCCTGCAACCCATTCGATCACTGTCGCATAAATCGCCGCAAATAAAAAAAGCCAGACTCCTCTTAGCTCCTGTAATCCAAATGTCATGAACAGAGCGGCGATACCGTAGATCACACAGAACGGTCCATTCACCAGCCCTCTGTTCGCAAACTTCTTCTGTTTTACTGTTGCAGCTGCTGTCTCCAGCACCCATCCTAAGAAAGAATAGATGAAAAACAGCCAAAGCAGTTCATACCATGTAAAACGAATCATTGCTCCATCTCCTTTGTACCATGTTTTCATTCACATCTTTCTTAGTATAACGCATATCAATGCTTTTTCCTAGGGATAAATCCAAAAATAATCAATACTCCGATCAGCCCGATTCCAGCATAACCGGCTTTCCTCCATAAAGTATCTCTCTCGATTAGACGCTGATCTTCCTCTAATGCTTCCGTTCTGTTCTGCTCGGAAGTGGTGATAATCTCTTGCCGGCTGCTGTCTGCCTCTTCTGCTGCATCAACTGCTGCCTCCGGCTGTGTTCCAACCTCATCACAATATACAACATATCTTCTGGAATTCTGCGTATAAGGATGACATGTCATCAAAGTCACCATATTCCGCCCCGGCTGAATCATAATCTTGTCACTCTCATCCGGCAGGATGATTTCAATCTCCGACACACGATACGTCAATGTTTCCTGACAGTTTTGTATCGTCAGTTCATCTCCGATCTCCAACCGCTCAATCTCGCGGAACATCGGAATCCCCTTCCATCCTCGGTGCGCTGCGATCACACAATTACTGTCCGTGCCCTGCACCGGAAATGAAGTCTGTCCAAGCATGACCGCACCTTTCGCCATCTTCTCCTGCGTTGCGCCGAGATATAACGGCAATGTCACATCCATCTTCGGAATATCAAGAATCCCGATCATCCCGTCATCGATTCCATACTGCGACAGATCCAATGTCTCCTGCTCGTAAGACCACGGATCAGTCAGTCCTGACTGACCATCTGAAAAGATCTGCTGATTATATGCCTGCATCTCCTGGTAGAGCTGGGCGTTCTTTGGGATCTGATTGGAATCGGCAGAGATAGAGTCTTTCTGATTCGATACACTTTGTTCTGCTTCTGTCTGATCCTGGAACTGTTCCATCACTTTCTTATTCTCATATCCTGTTTTTAAACTGTTAAGATCCGGCCACGCAAATACAATTACACCGCCAAGATAGATCAACACACAGAGAACTGCTGCCAGCCTCCTCATTTTCCCACGCTCCTTTCTCTCATCAGAATCCTTTCCATATATAAAATACGCTCTTCTTTCTGAACTTCATCTGTCTTACTGTTGCCTTTACAAGCTTCTCATACTCGTCTCGTGCAAACTGTACATCCTGCTCTGAGATTTCCTCATATCCATAATGCACCTGAAGAACAAGAGTCCTGAACTTTTCCAACTCCTTCTCCGTAAATTCCTGATAACGCAGTGCAACTTCTCTTTCAAATTCTTCTTCCGTTGTATCCACATCTTGTGGAAATCCACCAAACAAAAGCACTTCATAGAAGCTGCAAAAGATTTCTTTTACCTTCTGTTCCTTCGATAATTTTCTTCCGTTGCCCCGTCTTCTTCCGGAAATCCAACGTCTCCTTGCCTCAACTAATAATAAGAAAAGAATAATTCCGCTCACGATTTCTACTGTTTTGCCACTGAAAGCTTTCTTTGTATCTTTAAAAAGATCTCCCGCTTCCTCTTTCCAGTTTTTCTTCTCTTCCTTTTTGTCCTTCTGATCCTCCACTGAATCCGTCTGAACATCGGTACTTTCAACATTCTCAATCGTTCCGTCAAATCCAGGTGTTGTCTCCACCGGCATCCATCCGGCACCCGGTACATAGATTTCCACCCATGCATGTGCATTATCATCCTGGAGAACTGCCGAGTAATTCCCCTCACTGTTTTCTGTAAATAAGTTTGCCGGTGCCGCATAACCGACTACATATCTTGCCGGAACTCCACACTCACGGAACATCAACGCCGCTGCGGAAGCGAATGCTGTAGAATCTCCTTTCTTCCTGTCAAACAGAAAATATTCTACATAATCTTCTCCCTTCGGCAGCTTTTTTACAGATTCTGAAAAGGAGCATTGTTTCCAGAGCGTCTGTCTTATGAACTGCTTCACATCCGTGATCCGCTCACTGACAAGATCATCCTTCTGCTCTTGTGTGATATCTCCGCTCATTTTCTTTTTCCACTCTGCTTTTTTCTCCTTGCACATTTTCTTCAGCTGTTTCAGATCTGAAGGAACATCTTCATAATTATTTTCTACATATACCTCATAAGAAGTCTCCACTTCGTCAAGTACACTTTGCTGATCCTCCTGCTTTGCCCACTCTGTCATTTCCTTATGGAAATCTGTAACCGGAAACCATGCATAACTGTCATCCTGCGCTGTCTGCCCTGCAACTGAACCATCTCCGCCGATCATCTCATAATAGTCGTTCAGATAAGCCTGATATGGAACATAGGTATACTTTGTATTTGCGTTCAATCGCTCTACCGTCATCTGCTCCGGCTGCTGTGTCTGCGTATACATCATTCGCAAAAACGGAAGATTCTGCAGATAGAGAAGGGAATTTCCTTCTGTTTTCCAGTTGAGAGCCGCATCCTGCAGCGCATCTTCATCTCCCGGTTTCCAGCTGTCTCCGGTATATTCTGATCCGACAAATCCTTTTAAATACAGAACCTCTTTCGGCTGTGCAGATGTCGTCACACGGATGGATTCGATTCCATCATAGGAAGATCCTTCGACATCTCCCAATTCTCCGTCCGAGACACCACCTCCGACCCCTTCAAGCGAAAGATTCAACTTACCACCTGATATTTTCGGAAGGAAATCATAGAGGAACTGCATTCCATGAACTTTCACAGGCGCTGATACATCTGATAACGTCACGATTGGCTTTGAAAGAACCGGTCCAAGCAGGTAAAAGGAAGTCAGAAGCAGAATCGTTCCTGCTGCGATACACACGACAGAGGCTCTGCTCTGAATTCTTCGAACCGTCCGGAGATTCTGACAAAATGCCTCGCTCTCTTCTCCGCCCCAGAACTTCTTTCTCACACGGATTCCGGATGCTGCCGTGATGCACAAGAAACTAAGGAGTAATAGAAAAAGGGCTGCTTTCGATACATTTCCCCCACTTAGCAGAACAACCAGTAACACAGGAAATGTGATCAACAGAAAATATCCTTTCTCGTGTCTCTTGATCATTCCCTGTGCAAGAATCCACACAACACCAAGGAACAAAAAAAGGAAAAACAGTGTCGCAGAATTTCCGGCTCCTGATGGCACACTCAAATCTCCCTGATAAGACCGGTTCAACTGCTCTGCCATCTGCATCCACACATAAGAAATGCTTGCCATCAACTCCTTCTGTATCAGAAACATGACCAGACAAAGCACAAAAACAACTCCTAAAAAGAGAAACACGCAATATTTTTTCAACCGTCTTTGTTCATAATATAATGTAAAGAGAACACAGTACACAAGCATCGCCGGATAAACGAGCCATTTTGCAAATGTAATAGAAAATGCTTTTGTAAACAGCATACAAAGAGCTACTGCACTTAGAAAGCACAGTCCCGTCATCCACCAGAACGAGGCAGAAGAAAGTCTGTCTTCCTGCGGATCTTCCTGTAGAATCCGTCTGCGTACCACACGGATTCCTGTCTCTTCTGTATGATTTGTTTTTTTCTTCTTTACAGTTCCAGTTCCCATTCCATTAAATCCTCTTCCAGTTTCTCTTGTCGGAATACTTTTATACATCTTCCGTCATGATAAAGTTTTCCTGAAATATCAAGCTGCATTCCGAGCTCTTCTGTCCGCTCGCCAAACTGCCGGAAATATAATTCCTGAATCTCATATGCTTTCGAATATACTCTGGAGGAACAGATCTGTTCTAACATACGAAAGGTTTCTTCCTCCGAAGAAACATCCGCTTCCTTTAACATCTGATTCTGTTCATCCCACCAGATCACCTTGTGATGCCAGTTCTGCTCCTGCATAGACCATGACAGTGAAGCCAGGATTTCAAGAAAATGATCCAGCTTCTGCTGTGTAAACTTTTCTTCTTTTCCAATATGCAGATCAAGAAAAAGCAATACTGTGCGTTCCATTGGCAGACTATATTCCTTCACCATAAAATCATCTGTCTTCGCAGATAATTTCCAGTGGATCCTGTGAGAAGTATCTCCCGAACGATATTCTCTGATGTCAAATACTTCTGATGTATCTTCACCAGTTCTATTTTTCGAAAACAGTTGTCCTTCCAGATTTTCTTCCAGTTGAAAAGATTGCTGCACCAGTATTTTATGGATCACCGGAAGCACCATCACTTCTTCGGATTGATCTTTCTTCTCGCTCCCTCTCGAAAACAACCGCAGATAATCCTGTGCCTTCACCTTCTCAACAGACACTTTCACTCTGCCACAATATTTTGCTTCAAGGAAAAACTGTAACCGCACTTTTTTCCTTGCCTCTGCCATCGCCGTATCCTTTGCGCTGAATCTGCTTTTTGTAAATTCATTCTCACAGCTGATTTCTACAGGAATTGATTCCATCGGCATGAAAGAATGATTTTCCAGTTCAACTTCCACCGCAAATTCCTGCCCTTTCTGTACATACCGGACCGGAACGTGCAACCGGGATTCGAGATTTCTCGCAAAATACTCTGCCTGAAGAAAGAGAAGTGGAAGCATCAACACTTCATATGCGAAAAGTGTCCGAATCAAAGCGGATTCCCAAAAAAGCGCAATCACAAGCGTCACAAATAAGATTCCGCCATATATTTTTTTATTTCTCATATGCCTGTCCTACTTCATTCTATAGATTTTATCGTCTCTGCGGCACCGGTTTTTTCACAGTGTCTAACACTTCACCAAGCACTTTCTCTGCGGTCAGGTGATTCAGACGCCCTTTCGAACTCAGACGGATTCTATGCTCCGCAACATTAAGAAATACATCTGAAACATCGTTCGGAATCACATAGCTTCTTCCTGAGAGAAATGCAGATGCCTTAGCCATCTTCGCAAGTGCCAGTGCACCTCGAGGACTGACTCCAAGCTCGATCATTTCATTCTTTCTTGTTGCATCCACAAGGTTAATGATATATTCATAGATCACCTGATGGATTCGAACCTCTTCGGTCATCCTCTGCATCTCTTTCAACTCATCCCGGAAGATTACCGACTGAAGCGCATCCATCGGATTCGTCCGGTCTCTGCTCATAAGAATCTTTAATTCATCCTGCTTCTCCGGATATCCGATCTGCAAACTGATCATAAAACGGTCAAGCTGAGACTCCGGAAGCATCTGTGTTCCGGCAGATCCGATCGGGTTCTCTGTCGCAATCACATGAAATGGTTCCGGGAGCACATGTGTAATTCCATCTACTGTTACATTTCGCTCTTCCATCGCCTCCAGAAGCGCCGACTGTGTCTTTGGGGAAGTACGGTTAATCTCATCTGCCAGAAACAGATTGCACATAACTGCACCTTCCTGATACTCAAAACTTCCGAGTTCCTTCCTATAAAGAGAGAATCCTGTAATATCTGCCGGAAGAACATCCGGAGTAAACTGGACACGGTTCTGTTCCAGATCAAGTACCTTCGCAAATGCAAGCGCAAGGCTCGTCTTTCCGACTCCCGGAATATCTTCCACCAGAACATGGCCTCCTGCAAGAATTGCTTCCATGATCTTCTCCACACATTCATCTTTTCCAATAATCACATGCTCTACGGCATCAATCGCTTTCTGCAGCTTCTCATAATACTCCATTGCTTACTCCTCCATGTCCTGTTTCTTACGTTTTAAAATCGAGAAAAAGATACCGCTTTCAATCAGCACTGCGACAAGAAATGCTCCCAGAAGCCACGGCCATACATCAACAATACGCTTCGTCAAAGCGCCTGTCTGCATCTGATTCTTTGTCTGTTTATCCTGTTCTCCTTTATATTCCGTCCGTTCTCCACGAACTAAAAGCCGATGAGAGTTGATCGCATATGGTGTACATGTCACAAGCGTACAATAATCTTTTCCATCGATGATCTCCAGGTCACCGAATTCATTTGGCTCTACTACCTTGATCTGATCCACCTTATATGCAAGAATCTCGTCTAATACATGAAGATAAAATTCATCCCCGATCTCTAACTTGTCCAAGTCTGTAAATAATACCGCACTCGGAAGTCCCCTGTGTCCTGTCAACACACAGTGCGTACTCTCTCCGCCAAGCGGATACGAAGACTGCTCCATATGACCGACACCCTTGGAAAGAACATCCTGACTCGTTCCGTTATAGATTGGAAGATTCACATCAATCTTCGGAATCGTAATATATCCTAACGATTCCCCGATATTCAGAAGATCTGCATAACTCTCTCCCTGCTCATTATTTTCATTTTCATCATCCACTGATACAACATTGCTAAGCTGCTCATTATATTTCTTCGCTGCTTCCTTCATTGCATCAATCTTCTCTTCATCCATTTCTTCTACATTTGTCTCATAATCTTTCACGACCTGACTGGCATGCCGCTGCGCAACCATGTTACTGATAAATGGATACGATGCGATTCCTAATCCTGTCATAAATATAATAACACAAAATATAACCCGAATCTTTTTCATTTGGCTCTTCCCCATAAAATAAATCACTGCCCGACATGTTACTGTTCACAGCAGCGTAAAATCTACTTTAGGAGAGAACAGATTCTTCTGCCCTCTCCTATTTATATAGCATTATGAAATTAAAAGTTTATAGCAATTGTTCTGATTTCTTACGCGTCTTTTCTTCTACCTTTCAGAAGTACAAATGCTGCTCCTGCCATCAGTGCAAAACCTGCGATGGAGAAGAGAACTGTTCCCATACCACCTGTTATTGGGAGAGTGAAACCGCTCTTGTTGATGATAGTTTCTGTGTGAGTACCTGTTGAAGTATCTGATCCTTCTTTAAATTCTGTCTTTGTAATCTCATTTTTTACAAGAGTCTTAACACCATTTTCATCAGTTACCCACTCTGTCTTTGTAGTTGTTGTGTAAACAATATTTAATTCAACTTTTACTGGTTCTTTTAATAGATTATAGTTCTTGTTTGTTTTTGTCTCTACAAGATAATATGTTCCATTTGCAAGACCGGACTGTGACACTTCACCGTTTTCATCTGTTTTTAAAGGATCTGTATTGATTTTTAACCAATATTTCTCACTGTCAAGTCCAACATTCTTTGCTTTAGCACCTGTTATTGCGTTTATAGTTTCTTTTGAAACCTCTTTATAAAGATCAAATTCAACATCTTGTAATGGGGTACCATCTGCTTTTTCAGCTTTTTTCAGAATCTGAAGTTTGAATGTATAAACAACTGCGCTATCTTCTATAGAATCTTTGCCTGGTTTTATATCTGGATTTTCAGGCCTGTTCGGGTTATCTTTATCATCCTGTCCCGGAAGAATCTTGTTAGAATACTCAAGTTTTGCTGTATTCTGGTTACCATTTATTGTAGTAACTGCACCACCAAGAAGCTCTGCATTATATGTAACTACAATCTGCTTTCCTGCATATGATGCCATATTTTCTGTAGTAAAAGTAATTTTGAATCCATGCTCTCCTTCTTTTGCTACAGAATATGCATTTAAATCTACATCTGAACCTTCACACTGTAAACTTACTTCTTTATCATCAAGATTTGTCGGTGTATCTGTTAATGTAAATTCTTTTAAATTTGTAATATTGGATGGAACATCAATGGTGATCTTATATGGAACCATGTCTCCTACATTATAGTCAGCCACAGGATCCTGTTTCCAATTATCTTTATCTCTTTCTTTTACCTGTTTTGTCATATCAGGCTTTTCATTCTTTACAGTGATTATAATGTTATTCTCTGTCTTACCATCATAAACAATCTTTCCATCTGCTGTTACTGTAAACTCATATACAGTAGCACCATCCATAATATAACCATTATTGGTTCCACGGTCAGTCTCGATAAATCTGTATTTGCCCTGTGAAAGACCCTCTACAGTAATTCTTCCATCTTTATCTGTTTTAAGATTTAAATCATCACCTGTATTCTCATTCTTTGTTACATTAACCCAGCTTGATCCATTCTGTTTCTGAAGTATAAATGTAACGCCTTCAAGCTTTGTTCCATCTTTTCCCGTTTTCTCTAATGTTACTCCACCATAAGTTGTCTTATTTTTAGGATATACATGAACATCGTATAACCAATTATCTCCGTCTTTTGTTGTCATTGGTACGGATACGATAAATGGTTTAACTGGTGTTGTAACCTTATCCGGTGTTGTTGTCTCAACAACTACATAGAAACCAAGAGCAAGATTGTCAAACTTTGCAATACCTGCATTATCTGTTTTAACTTCTGATTTTGTTTCTAAAACTTTTGAAGCATTAATTTCTCCATCTGTCAGATAGTCATCCACTGACGGAAGACTTTCCGGATTAGCATTATAATACTTTGCTAAGTCATCTATATCTGCCACCTTATAAATCGTAAACCCCGCTCCTTCAAGAGCTTTTGCATCTCTTGGGACCTTGTTTACATCTGTTGTTTCTCCTGTGCCAGCTTCTCCACCCGATTCATTATATTCATATTTATGAATTGTAATAGATCCTGTTTTTGTTGTGTCAATTGTTGCAGGTGTAGTTGTACTAGTTTCTGCAAATGCTGTCACTGTCATAGTTGACAGTACCATTGCTGCACTTAACACGCCTGCCAGCATTTTTCTAAATTTTCCCATACTTTCCTTCCTCTCTTTCACTTTATCGTGTTATTATTTCTTTTTATTGTTGCGTCTAGGAGATGTTACCCTTCTTTCTGCGTTTTTGTAATCTATACATGAAGAGTCCTACCCCTGCAAGGGCAATCCCCCCAAGTATCACAATGTACCTTCCATATCCTCCTGTGGCTGGAAGATTGAATCTTGCCTGATTGGAAATCGTAATAGAAATGGTATTATTCTCCACCTTACATACTTTACCGTCAATCAGACTTTCTCCATTCCTGTTGATCACTATAATAACCGGATCTTTCAACAAACTATGATTCTCTGCTGCCTTTGTCTCCGTCAGACGATAAGTTCCATCTTCCAGATCCTTGAATTCTGCAATTCCTGAAGAAGAACCACTGTCACCTGTTGTTACTGGTTTGGTTTTGAAACTATCATCAACTATAAGATTTTCTGTCGATGTATTTTCCTTCATCTTTTCCAGTTTAAACTTAGCACCATTCAGTGGTTCCTTAGTTGATGCATCCTGTTTTGTGATCTTAATATTTGTCTTAGGACTATAAGTATTTGTTATTGTAAAGGATTTTGTTTTACTTTCCGAAGTCCCTTTGGTAATCTCTGAACAATCAACATTCTCACTGTAAGCTACTTTGTACTTATCATTCAGATATCCGCCACTTTCAATCACTGTCTCACTTCCATCGTCTCCTGATACCTCTACAACTCGATAGATATATGGAACCTTTGGATCTGCTTTATAATCTACGTATTGATCCAGATCTTTGAATGAATAACTCCACTTTCCGTCATATCCTTGAGAAAGTGTTATTGTTTCGTTTGTTCCATCGTATTTAACTGTTTCCCATGTTGTTCCTTTATCCTTGCTTCTCTGAAGCCGGATCTTAATTGAATCTGGAAGTGTGATACTCTCTGTATTTTCCCACACTTTTGTAAGATTAAGATTGATTGTAGGTTTTAACGTATTCTTGAAAGTAATAATTGTAGCATCCGATGATGTATCTGGATTTTTTATTCCATCCCCTTTCATATCACTGGAAGCAATTACCTTACCGGCAACAACTTTCGTGACTGGATCATATCCTGCATCGAATGAATTATTATTATTTACAATTACACTTTCCAATGTGGAACCATCTGAACTATTAATCTCGCTGATTCTATAATCTGTTCCTGCCGGAATTCCGTCAATAGTCACCGACTCTCCAGCTTTGATTGTATATTCCTTTACAATCTTATTAGATTCCAACGAGAGCTCTGCAACATTACTGAACTCTACACGGAATGTATAGTCCCCCTCCAATGTATTCGATCCTTCTGCAGTTTCTTTCCGAATCTCTATTTTTCCGGTTTTTACTTTATTGACAAATGTTGCTTTCAGCTTTGTCATAGTTGTCTGATTATCAGGAGCTACATATGATCTGAATACAATTGTATTTTCATTATTTGTCTGACCATCTTGATTCTTCGCATATCCAGTAGAAGGATATCCGCTGTTAGCTATTTCTACACTATTATTTTGACCAGACTTATGTTCTTCTTTACGACCATCCCGAATGGTATTGCCTTTAACATTTTGGACTGATGGAATAGGATTTTCATTTACCACCGTATCTCCGTTTCCCATTGTTGACACAGCCTGTCCATTTTCATAAAGTGTCCATGTCGTATCAAATACCGATGAATTCACATCTTCCGATACAGCAATGTAGCTTCCTCGTCTAAACTGATCACTAAATGTTGCTGTCTCTCCATCTGCCAAGGCGAACATTCCGTCACTGCCAATTCTGTACAGTTTTGATGAGCCATCATTTTTAGATAATGTATACTGTGCTCCTTTCGGATATTTCAACGTTCCACTTGTCGCAGAACCATAATCCGGAATATCCTGTTGTTGTGTTACAAATCCAGTTTTGGCTGCTGCTACAACGGAAGGAATGAATATAAAATCATCCAAGTAAATATCTCTCTCGAAATTATAATTAAATTTGATATTTTTTATCTTGGAATAATCAAATGTATTATCTCCCTGTAGTTTACTCAGATCAACCTGAATCGTATTCCATTGATTATGTACAAGACTACTGTTTCCGTAAGTCTTTCCTGAAAGATAACCTCCTATTTTTTTTTCATTATCATCTTCCAGTTCCAGATAGGTGCTTGTAAGTCCCGGAATGTCCTGATAGTCATAGTACATCTTGAATTGCAAGAATGCATTTGTATCAGATGCATCAAATGTTTCTCCATTTGCTGGTCGTATGATTCCAAATCTTTTGTTAATATGCTCTCCTTCCGCATCGTCACTTTTTGCCTTCCAGTGAACCACATTTGTCTGACCAGCCTTCTTATCTATAGTTTCAAATGTATTTTGTGGAAACGTTTTTGATAACTTTTCTGCTGAAAAACTATCATTATAAGTTTTAGGCTGTTTTTCATCGGAAGATTGTGCTTCTTTTGTTCCATAATGTGTTGCCTGATTTTGAATCGTGAATGGGAATACGTTAGCATCTTCAAATAATGATGTCGGGAATAAATCTGTATTCACATCTGTTGTATCAACTTTCTTTTCCACAGCGAATTCATTTTCATCCGGGAAGTTGAAGGATACTTTCATGTTTGATTCCCACATACCACGTTCCATATAAAACATGGTAAGTGTATGTTCATCTGAATTCGAGCCTTTAATTTCAACACTACTCTCGGTAGGCTCTCCTGCTTTTGAAGATTCATTCTGACTTTTCTTCGTCTTGCTAACTGTTGCTTTTTTGTTTTTAAAGTCAATCTGACCTGTTACTTTTCCATGTGCTCCACCAACATCCAGTGCAAGCTTTCCATCCACATACACCCAAACATCATCATCACCGGAGAAGTTGAATGTGATTGGATGTTCTTTTCCATCTGTTCCTACTACAGTTCCATTGTCTGTCAGGCGGAATTTAAATTCTAACTTCGTACCAAATCCATAGTTATATTTACTTGCCTTGCATGGAGTTGATGTTTCATTAAATGGGAAAAAACCATGCGTTCCTTTATCACTACTGGCACTATCTACATTTTTTGCCCAGTTTTGTTTTCCCCCTACATTCTCCAGATAATAATTCCCTGATTCTGTATCAGTACGCATTGCCAGTGTTGTATCTGCACTATCAAAGTACCAGTATTCAACGCCGTTATCAGCTTTTTCTCCTGCATCGTTCAGTTTTTGTTTTGTAAAAGGAAACGAAACATTCTTATATATCTTTGCAAGCGCCGTATGCTTACTATTATCTCCTGTAAGAAATTCCTCATTAAAATGCGGTTCTAATACTTCGTTTTCTGAAGTCATTAGATTGTTTTTATTTAATTTATTTGCTACCAATCCTTGCGCTGCGGCATCATAGTATTTGCCTTGTCCATCTCCATTTGCATCCAATGTTGAGTTGTTCGTAGACATAAAACCACTTTGATTATTTTTACCATATCCATAAAGTGCTAATGTATAGGCGATTGTAGAAAAAGGATTCGCAAAACCGTCAAGTTGTGGCTGAAAATGACCTGTATAAATTGGTATCTTTACATTTTTCTTTCTATAGTAATCACTGAGTGCTTGGTCAAACTGACGGAAGGTAACATAAGTTCTTTGTGAAGGTTCTTGGTAATTATCATAATTATCTCGGTTTTTTCCGTTCAATTCATAATCTGTATAATAGTCATAAAATGTTGAATTTACATATAAAGTGCTCGCATTTCTTGTAAATTTGCCTTCATTAATGTCTACAACAGCTTTACTATTATGTTGTTTTGCTTCTTTTTCAGGATCTCTTACGGTATAAGCCTCATCCCAATATCCACCACGATTTCCACCTTTGTAAATAACATCATCACTGGAATCACCGTAATAACACGGATTCATCAAACCACCTGGGATTGTTACCAGATCTGTTGCATTACCATTTTCTGATTCTTTCGTGTCTTTGACTTTATAAGCTGCAAATCTTACTTGATTATATCCATCCTGAAGATCAACCTTATATACATCTGGATAGCCTTCTTTATTATCTAATTCCATTTCCCCGGTTTGTACACTCGTTCCGTTTGTAGCATAATAATAAACATTCGTCGTACCTGGATCTGGAATTCCTTTTCCATTATTTTTCACATCATTTGTATCTTTATAGGACAGTTTGGATAATGTAGCGTCGTAATAAACTGTTACTGCACCTGCTGTTCCCCAAGAAGAATTATCTGCAGTACCATTGTAGTTATAACAATACATTGAGTCACTGTATACAAAGTGTTCAGTGACATCTGCTTCTTCATTTCCCTGTCCATAGAAATTCGAGTAAGAATCACCTAATGTTTTTCCATTTGATGTACTTACAAAACGAATGTAGGAGCACGCCTCATCTGGAATTGTTACTGAAAATTTTGTGTTTTCAGTACCGGCTGTCATCTTGATTCGTTTTACTTCTTTCAGAGTTCCTGAACTATCCTTTTCATAGAATACTGCTGTTACACCACCGGAAAGATCTTCTGTTCCTTTGTTGTAGAAAAGAATGTTTTTTCCAGCGAAGTAGGTGTGGTCGTTAGGATTGAAGGGATTGTAAACTTCTGATTTCCCATCAGAATAAAAAATTCTTCCATCAATTTCAGCTACTGTTCTCCAATTTTGAAAAACTTCTTTATAATCTTGTTGTTGACCTCTTGACTTAGCTAGAAATTGAAATTTATCATATCCACCATATTGGGGATACGACATAACTACTTTATATACCTGAAGATTATTGTATGTCTCTCCAGTATTTACCATCTCTTGGCAGATCCATCTATCCTCGTACCTTGATTCGCATCCCTTTGCTTCTATTGTATATCCATTATCCGTCCAATCCTTCGGTGCTGCGAAGTAAATTGTCACTGGTGTCTCTGCACTTGCAGCCATCACTTGTGATTCATTTTCTCCGTCCGCATCCTCATCCGCAGCTTCGCTTTCTGGTTGACTTACTGCTTGACCTTCCCAGGCAACTGTCGCTTCATTCTCTTTGCTCTCGTCTGCTCTCTTAGCTGCTTCTGTGATATCCTGCTCCTCTTCGAATGCCTTTGCCTCAACCAGCACTTTCTTTGTATAGCTTGCTTCATCTGTACGATACTGAAGCTGCATATCAAAGTTGATTGCTATTGCATCTGCCGGCATTGTGATCTGCAGATATTTAGAAGTAACTGTTCCATTATCGTCCTTGTCGTTCTTCCACTCTGCTGTTGGACTTGCCTTTGTTCCATTATTAAGAGTCACTGAATCTTTCAATGTCTCATCGATTGTTTTCTGTGTGTTTTTATCTGTAAGCTGATCGCTTGTCAGAAGATTGACTGCATCTATATCTGTTGCCGCAGATCCGTCCTCGTTTTTTAGATATACATTCAGACAGACTGATTGCGAGCACTGCCCCTGCGCAGTCACATGAATTGTCTGTGTAACATTCTGTTCCACAGTTTGTTCAGAATCTTTAGAAATATTAATTTTTATCCGATCTTGTTCGTCACTGCTCTCTCCTGCTGCAAATACATTATTTCCTGTTAATACTGTTCCAAGTACCATTGTCACTACAAGTATCAGACTAACTCTCTGTTTTGCCTTTCCTCTCATTTTTCGAACTCCATCCCTTTTCATAACCCGATAATATAATTTCTGTCTCCCCTCTGCTGTCTATCGGTAATCTCTTGTATTTGTTTCTTAACACTATGTTAACAAAACTTTCCAATTTAATGAATATTAAATTTTCAAGATTTATAACACTATTTCAAGATTTATAACACTATTTCAAGAAGTTACGTGTTTTACCCCCCAAAAAATAACCCAGAATCAACTGATAAATTTTCTCTTTTATCAATTAATTCTGGATTAACACTTGCTGCTTTTTTCCACATCTTCATAATAATAATCTCCTCCTCAAAACGAATTGATATTCTTTATGAGTCGTATATTAGACCACAAAGGAGTGATTTGTCAAGCAAAAAACAGACTGTGCTCTGCTTTTTAGCTATATTCGTTAAATATAGTCAAGTGATGTTAAAATACATCGAGTTGGTTGTTGTATCTATTAATCTGATATCTTAATACATTTCATTCTATGGAAGCTATTGCAAAGAAAAAAACAGTGCTTTCGCACTGCTTCTCATTCCTGTCTATATTCCATCTACCTTCAAAACTACATACAGTCAAAACCAACATCATCATCCAAACCTATCACTGCTTTGGTTATGCCCTCGACCTATTAGTAACAGTCAGCTCCATGTGTTACCACACTTCCACCTCTGCCCTATCTACCTCGTCGTCTTCAAGGGGTCTTACTAACTTGACGTTATGAGATATCTCATCTTGAGGGGGGCTTCACGCTTAGATGCCTTCAGCGTTTATCCCTTCCCGGCTT
>ERZ506427.103-NODE-103-length-53764-cov-5.311605_pt1 | contig 53764 bp, 51 predicted proteins | sample MGYA00513666_ERZ506427 | MGnify/ENA metagenome assembly ERZ506427
TGTAGCACAAGCCCTTGGAGAGGGGCTCTAATAACTACTACTCTATAATACAAGGGAGGAGAAACTATGTGTTAACAGAATTTTTGAAAAGTATCCGAGGTGAAAAAGCCTTATGGGAAACAATAATAACAGGTGTGGATGTTTGCAATTTTCGTCTTCAAGGCAATACAAAGAATTCATTTATCCCGATATCCTTACAGCCACTTCACTTTGAAGTTTTCTTTTGTTTTGCAGGTCATGTTGTACTCAAACAACAATGGAATCGTGTGATTGTTGTAAGAAAGCAGGAAATTCTTTTACTATCTGAGGTATCTTCACTGTATTCCGTCGCATGTACAGCGGATTTGGCAGGAATATTGGTATCCGTAGATGCGACTATGGCAAAAGAGAGTTTATATTCTCTATGCCGTATGATGGGAGACTTAAAATTGAATACTTTTGAAGTAAAAAAATATATGGATAAGCAAGATGGATGTGCTGTTATTCATGGTTCATCTTGGGTTTTTTCTACATTTTCTGAAATAGTCAAAATGGAAGACTTTCAAAAAAGCAGATACTGCGTTTGGAAGTCAGTAGAATTGCTATTTCTGCTAAGTACAGGAACATTGTATCCAAAAGATAAAGATAATCTTAAAATAAGTAAGGTAATAAGAGAAGAGATAAATGAAATCTGCAATTATATGGAGATGCATCTGGATGAAAAAATAACGATTGGCAGGAGGTTATTTCTGCATCCGAGAAAGTATTAAATAGTATACAGGATTAAAACAAATGATGGATGTGGAACTCGATTTTCTGAAAGCAACGGTGCTTTCCAAATCCATGGAGCCGGTGACGATGTACAGCGATATGCCGATGAAAGAGATGGCAAAAGATCCCGAGTTCCCTAAGAAATGGATGTTTGGTATGGCCATGATGCTGAAAAAAGGTCTGCATCTCAACCAAATCCATTGTCTGGACCGTTCCTTTGAAGATATGATGCTCGGCCTGGAAAGCTGGATTCCCATGTATATGACAGGTCAGATATCCCCTTATTATCTGAAGGGGATAAAAAACTGCCCTTTTTCGCATTTTTTAAAGGTGTCTGGAACTGTGGCGCTATCCGGAGAAGCGATTGCGGGCTATCACAGCGAAGGGCGGTACTATCTGACAAAAAACAGGGAAGAGGTGGGGTATTACAAGAAGAGGGCGGAACGCCTGCTTTCAAGGGCAATGCCCCTGATGGATATCTACCGGCAGGATTCCTCCGCTGATTACCATGCCTTTTTAAAGCTTGATGCAAAAACAGAAGGTACAAGGCGATCAATCTTGTCATCCCTGCCGCTCTACACGGCCGACGATGCGCTTATCTTTCAGGTTTTGAGGGACAATCGTATTTCGGAGAAAAACCGGATCAGGATCATGGAACATATTGCTTTTCAAAGGGAATTGACGGAAGAAATTCTATCCCACGACTCCATCTTTGAAGCGTATCCAAACTTTTCAAAAGAAGAGTTTGCCCAATACCCCATGACGCTATCCTTGGCTGGTGATTTTTATGAAGAGGATATCGTCTACACCTATGAGCAATATCGGGAACATCTGGAGATGATGAAGCGCTTTTCTCAGATGCATAAAAACTACCATATTGAGGAAAACAAAGCTCCTGCGTTCCGCCATATCCAAATTCTTATCCATGAGGGAAGCTGGGTGATCGTGTCCAAGGAAAAAACGTCGGCGATTCATTTTGTTATCCGGCACCCCAAAATGCGAGAAGCCATGGAAAACATCACAATGCCCATTGTGGAAGGGGAAGAGTATAAATGAGGCTAAATCCGAGTCCCTTGCGTTTGAAAAATGGGTATAAATAAACCAGGCATTCCCTGCTTGCACAGCCTTAGCTGGATACAAGTAAGGAATGCCTGGTTTTGCGATGTGCCTTTTTTACTCCATCGCTTCCCTGTACTCTGGATATGTTTCTTGGATTTTCCGCGCCAGATCCCAGATTTCCTCGTCGCCGGAAAGCACATAGGATGTTCCGCCGGCGCCATGGAACCGGTTTTCATCAAACCAGAAGAGGCAGGTATCCCCATCCGCTGTCTCAAACTCCAGGATCCGGCTGTCTGTAGAGCCGCTGAAAGCTTTGGATACAATGGTCGTTTCCCGTAATGCCTGCAGGATTTCGGAGATGATTTCTTCATCCGTAGTTTCGTAGCGTCCCAGGATGTTATCGTTGTGATGATAGGTAAGCGCGACCGGCAGCTCTTCCAGCGACTGATCCAGAAATTCCTGCTGGCTTTCGGTGCAATAGGCCCGAAGCGATGTGTCTTTTGGGGAACACCCCGCCAGTACGCACAATAAAATCAGCAAAACGGTAATTTTAATCCTCTTCATCCGAATCCCTTTCTGACTGTCATAGCCTGCGCTGTTTTTCTATGTAGAGCTGGTACAATCCCATGCGTGATTTTACACCCGCTTTCTTATAGATCGCCGCGATATGCCGCTGACAGGTTCGCCGGGATAGATACAGTCCATCTGCGATCTCCTGAATACTTTCCTCTGAATTGACCAGCTTGTCAAATACTTCGGTTTCCTTGGGCGTAAGGATAAACAGCTCCGACAAAAGACGGAACGCTTCCTGAGGGTCCAGGTCTGTCGGGATATCCTTGGGGGTGCCGGATGAAACCGGCATCCAGGCTGTATAAAGATAGATGACTACGCTGACGGCCACAAACAGGACCAGTGCCAGAATGATGGATGCCATGCCATTGCTGTCAGAAACAAGCAACGCTACAGAGGCGTTGGTAAGCAAAGCGGCGCTCACGTTATTCATGGCGCGCCCCATACCGGCCCACAGCGCTGGCGTGGGCATATGGCGGGCAAAATCCAGAAAGCTGGTGGTGAAGAATACCACAAAAAATCCAGCCGAAAGATAAAATACGATCAGGCCGATCAAAAACGGGCCGCCCAGCTTGAGTACTACCACACAGATGACGGACATCAGCATGACGCAGTACATCATCATGGCCATAAATTTCCGCTTTCGGATATCAAAAAGAAAGCCGGCAGAAAGGCCGCTTACCGCCAGCAAAAGCCGCGGCCATTGCCCGATGTCAGTGCCTGCTGCATGATGCATGGTGACCGCGTTGTCCAGCGTACTGAAGATACATGCCATCAGGATGACAAGCAGTGCAAGGAGTCCGCCGGCGGCGATCTTCTTTCGGGTTCCCTTCCCATCATCCTCTATGGCGGGGGACTGGAGTTCTTCCGCTTCTGCGTTTTCCTGGCGGCAAAGCCTTTCTGCCTTCAGCAACAGCGCTAACGCTACAAGGGCAAAGAGTGAAAGTATCAAGGCTTCCGCAGTTTCCAGATCCACAAGATTGTTATTTAGAAACTGCAGGAAGATCCCAAGGGCATAGGAGACACCAACCATACGCGCCAGATGGGTGCGATCCCTCGCCAGTTTGAAAAACAGGTAGTGGGCCGCGCTTCCCAATATCCCCAGAAACAGGAACAATGCCATTCCGGAGAGCAGAGTGGACGAATAAGAAACATGTTTTTGAACCAAAAAATTGCATACTGCCGCTGCTAGTGCAAGGATAAAAAGTCCAACGATTTGTACCCGCCTTTTCAAAAAGCGATGAAACAGCGGATAGAGCAAAAAACCGACAGCGCTTATTCCTAACGCGTAGTTTTGCGCAATCACCGTTTTTTCTTCCCCTGCCGTAAGCGAGATCATATTCACATATAGGTACTCGGCGCCAAGAAATAGAAAAGTAAAAATACCAAGCAGCAGAATCGCATAAATGGATTTTGGATTTGTGAAGCTTTTCTTTATTATTACCATACGTCCCATTCCACCCCCTTTCTCCGCAATGGTATAGTTATAAACTATTATACTATAAACGGCATGGATTTTCAACGATTTCGGTCGGTTAGAGACTTTTTTCGCTGACGTTTTTGCGGAATATACAATCCTTCCTGTTTGACCTAAACCAGGGATTCTCCTGGATAAAACCGTATATTTTTGGAGCTGCGTTCCGCATCCGGGAACTACCGGTTTTTTGCGCCCGCACATGCCGTTTTACCGCGGCCACACGGTGCAGCCGCGGTAAACAAGGAAATATCCTGAATGAGAGAAGCTGTCTAGTAGGTGATATTGTGGACGTAAAAATAAATCAGCAGGGCGCCCAGCCCAGCGCCGCTTATCAGGCTTGCCCACGTCCAGAATAAAGACAGCAGAAGCCCCAGGAAAATAAACACGCAGAACACCACGACAAAAGCGTCTCTCTGGAAGAGCATGATGAATTTGATACAGGCGATCACAACCCCTGCCATCATAACGAGAGCCCCAAGAAGAGCCAGAACAAAAACGTACACCCCCGCCATCTGGAGAATTGAGATCAGGACATTAAAACCAAGACCTATCCCCGCGATCAGGCTGCCTACTTTGATGAGGCTGTCACGGGAAGCGCTGAACGCGCCAAAGAAATAAGTTGCGATTAACCCGTTGGAGCCAATGAGCAGCATGTTTACAATAATGACCCATTCCGCGCTTATGTAGTACGATGTGGAAACTGCCAAGCTGATAATAGCGGTGAGAACAGTGAGGAACCCCCCGATGGCGCCAATGAGATGGTACGGCCTTAACCTTGCATACATACGATATATCCCCTTTCTGATCCTGCGTTCCGAAAAGGCCAGCTGAAGCTTTTTGGACATTCTGTGTCTTGGCCGACCTTCCATCATGCGAACTTTTCGTTTTTTATCATAGCAGGAAGCCGGTGTTTTTGATAGGCCGCTTTAGCGCCAAACTAAAAAAACACTGTGGCGCACCTGCGCCATTTTGAGAAACGAAGCTTTGGAGCCAGAAAATTGAGGCCATCCACCCTGTATAGAGTGTAACACTTCTTAAGTTTACAGGATGTAACAGGCCGCTGTCATGATCGGCAATCCCTTTTGCACAATCAAGGTGTTTTTGAATTTTCACACAAAAAATAGATTGGCGCAGGTGCGCCATGCGTTTTTTGATAAATTGGCGCGAAAGCGGCCTGCACAGATCCTTAAAAAAACGATACAGTAAAATCATAAAAGGACAAAAAAAGAGTTTGGATCGCCTTTGGCGTTACAGACCGAGCAGCAAAGCGATTCATGAGACCAGGACAGAAGAAAGGAGGCACGAATGAAAAAAAGAGGGTCAGCAGTACTTCTGGCCGCCGTCTGTTTGCTGGTGGGGTGTGCAGCATCAGATCCTGCGCTTCCGGCAGAAACTTCGTCCCCGACAGAGACTTCGTCCCCGGCATACCAAGGGGACTCCCTTTTTGCTTACTGTACCGAAAGGCAGCGGGAGCTTTTGGAGCTGCCCCATGAGGAACTGCCGGTGGAACTGATCTTTCACCATTGGACAGAGACGGCGGCGGACTACGAGACAAGGGACGAAACGGTGATCGCCGGGGTCTTGCAGGCGCTGCGGGATGTGTCGGTGGAATCCGAGTCACCCATCGTCTCTACAGATAACCGGGGGCTTACATTTGTGACGGCGCAAGGGGATACCTACAGTTTCTGGTTTGATAAACGCCGGTTCGAAGGGGTGGATGGCAGGTGCTATGTCCTTTCCGAAGATGAAAAGCTTTGGGAATTGGTGTGGGGGATTCGGACAGCAGACCCAGACTATCAGGATCTGATGAGATAAGCGGTATTTCCCCATGATTTCTGCGAAAAATGCGGATTGGCGCAGGTGCGCCACATAATTTTTGGGAAATTGGCGCTAAAGCGACCTGCACAAATCCTGAAAAAGGCGCTACAGTAAGAACAGTAAAAAACCAAGGATGGTTTTGGATAATCCTTAAGATTTCTTTATCAGGAGGAAAACAATTATGAGACAGTGTGACAATGGCCATTTTTACGATGAATCCAGATTCGATAGCTGCCCCTACTGCCAGGAGGGCGCCGGGGTCGGAAAGACGGTTGCGGCCGGAACGGTAGGGAAGACCGTGGCTGCTGTGCCGGGCGGCGCTGCGCCGGAAGCAGACAGAGGCAAGACGGTGGGCATTATTAAAAAGAAGATCGGTATTGATCCTGCAGTAGGATTCTTGGTCTGTGTTTCCGGTCCCCATCGCGGCGCAGATTATAAGCTGGTAGCAGGCAGAAACTTCATAGGAAGGGCGGCGGCGATGGACGTGGCCCTGGCGGATGACGATACTGTATCCAGAGAAAGCCATGCATTGGTTACATATGACGCCAAGCATAACAGCTTTTCCCTTTCTCCCGGCCAGGGCAGGGGCATCACTTACTGCAACGACGAGCAGGTGGAAATGGTACGCCCCTTAAAAGCCTACGATGTGATCGAGGTGGGAAAGAGCCAGCTTCTCTTCCTGCCCCTGTGCGGCGAGCAATTCCAGTGGAATGAGGAGTAAAGGATGGAGCGTGTACTTTCATGGTTAAACCAGCCGCTGTTTCCGGATACCGTCATCCGCGTCTGGATGGCGGTTGCGGCGGGCGCAGCGCTTCTATTGGCGCTGATTCTCGCCTTTTTCCTGATACGGCGGAAGAAGAAAAAGAAGCGGGGTGATCAGGCGGTGGAAGAACCGATTACGGAACGTCCGGAACCGCTGCCGGAACTGGAGCTTGCCAACCTACAGGGCGTTGGCAGCCGGGAAGAACAGCAGGACGCTTTCGGCATCTCCCGCATGGATCGTTATGAGGAAGACGGGCTGCTCGCTGTGCTGTGCGACGGTATGGGCGGTATGGCGGAGGGCGGCATGATCGCTGCGGAAACTGCCTCCCAGTTGGTGGGGATCTTTCCTTGGGCAGATGACAGCGATGTGCCCGGCTGGGTATACCAGCGAAGCGCCAGAGTCTACCAGCAGTTTCGCGGGCACGGGGGGACTACCCTGGTGGCGGCCCTGCTCAAAGAGAATCGCCTCTCCTTCTGGTGCGTAGGCGACAGCGATCTGTTCCTGCTCAGGGAAAACAAACTCTATGGGTTAAATGCCCGGCAGGAATTTAAGAACGATTTGATTTTGAGGGCACTGGACGGGGCGTTCCCCGTGGAGGAAGCGTTTCAAGATCCTCAGGCGGGAGCCCTTTCGGAGTACATAGGAAAAGAAGAAGTAACATGCGACTATACCCGTATGCCCTTTCTTCTCCAGCCGGAGGACGCGCTGCTGCTCTGCTCGGACGGGGTGAGCGATACACTGACCTTGAAGCAGATTCGGGAAGCCATGGCGCTCTCTTCCCAGGCGTGCTGCGACAAGCTGGAGGAGGAAATCCTGGCCGCCGGTAAGCCAGGGCAGGATAACTATACGGCAATCGCTATGAAATACCATGGAAAAAAAGAGGAGGAATCATAATGGAAGCGAAAAAGTCATCGAGCAAGCAGGTTGTTGCCATCCTGCTGCTGGTTATTGGCCTGGCCGCCGGCGTGTTCGGCGTATTGGGCTTGGTAGGCGGGGGCGGTACGGACCCCTATGAGGCGCGCAAGAGCGTCGTCATGGTGTACTCCTATCTCCAGCTTACCGATGGTCAGTCCGCCGGTGCCATGGGCACTGGTTTTGCCATCGGGAAACCCGGCGAACCGGTGGAATATATTGTGACCAACGGCCATGTGGTGGAATACGGCTATATGGGTCCCAAAGTATATGCGGAGCAAGTATCTTCGGCAGGCGTGCAGGTATACTTCTCTGCAGCGGAAAATGATTATGTTACAGCGGAGGTGGTCTATTATTCTGCTTCCAATGAGAAGGATATTGCGATTATCAGATTGCCGTCAAAGACGGATAAACGAGAAGCCATTCCCATCAGGGACGCAGATGATGTTGCTGTCGGCGACACCGCTTTCGCGCTGGGGTATCCGAGCGTGGCAAGCCAAAGCCAGCAATTCAACACCTACGACGAGGATGACATTACACTGACCAAGGGGATCATCAGCAAGCGCACTAAGCCGGCATGGAGCAGCTACGACGCGTTTCAGATGGATGTATATATCAATCACGGCAATTCCGGCGGCCCGTTGGTAGATGAACGGGGAAATTTGATTGGAATCAACGCTTCCGGCGCAGTGGATGAGCAGGGCAAGAGCGAAGGCGTAAACTTTGCCATTACCTCTGCGGAATTAATCAAAGCTCTGGACAGCGAAAGAATCGAATACACCATGGCAGGCGGCGGACTCTCCTGGACTCAGCCCTGGTTTGCCTATGTGTTCCTGCCCATCGGCGTGCTGGCGCTCATCGGCGGCATCATCCTGCTGGTAACGTCCCAGAAGGGCGGACAGGGGGCTCCGGCACCTGCCGGCGCTGCCGCAGGTATGGGATCTGGAAAAGCGCCTGCAAGAGGCGGCCGCGGCCCTGTGGAAAAACGGGCTGTGCTGCGCGGCGTGACAGGAAAATACTCTGGCCAGAGCTTTGACCTGTTAAAGGGCAAGGTGGTCATCGGCCGAGACCCGGCAACCTGTAACATCGTATTCGATAAAAACACGCCGGGTATCAGCGGGCGGCACTGCCAGGTAGTCTACGACCCGAATGAAGACTGCTTTATCATCACCGATCTGGGATCGTCCTACGGCACGTTCCTGGGCAACGGCAAAAAGCTGACGGCGAATGTGGCGGAAAAATTGTCGACCGGGGACACCTTCTACCTGTGCGACAACGCCAACCGGTTTGTGGTGAGCAAGGAGTAACCCGTTATGGCAGGGTATTGTTTAAAAAACGGAAGAATCCAGGAAGCGTGGGGAGAGGACGCCGCCGGCCGGGAACTGGCGGCTGTCTTCCACCTGACTGCAGACGGTGAAATGAAAGAACCCCACGAGTTCCCGGCGCTGTCGGAAGGTGAAGGGGCGCTGGCGTATGCAGGTGAGTTCTACATTGAACCCCTGGAAGTACAGATTGAATTTCTAAAAGCGGCCAATGCAGAAAAATGGCTGGAGGCGCTGGTCTTGCGGCATGTCGACCGGGTGCGGCAGGTATCGGAGGAACTCTTTGTCATAGCTGAGATAAAATCGTTTGGAGCATGAATGCAACGGACGCGATGGGGGATATTTTGTTCTTTGCCCTTGGAGTATGTTTGTTTCTCTTCGGAATCATTTTGGCATTCTGTTGGACTGTACGGTCAAAGCGTCGCTGCCGGAGAAGAGTGAACGCCGTCATCTGCGATGTGGACGTCAGCTGGACAGACGACGATTTCACCGATTTTTCCATTATCAACTATGAATACCATCCGGTCTACCAGTACACATTGGATGGACAGGAGTATCGGGTAGTATCCCGGGTAGAGTATTCCAAAAAGGACGAAATCAAAGTCGGTAGTTATGAGGTGCTCTTTGTGGATGAAAAGAATCCCCGGTACTTTTCCTGCCCCTCTGAGAATAGGGAACGTGTAATCAGCGCCCTTATCTGGTCTGTGCTGGGAGTTGCCTTTGCACTTTTTCCTTTAGTGGGCTGGGGCGGGTGGATCGGGTTTCTGGTGGCGCTGGGATTGCTCCTGCTGGGTGATCTGTGTTACGATGCCTGGTCCAAAAATCGGAAGGAGTGACTGTATTTTGCTATCAAAATACATCGTTTTATACTTAAAATACATTGCTTGAGGAGGTGGGAGAATGAATCCGGAACGTGTTTGTTATGGCTGTTTCGCGGAAAAAGAACCGGGGATTCCATGCCCCCGATGCGGATTTAATGAGAACGACGAGCAGCCCTATCTTGCGCTGCCCCTGGGTACGATCCTAAACGGGAGATATCTGGTAGGAAAGGTGCTTGGCATTGGCGGGTTCGGTATCACCTATCTGGGATACGACCTGACACTGGAGATCAAGGTTGCGATTAAAGAATATATGCCCTCCGCCCTGGCCACAAGGCATCCGGACCACTATAGTGTGGCGCTGACCGGACGGGTGGAGGAGGATTACCAGTACGGTATGGAGCGCTTTTTGGATGAAGCGAAGATCCTTGCCAAGCTGCAAAACACCCCGCATATCGTATCGGTGCAGAACTATTTCAAAGAGAACGGCACCGCATACTTTGTGATGGAGTACATAGACGGTATGAGCCTGAAAGCCTACCTGGCAAAAAACGGGGATAAGATCCCCTATAACCAGGCGATTGCCATTCTGCAGCCGATCATGGAAGCGCTGGTTCAGGTGCATGCGCTGAACCTCCTGCACCGGGACATCAGCCCGGACAATATCTATATCACATCCAAAGGCGAAAGCCGTCTGCTGGATTTCGGCGCGGCGCGGTTCGCACTGGGGGACGGCAAGAGCGTGTCGGTCATCTTAAAACATGGCTACGCGCCGGAGGAACAGTATTCCAGCCACGGCAATCAGGGACCGTGGACGGATGTTTACGCCATGGGCGCTACCCTGTACCGCTGCATTACCGGGCAGCTTCCGCCAGATTCGGTGGAACGGATCCATGGGGATACCATGAAAAGGCCGTCGGAGCTGGGGTTCCGTATTCCGGCTAATGTGGAAAACGCCATCATGAAAGCGTTGGCGGTAAAAACCGAGGATCGTTTCCCCAATATGGAGGCATTCATCGGGGCACTGAACGGGCGCGTTTCCGTACAGGATCAGGTGGCGGCCAGCATTAGCCAGCGCACCCAGGCTACCGCTTACAGGCAGGAAGGCTACGGGCAGATTGCCTATCAGCAGCCCGCCTATAACGGTGGGGGCGCTGCGGCAGGAAAGCCCTCTGCGTTCTCCCGGTTCCTTTCCTATATGAAAGCCAATCCGGTGGTTGCCTGGGTTTCCGGCGGTGGGCTGCTGGCGGTGATCGCCCTTTGTATTATCCTTCCTATCGCGCTTTCCGGCGGAGGGGAAAAAAGGCCGACAGGAGGGGGCGGCGGTGGGAATACGCCTGTCATCAGCCAACCGCAGACGAGTAATCCGGAACCGACAACAGACCCAGAGCCTACTACAGAACCTCCAGCGGAAATGGTGGCGCAGGATCTTGGCATCCTCAACGCTACGATTGAGATCCCGTCGGATTATACGAGGGTTGAGGAGGAGACGATTTTTATCAATGAGGCTAAAGGCTGCGGTATGATGATGGATTATCTTTGGAACATTGACGGACCCATCTACTCCCTTGCCGATGTGGAATCCCAGAGAGAAGCTATTGCCGCCAACCTGATGCAGAACCTGTTTGAAGTTTCGGATTATCAGATCCTTGCTGCCGGACCCGATCAGGTGGGAAGCGCAGGCGCCTATCAAATCTATCTTGAAGGCACCGACAGCGAAGGCGTCTCCAACGAAGTGGTCATTATGGCGGTGGAGGGGTATGATTTCGGCTGTTATTTCATCATCACGAGCTATCCCAAGGGGGACAAAGCCGCCGAAGCGGAAATCCATTCCATCATCCAGTCCTTTGAGAGCAACGGTGCGCCGGAGACAACGTACAAGATGTACTATGGCTCTAAGAGCGGCGTCAAGGTGATTGTGGACGATGCCGTGGCAGCAGGACGCGTGATGGACACGACTGTTAACCTGGGAGAGGCCGGAGCGGCGGCCGAATTGGTTATTTACCCAACGGACGCGGCAATGGAAGCCGGCTTTGGGAGCGCTACGCCGGACAGCGGGATTGTGGAAATAGGGAATGCCGGCCAGCTGGGAATGAGCAGCCCGGAGGAGGTCTTGCAGTTTCAGAGAGACGTGGCGTCTAGCGCAGGCGTTTCCGTAGGTGAAACATACACGTCGCAGTCGGGCGGTGTGGAATGGCTGTGCATGGATTGGACCATGAATGAATTTACGTTCAGTGTTGCCTCCGCCATGATCGACGGCAAGTGTTACGCTGTTAGCTGCATGTTCAACAGCTCCAACAAAGATGCGGTTGTCGCTTTGTATCAACAGGCCATGGCGTCCGTCCGTGCATGGGAGGGATAACCAGCATGGAAGATCTTATTCTAATTCTCGTTCTGAGCGGCATCGGCCTTGTCACGCTTCTGGTTTCCGTCTGGCTGTTCTACAGGAAGAAAAGAAAAACGACGGAGAAGAAGAGAGCCTGCACGGCGGAATGCCGGGCGGCCATTGTGGACGTGGGAAACTATCACGCCAGAAACAAGCACCGCATGCTGAAAGCCGCAGGGGGTGTTTCCGCGGCGCACTTTCTGAGCGGAGCGGGCGGCACGGGAAGGCGGGCGGCCTCCCTCGGGGTGAAGATGGCGACGCTGGGACTCTACTATTATCCCGTGTACCGGTATACCTACCGGGGAGAGACCTATGAACAGATCGGCAATGTCCCGGCAATGGAGGAACAGGCCCGGAAAAAGGTGGGAACGGAGCTTACGCTTTTTATCGATCCGGCCAAACCTACCAGCTTTTACTGCCTGGAGGAGGAAAAGGATTACTTTCAGCAGCGCCTTGCCTACCTGATCGTCGCTCTTCTCGTCATTGCGGTTTTGATTATGATTGGAGTCATGTGGCTAACAATATAGCTTCAGCGCCTGCCGCAGCGAAACCTGCGGCAGGCGGTTTCCCTAAAAAAGATTGGTGCGGGCGGAAAGGAGGGGGACGCATGAATTTTGCAGAGGATATTGCGTGGATTCTGATTGTATGCGCGATAACATATCCGCTTTACGCGTTATTTTTCGTGCTTGCCCACTTTTACAAGAAAAAGACGCAGAGAGGGAGCGGCTGCACGGTTTTTCTAAAAGCGACCGTCATCGAACCGCTGAGGATTCGGATCAAGCATTCCTACCATTATTTTATGATATACCAATACGAGTATATGGGCTGCATCTATCAAAAAAACACCGGCATCGATTTGGCCTATCATCAGGCGCAGAAGAAGATCGGAACTGAGGTGGAGATTTACATTGACCCGTCTGATCCGGAAAAATACTTCTGTCCCGCCGATGTCAAGATGTATCGGATGACTCGGATCTGCCTTCTGTGCTGCGGGTGGCTTATGATTGTGGGAACGCCCATCGCCTGTTTTATGTTAGAGTATTTACATTAGAGTTATAGATTGCGGCGATCCAAGACGCTGGGGCCGTATTCTGTTCGGTTTGTCTGGAGGAAAGGGAGAAACAGCCCTTGATTGAGGAGATGATGAAGGTCTTTCCGTTCATTCTGGAAGAGCCGGGCCTGATCGCACTGATGGCGCTGGTTTTTCTGCCGCTGGCAGACTTTCTGCTGCGGCGGGGGAAAGGCCAGGCCGGAAACAAAGAGAAGAGGAGAAAAACATGAACTTGGAACATATCTGCTATGGCTGCTTTCAGGAAAAGCCGGACGGTTTCCCTGTCTGCCCTCACTGCGGGTTTAATGCGGAGGAGGAACAGCCGTTTCTGGCGCTGCCCATGGGAACGCTGCTGAACGGCCGCTACATGACCGGAAAGGTTCTGGGCGTGGGCGGGTTCGGCATCACCTATCTGGGCTATGACCTGACGCTGGAGATTAAGGTAGCCGTCAAGGAGTATATGCCCTCCGGTCTTGCTACCCGGCATTCCGATAAGTACAGCGTGGCGCTGACCGGCCGGGGCCAGGAGGACTATCAAAACGGCATGGAGCGCTTTTTAGAGGAAGCGCGGATCCTTGCCAAACTGCAGAATACGCCGAACATCGTGTCAGTGCAGAATTATTTTAAGGAAAACAACACGGCCTATTTCGTGATGGAATATATCGACGGCATGAGCCTGAAGGCATACGTTGCTTCCCAGGGCGGGAAAATCCCCTATGACCAGGCGCTGACCATCCTGATGCCGGTGATGCAGGCGTTGACGCAGGTTCATGCCCTGAACCTGACCCACCGGGATATCAGCCCGGACAACATCTCCATTACCTCCAAGGGAGAGAGCAAGCTGCTGGATTTCGGCGCGGCCCGGTTCTCTATCGGAGATGAAAAAAGCGTGTCGGTCATCCTGAAACATGGCTACGCGCCGGAGGAGCAGTATTCCAGTAAGGGAAACCAGGGGCCGTGGACGGATGTATACGCCATGGGCGCCACCCTGTACCGCTGCGTGACCGGGGAGCTGCCGCCGGATTCCATCATGCGGGTCCATAACGATACGCTGAAAAAGCCCTCGGAGCTGGGCGTTCCCCTGCCTCCGCAGGTGGAACAGGCGATCATGAAGGCGCTCGCGGTAAAAGCGGAGGATCGTTTCTCCACCATGGGGGCCTTTATTGAAGGGATTACCGGGAAAACCCCGGCGTCTTTCCATCACCGTACCATGGCTGTGCCATCCGGTCAAACGGCTGCAGGTTCCGATGGAAAGCCGGGGCTTTGGACCAGATTCCGGCGGAGCCATATCGGGGTACAGATCACGGCGCTGGTGCTGTGCGTTGCTGTGCTGGGTCTGGGCGTCTGGGGAGCAGTAGCGGGGATCGGTGCGCTGACCGGCGGGAAAGCAGAGCCGGGTTCTTCTGACGGGCCATCCGGCACTCCTTTCGATATAACAGTGCAGGAACCCGAGGGCGTAGACGATGTCGCCTTGCAGGACTACGCTCAGGAGTATCTGAATATCACCATGGGGATCCCCCAGGGGTATGCAGAAACAGAGTCCGGCAGCGGAGCTTTTGCTTCATCGGATGGGAGCGCTACCCTGCAGGTGGGATTTTACGATAAGGCCGCCGGTTTTCCGGTGTATACCCTTTCTGATGTGGAGGAGAACGCGGAGAAATATGTCCAGTATTATATCGGCCTGCTGGAGAGCACCAATATCACAAAACAGGAGATCCTTGGTCTGGGTTATCGAACGATTGGATCTCTTAACGCCTACCTGATTCAGTTTTCCGCTACCGAGAGCGGTGGTACTACAATGGATTTTCTGGCGGCGTTCATTGAATGCCAAAATGGATTTGGTTGTTACAATCTGATTGGTTCTTACCCCCGGGGGGATAAGGAAGCACAGGCAGAGATATACGCAGCCTTAGATTCTTTTCGGGCCAACGGGCCGGCTGGTACTATCTACCAGCGGTTTTATGACGAAAGAATCCCTTTTCAATTCCTCTATTTGGAAGATAAGGGTGAGATTGTGATCAATGTAGCCGGAGAAAACCAACTGGAGATGAGCAACAGTAAGATCGGCCTGGAGATATATTCCCAGTACTTGAGTAATGCGCAAAATAAGGAAACACTGTTGGATGCCATAGCAAACGAAACGACGCATACTTCTGGTGTTGAACTGCGTGGAGCGCGTTGGGAAAGCAAGAGTGGCGGGATTGACTGGGTCGTTGATGGGTACACCATAACCGAGGAGGAGCAGATTGCCTATATGGATGTTTACGGCGGAGAGTTCGATGACTATGTGTTCCTAATTCTGGTAGCTGCGGAAGCAGAGGATGACCTCCTCGATGGACTGTTGCTAGATGTAACAAATACAATTCGTCCTGTTAAATAGGTGTACACATATGTTTCCAGAAGAAAGGAGAAAATAAGTGCTGAGTCTAAAAAGAAATGTCAACTGTCCCCGCCGCATGGCTGTGTACGCCGTCTTTGACGTGCTGGACCGGATGGGCTGCCAATACGAGCAGGCGCTGGTCGGCGATATCAAGGCGGAGGCGAAGGTGCTGGGGCATACCAGTGAGTACGCCTTTGCCGTGACGGAACAGACCATCAACACATCGATCCTCCATGTTTCCATGCTCCGTCCGGCAAGCGGCCTGAGTGAGGAGGAAAAACAGCTGGCAGTACGTTATCTGGCAGACAGCGTACTGCAGCATATCGATGAGGTACAGGCTTTAGAATGAGGAGGAAGACGAGATGGCAAATGAATCGAGAGTATTCCGGCTGCCTGCCGGCATGAGTACCCAGGTGGTGGCAAACGCGGTGGAGGCGTTCCTTTCATCCGCTAAGGGGATGGAGGTACAGAGTGCCGAAACCACAGAAGGCTATGTGGTGCAGGGCCGTCAGGAAAAAGACGGCTGGAAGACCATTGCCGGCATGAGGATGGCTACGACGGTGCAGATGATCCGAATGGATGACAACTTAAACGTCACCGTGGGTCAGGGCGAATGGTCGGATAAGATCGGCGCCGGCGCGCTGGGATGGTTTATCGCATGGCCGCTGGCGGTGACTGCCGGTGTGGGCGCCTACAAGCAGAAAAAGCTGCCGGAAGAGATTTTCCAGGTGATTGAGCAGTGCATCGTCTCCGGCGGCCGCTCGGTGGTGGTGCGAAACGCCGGGGCGGAACTGAACGCGGGTATGGTGGTTTGCCCCGCCTGCAAAACCCAGTGTGCGGCCGGCGCCAAATTCTGCAACAACTGCGGGGCGAAGCTGGAAAACAAATGCCCCCAGTGCGGGGCGGAGATACCGCCCGGAAGCCGCTTCTGCGGAGCGTGCGGCGCACCGCTTTGAGATATTGTAAAGCCAGAAGGGATATCCCTTCTATCCTTTGGTATGTACCAAAGGATAGGCAATCTTATTTGACAAGGAGGAAAAATACAATGCGGGCAAAAAGGAAACTGACGGCGCTGCTGCTTTCCCTGTGTATGCTGCTGGGGATGCTGCCCATGACCGCTTTTGCGGCGGGTGTACCGGCTGCGCCAACAAATCTGAAGCTGGAAGTGACAGCGGACGGCTTAAAGGTCAGCTGGGATAAGCCGGCATCCACCGGCGGGCTGGATATCTTTGAGTATGAAGTGACCCTTTACGGACACTTTGACGGCATTGCCGGAGGAAAGACAAAGGTAGAGACAAAGACGGTTCAGCGGGAGACCACCTGCACCTTTACAAACACAGGAAATGCAGAAGGCGTTATCAATCCTAACTACGAGGTAGAGGTAAAAGCGAGAGAAGGCGTCTCCGGCACCGGCGATCCGGACAATCTGGGGAACTACCATGTGACGGAATGGACCGATTGGAGCAATGCGAGTACAGTGTCGTTAGATTGGAATGAAGTTACCTTCAATACGACCACCAATAATTATTATACGGGAGTGGTCGATGTGAGGCTGCCTGACAGCGAGAATAAGCTGTACAAGGAAGGCATAACGGCCACAGGGAGTCCGGATGTCACACAGCCTGATGGTACCACGAGTGATTCTGAGGAACAGGCAGTAACGAAACTGCTCTATCAGTATTTCGAGGAGAATAAGCAAACAGTTCCTGAGCTGGAGAATGTCACCGTGGATGATCTGACGGTCGAAGCGGTGCTTGACAGATTTGAGACATCGCAAGAAGGTGATGGTAATAGCTGGACGCCAACGATCAATGCGACGGTAAATAGGTATTACACGCTCAGACTGGTATACAATCCGGAATCGGATAGCAATAATCCGGATGAAAAGCAGATCGTGAATGCCGTCAATCTGGTGAACGTCAGCAGGAATGTGGAAATGGGACTGACGCCTGCATTCACAGCGACGGTGGACGAGGCGGATCAGGACAAATACGAGGTTTATCTGGAGCAGTGGATCGGCAGCGACGGCAAGAGTATCACCAGCGAGGAGTCTTTCAACAGCGAGATATCGGAAGATGAGAAAATCACGACTTTTGAAGAGGGCGTGACCTACTACTACTCCGTATGGGTGAAGGCGAAGGAGGGATACACCATCTCTGAGGAGGCATCCGTCTATCTGGACGGTCGTCCCGCCGATATTGGTTATACCCTGACGAATAACGATGAGACAAAGAGACCGGACGGCAGCTTTTTAAGCGGCACCTTCCATGGCCTTTTGGAAATGAAGTGCGTCTTTGACCAGATTGAGATAAACGGCATAGAAGTGACTGCGGCAAACAAGGACGATATTCTGGGTGACGCCGACGGTTCGGGCGCTACGGTGTCCTATGACCCGGATACCAATATCCTGACCCTTGATAACGCCGTGCTTACGGCGACCGAAGACTTTAACGCCGTATATTCGCTTATTCCGGACCTTACCATTGTGCTGAAAGGCGAAAACCAGATTAACGGCAGCGGCAGCGCCGAAAACGGGATTTATTCCAACGGGAACCTGACCATTACGGGGAGCGGAAGACTGCAGATAAGAGGCACCGGTTTCGGCCTTTACGGCAACAATGCCATTACGCTTACCGGCGGCGCAGACGTGGATATTATCGTTGACTTTTCCAGCGCCGGGGCGCCTCAGCCGTATTCGGCGGTACGTGCCCTCGGCGGACTGACGGTGGACGGCGCGACGCTGAATGCGAAGAACAATGCAACTCAGGATGCCAGTTTCGGCACTCCGGGCATTAATACTGACCTTACGGCGATTAACGGAGCGAAGGTGAATATTTCTTCCGTAAACGATCACGGCATCTGCGGTGATGTCATCGTCAGCGGAGCCGGAACCGTAGTAAATGCCTCTTCTGCAAGCGGCGAGCACTATGGTATCTTTGCTGGCCAGGAAGATATCTTTGGTGAATTGGGCGGCGATCAGAAGGGGATCTTCACCATCTCCGACGGAGCGGTTGTCACTGCCAGCGGCGGAAAGGGCGCCATGCGCTGGAAACCTGACTTATCTGGCTACACCGATCCTGTTGTAGCGGCCGGTGATTCTGCTGCGGCTGAGGAAATTATTGGCGATCCTGCCGGCACAGAGTATCAGAACGAAAAATATGTGCAGGTTCGTTCCTCTTTGGAGCCGGTTGAACCCACTGAGCCAACGGATCCTACTGACCCGACCACTCCTACCGACCCGACTGAGCCAACCGATCCAGCCAAGCCCGAACAGCAGGGCAAGCCTTCTGGGCAAACAGAAAGCCCGCAGACCGGGGACAGCAGTAATCTAGCGCTGTGGATCGGCCTGATGCTGGCCTCCTGCGGCGTGCTGGGAATGCTGTTCTACAGGCGGAAAAAGGCGGCGGCCGGGAAATAAGGCTGATTAACTGAAACGAAACCGGCAAAAGCGTCTGCAGGCGGGCTGGGTGCAAAGGCTACACCCAGCCCGTTTTGACAGCCGGCAGAAGGAGACAGAATGGCTCATGAAAAAAGTGGCGAAGCAGGCCAGATGGTCAAAAAACAGAATGCTTAGTTCTCTGGAAACCATGGCGATATAGCCTAAACCCGGCAGTAACGAGCTTCGCTCTTAGGAGTGATCTACAGCTTCTTCTTTATACATTCGGGTTTACATTCTATAAAAGAGCTTGCCATGAACCCCCATTACATCCATGGCACCTCTTCTTATCCCTTCATAAATTTGTATGCGCGCAAGCGGACCATAGCGTCTGTTGGCGCGCATTTTGTTATATATGCGGCTTTTCCATAGGATGCCGTAGTCCGCCCAATCAATCGTTTTGGCTCATTCAAAAAAACGGTTGATTGGAGGATATGAAAATGGATGACAGACATCCCAAGAGAAGAAAGGACAAGTATAATCCCTATACCCTGTCATTGGTCGATGGGAAATGCTACCTCTCGTTTAAAGACGGCCATGGGTTCCCGCACAAGTTGGAACTGGATGTAAAGCTCTATGCGCTGTTTGACCGATTTGAATTGGACGATCTCTCCTTCCTCAATGAGCAGGAGAGGCATCTGGATCAGACCGAGCTGAGCGAGGCTCTCTTAAGCCGCCGTGTGCCGGAAAATTAGGCCACAGTGGAAGACGCTGTTTATGAATCCCTACAGACACAGGCACTTCGAGAAGGAATCAGGCGGCTGCCGGAAATCCAGAAAAGAAGGCTGCAGATGTATTTCTTCAATGGGCTTACCTATGAGGAGATTGCAGCACGGGAAGGATGCAGCTATCAGGCGGTACAGAAGTGCATAGCGGCAGCCCTGAAAAAAATTCAGGAATTTTTGAAATAGAGGGTTGTGTTTTGCCTTAGAAGTGAGGTTATGGGTGAAGGGGTTAATCTCCTTCGCCTGTTTCCTCGTGACAAGGGAACAGGCCTTGCTCTTTGACAATTTCATAGTACAGCGCATTTTCTACTTTCCCTCTGCTGTCCCCGAAAGGGACAAGCTACAGGAGCGCAGGCCCGGATGGCCAACCGATACAGGAAACCTCCAAGGCCGGCAAAGCTTCGACGCTGCGGCGCACCCGCAGCGAGGGCCATGAAAGGCAGAGGCATTAAAGATACTTCCGTCCAGTCGACAGGCCGAGCGTGAAGCGGCGTCAACCGTGATCCGTCGCAGCCAACGAGGGCGGCTCTGTGAGAACCACAGGGTGGTGAGATTCCAATGAGGCCAAATGCATGGCCGGGAAATGCGTTCCCGTGTACCGAGGGGGTCGTGGACAAGTATCGGTAAAGGGTCAAAACGATTGATATCAAAGGCGGTGGTCTGCCCCAAAACGGATCGCCGCCTTTCTACATAGGGAGAGGAGGATGAAGTTTGAAACGGAAGGAACAAACCATCGTAGAGAAGGAAATCCCTGGCAGAGAGCATGCCGGGTACGCATATATCTATCCGCTGGACGGCGGAGCCAGGCAGGAATATGTCCTGGAGATGACGCCGGAAAATATCGCCAACTTTATTGGCGCCCATCAGTACGATGCAGAGAAGATCATCCTGACCGACATGCTGGACAACCTGATTCTGGATACTGCGGGCGGGTTCATTATGAACTGCCCAGACCAGATCCTGTGCGGCAGAATACTGCCCCTGCTGGCGCCGATCCAGATGGGGCGGCGAAAGGCAAAGGATATCTTCCGCTCCCACGATTACCGCCACACCATAGCGACCTGCTTCTATGACTCAGGCGTATCCCTGCAGAGCATCCGCGATTACCTCGGTCACGACTATGAGGAGATGACCGAGCAGTATATCGACTACATGCCCAAGAAGATCGAAAAAGCGAGTGAAGGCTACTTCAGCCGGCACAGCCTGGCGTCATACATCAAGAGAGGTGAGGAAAAAGATGGATGAGAAAATATACCTGCGGCCGTTGTATGGAATGGAGGAAATACCGGATGACCTGGCACGGATCATAGGACGTAACCCTTGTTACGACCTGGCAGGGCTGCCATCGCCTAAACTAAAGGAAGAGATTGAAGGATTCATCCGATACCGCAGTACGCAGGTAAGCATCGGAAGAATGCAGGGCGACAAACAGTTCTACAATAAGGTGCGCAGGTTCCTGAAAGAATGTGCAACGGCAAAATCCAGCCTGCAGGATAAGGAGCCGGAAGCCTGGGTCAAACAGTTCCGGACATGGATGTTCAAGGAACACATCCCATTGTATGATAGGAGCAGAGGGCCCACCGGCAAAGAGCATATATCCAAGGCAAAAGAAATTGGATATTTTGAGCGAATGCTCAAGTTCACAGCAGTAGATACCCGCCAGGAAGAAGAAAAAGATGTCTGGGAGTTGGACAAGCTGGATATCGGACACAGAGAGAATCCAATCAAGCAGGTCAGAACGCTGAGTTTTACGCAGATATCCCAGGATGGAATCCGACAGGAGCTGAAGAAAGGGATTTACCTGAACCTGCAGGGGGAAGCCATTACCTGTGTACAGAAGGAATTAACGGCGGCCAGACGCCTGTCGAGGTATCTGGCAGACCGATACCCACAGGTGCAGTCCTGCCGGGACCTGAACCGGGAGATCATAGAGGAATACCTGATCTACCTAAAGACGGAAGCTACAGGGACGAAACACTACCATGCAGATTTGAACCGGCTGCGCACTCTGCTGGAAAGCACCGGGCAGATGTGCGATTACCCAAACCTGGTCGGGCTGTTTCTCACAAGGGACATTCCGCCAACGCCAAAGGCGGCTTTCAAGACCTATTCAGACGCGGAACTAAAGCGGCTGAACCGGGAGATCGTAAAGCTGGATGCGCAGACGGCACGGCTGATGATTATCCACCAGATGCTGGGGACGCGGATATCCGATACCCTGACCCTGATGACGGATTGCCTGTCGGAACGGAACGGCGAGATTATCATCCGGATCCGGCAGATGAAAACCAAGCCCTATGAAAAGCCCATTAGTGCAGAGCTTGCGGCGCTGATCAAAAAGGCGATTGCTTACACCAAAGAGAAATATGGGGATACAACTTACATCTTCGTCGATGAGAAAAACCCCAGCCGACCGATGCCATATACCACCGTACAGTTCCGGATTACGAACATGATCCATAAGAAGGAACTGCGGGATGACAACGGTGAGATCTTCGGCTTCGGGACCCATATCTACCGGTACTACTATGGGATGAAGCTGACCGAGATGCACCTGGACGACTGGACCATTGCCAAGCTGCTGGGGCACAGCAGCGTTCGAAATGTGAAGTATTACCGGAAGATGAGCAACCAGCTTCTCGCCGATGAGACGCGAAAAGCCAGACAAAGGCTCTCTGCGGTAATCCTGGATAACTTAGATGGATGGGAGGCAGAGTATGAACAAATACGACAAGATGATCGCCTGCAATAGGAAGGCCAGCGCCGAAAAGATTGACCTTGCCAGGAGAACCATCTTCGAGATGGTGGAGGAAGGCGAGAAGGTCACAATTCCCAAGCTGATCGCCAAGACAGGATTGTCCAGGGGGTTCTTCTACAAGAATCCAATGGTACGGCAAGCCCTGGACAAAGCGCTGGAGCAGCAGGTTGGGATGATCGATCCCAGGCGTTCGGTTCTGGATATGGCGATGAATAATGAGATCGTTGCCCTGCACGAAAGGATACGGGAACTACAGCAGGAGAATCAGCGGCTGCGGGCAGAAAATGAAAAGATGCAGAAAGCATTAAGCAGGAGGAACGACAAGCTGCTCCGTAATCTATAATCGGATCATACATAGCTCATCGGAGCCAGAGGCGCCGGGGAGCATGGAAAGGAATGCACGGTTTGAATTGACTGTGCATTCCTTTTTGCCTACAATGGGAACGGGAAGTGAACATGAAACACATTTGTGCATACCGTTAAAGCCAGTTATATCAATAGTTTTGAGAGATATACCCAAGTTAATCGATGAACCCACCACCTATCTGGATGTCCGTTATCAGCTGCAGATTTTAAAACTCATTCAGAAGCTGAACCGGGAGTACGGTATTACCATCGTTATGGTTCTCCATGATATCAACCAGTCGCTGTATTACAGTGACGAAATTGTCGCCATGAAAGATGGCAGGATGATTGCTCACGGTTTACCGGAGGAAATCATTACAAAGGAACTTGTCCAAGAGGTATACGGCGTTGATCTGACCATTCAGTCGGTAGATGGAAAACCTTTTGTTATCCCGGTATAAGGGATAACCCTGAATACATGGAAAGGAGGCATAAGCCGTATGAAACAAAGAAAAACGGTGGAGGATTATCTGAAAGCCGTGTATTTGCTGCAAAAGCAAAACGGCTCCGTACGTGGTGCGGATATTGCAGCAGAGCTTCATGTGTCGCGTCCCACAGTTTCCGTTTCGCTGAAAGAGTTGGAAAAAGAAGGCTATCTTTTCTTAGACGGTGCGCGGGAAGTGCATCTGACAGATAAGGGGCAAACCGTTGCCAGAGAAACTTATGAGCGCCACCAGACCTTCCAGTCCCTTTTAGAAGACCTGGGCGTGGATGGGAAAACTGCGGCGGAGGATGCCTGCCAAATGGAACATGCCGTAAGTCCGAAAAGTTATGAGGCGCTGAGAAGGTGGACGAACAGAAAGAAGGCAAGCGGCTGTGAATAATGCAATGCAATCCCTTTTTTACGGTTTTACATCAGTGCTGCTTGTGATAGCGGTTGCCGCTCTGTGTACAGGCGTTAATAAAGTGATGAAAAAAATAACAAAAGGCGGACGAAAATATGATGATCAATAAACGGCTCATCGGCGCCGTTGCCGAGAACAAAAAATACATAGCGGGAAATGTAATTCTACAGTGGTGCTCCCTTACGGCGAACATTGCCCTGATGCTCAGTATTTCCCGGATGCTTGCGGAGCTTTTCAGGGGTTCGGCCTCGGCGCAGCTTTTCACAGTGACGGGAGGTGTTGTAATTCTGGCTCTGGCAGTCCGGTTTTTCTGCTCCATCGGGGCCGCCAAAATGGGGTATTTCTCCTCCAAAGCAGTCAAAAAGACCTTGCGCGAGAAGATCTATCAAAAGCTTTTGCGGCTGGGAAGCTCTTACAACGAACAGGTGAAAACTTCGGAAGTGGTGCAGGTGGCGGTGGAAGGCGTCGATCAGCTGGAAACCTATTTCGGCGCGTATCTGCCGCAGTTTTTCTATGCCATGCTGGCGCCGCTCACGCTGTTTGTTGTTCTATGCTTTGTGAATGTCCCGGCGGCGGTGGTGCTGCTTGTCTGCGTACCGCTGATCCCTGTAGCCATTGCGGCGGTGCAGACCTGGGCCAAAAAACTGCTCTCCAAATACTGGGGGCAGTACACCGAGCTTGGCGACACCTTCCTTGAAAATTTACAGGGGCTTACCACTCTCAAAATCTATCAGGCGGATGCGTTTAAGCAGCAGGAAATGAACGAGCAGGCGGAAAAATTCCGAAAGATCACCATGAAGGTGCTGACCATGCAGTTAAACTCCATCACCATTATGGACCTGATTGCTTACGGCGGCGCGGCGCTGGGCGTCATCATGGCGGTGACCCAGTACCAGAGCGGCGGAGTTTCTCTTGAGGGATGTCTGCTGATCATCCTGCTGGCGGCGGATTTCTTTATTCCCATGCGGCAGCTGGGTTCCTTTTTCCATATTGCCATGAACGGCATGGCGGCCAGCGACAAGATTTTCCGCCTGCTGGATTTAGAAGAAACTAAGCCGGGAATCACCGAAAGCTTTCCTTCGGGACACACCATCTACTGTTCCGGTCTTTCCTTCTCCTATGAGCCGGACCGGGAGATCCTCCATAGCGTTGATCTTACCTTCCCGCAGGGCAGCTTTACGGCGCTGGTGGGGGAAAGCGGCTGCGGTAAATCCACACTGGCGTCGATCCTGATGGGAAGGAACAGAGGATATACCGGAACCGTTTCGGTGGGCGGCGTGCCCCTTTCCTCCATGCAGGAGGAAAGCCTTCTGCGGAACATCACCTACATCAGCCACCAGAGCTACCTGTTCAAGGGCACGGTGCGGGAGAATCTGCTCATGGGAAAACCTGGCTGCGTTTTTAAAAGCGGAGCAGGGGCTTGATACTCGGCTTTTGGAAAAAGCGTCCAATCTTTCGGGCGGGCAGTGCCAACGGCTGGCGCTTGCAAGGGCGCTTTTGCATGACAGCCCTGTCTATATTTTTGACGAAGCCACCTCCAACATCGATGTGGAGAGCGAAAACGATATTATGCGTGAAATTCATGAATTGGCAAAAAGCAAAACGGTGCTTCTCGTTTCCCACCGGCTTGCCAATGTGGTGGGCGCCCACCATATTTATGTGCTGGATCACGGAATCGTTGCGGAAAGCGGTTCACATGAGGAATTGCTTGCCCGCCACGGCCTGTATAAACGGCTGTGGAGTGCCCAGCAGACCTTGGAGCAATTTGGAAAGGAGCGTGCAGGCGTATGAAAAAGCGAAGCGGATTTGCTGTGATGGCACGGCTGATCGGGCTGGTAAAACCTCTGAGCGGCTATATGGCGCTGGCGGTTTTGATGGGGCTCGTCGGGCATTTGTGCGCCGCCTTTATCACCATTTTCGGCGGATACGGTGTGCTGGCAGCCCTTCGGTTTGATGTTCCCTTTACCCTGACGGCAATTTTTGTTTCCGTTCTTGTTTTTGCGGTACTCCGTGGATTTCTGCGGTATGCGGAGCAGGCGTGCAACCACTTTATCGCATTTAAATTGCTGGCGCTGCTGCGTGACCGGGTGTTCCGTGCGCTGAGAAAGCTCTGTCCGGCAAAATTAGAAGGCCGGGACAAGGGGGATTTGATCTCGGTGATCACCTCCGATATTGAACTGCTGGAGGTGTTTTATGCCCACACCATCTCCCCGGCTGCCATTGCACTGCTGTTTACCATCGTCATGTGCCTGTTCATCGGCTCGTTTCACTGGATCCTTGGCGTGATTGCGCTGGCGGCCTATCTGGTCGTGGGGATCGTCATTCCAATGGTGATATCCAAATGCAGCGGGGACGACGGGCTGCGGTTCCGCACCAGATCCGGTGAGCTTTCGGGCTTTGTGCTGGACAGCCTGCGGGGGCTTTCCGAAATCCTCCAGTATGGACAGGGAAAAAAGTGCCTTTCCCAGATGAATGAAAAGACGGATGCACTCTCTGGGGACGAAGAAAAGATGAAACGCACCGCCGGGCGGAATACGGCCATCACCAATACGGTGGTGTTGGCGTTCGATCTGATCATGCTGTTTGCTTCGGCCTTGCTGTATCAAAGCGGCGCAGTGGGCTTCGACGGCGTTTTGATCCCTACGCTGGCGCTGTTTTCTTCGTTTGGTCCCGTGATTGCTTTGGCCGCGCTGGGAAGTACGCTTCAAAACACATTTGCCGCCGGCAACCGGGTATTGGATATTCTGGACGAAACGCCGGTAGTAGAGGAAATCACCGGAAAACCGGAAATTGATTTTTCCGGTGCAAAAACGGAACACGTTTCTTTCTCTTACGGGAATGAAACCATTCTTTCGGATGTATCGGTGACAATTCCGGAAAATGCGGTAGTAGGAATTGTAGGCCGGAGCGGCAGCGGAAAATCCACCCTGTTAAAGCTGTTGATGCGGTTCTGGAAGGTGCAGGAAGGCAGCGTGGAGCTTTCCGGCCGATCGGTGGAAGAGATCAACACCAAAAACCTGCGGGAACTGGAGAGCTTTGTGACCCAGGAAACCCAGCTGTTCCACGACAGCATCAAAAATAACCTTCGAATTGCCAAGCTGACAGCCACCGACGAAGAGATTGAAATTGCTTGTAAAAAGGCCTCGGTTCACGAATTTATTATGACGCTTCCAAAAGGCTATGACACGCCGGTGGGCGAACGGGCGATACCCTTTCCGGCGGCGAGCGTCAGAGGCTGGGGCTCGCCAGAGCATTTTTACACGACGCGCCCTTTATGCTGTTGGATGAGCCTACCAGTAACTTGGATAGCCTAAACGAGGCGGTGATCTTAAAATCCCTGCGGGAAGAACGGGCGGGCAAAACCGTGGTGCTGGTTTCCCACCGGCAGTCTACCATGCGCATCGCTGATATCGTCTATTCGGTGGAACACGGGAGGATGAGCTGATGAAAAGCACAGCCGATAAGCGGGAACGGGAAAAGCGGATGGTATCGGAAATGATTGCCCTGTACTGCCGCAAAAAACACCACACCAAAGGCGGACTTTGTCCCGCGTGCGCGGAGCTGGAAGCCTATGCCAGGATGAGAAGCGACAAGTGTCCGTTTATGGAGACGAAAACCTTCTGCTACAACTGCAAGGTGCATTGTTACAAGCCGGCTATGCGGGAGAAAATCCGGGAAGTCATGCGGTTTTCCGGACCCAGGATGCTGTTTTCCCATCCGGTGATGGCGGTTTCCCATGTGATCGAATCGAAAAAAGAGAAAAAACGACTGGAGGAATCAAGGTGAAAATAAAGAAGCTTTTATATGTGATTTTAGGCTGTATCGGTTTGGCTCTCGGAGCCGTGGGGGCTGTATTGCCGCTTCTTCCGGCCTTTCCGTTTTTGCTTTTGGCGGCGTTTTGCTTTGCCAAAAGCTCTGAAAAACTGCACCGTTGGTTTACGGGAACAAAGCTGTATAAAAACAATCTGGAAAGCTATGTAAAAGGACAGGGCATGACGTGGAAAACCAAGATCCGGATCATGATTACGGTGACGGTTCTAATGTCGATCGACTTTATTATGATGCATGCTGTTCCGGTGGGAAGGATCGTTCTGGCTTGTGTTTGGGTATTCCATATTCTTTACTTTGTTTTCAGAGTAAAGACTATTAAACAAACCAATGGTAATCGCTAACATATGAAATGACTTATCCTGAAGGAGGTTAAGAAAGGAAAGCAAAATAAAACTCCTCCAATTAGGGGAGTTTTACCGTGTTTCATTTAGAGATATCGGGTATATATAATTTATGTACAGTAAGCGCTTTTGTCTACGGACAATTGCGCTTTTTTTATTTTCCATCGAGTAAGTTCTGGCTGATAACCCATAGCGGTCGGTCGCCGCCCCCGACAATCTGAATTTTCAATAAATTTCAGATTGATCGGAGGAAATAACTATGGCTTACAACAAAGCCAAAGCGGAAAAAGAATGGCTCCGCTGGAAAGAAGCAGAAGAAAAGAAACTCAGAGAACTCGGCGTGGATGAGGAAACCATCCAGCGCCTGCATACATACGATTGGGCTCAGTTTAATAAGGAACGCCAATACCTACAGCGACAGGTGGAATGGTCGCCCTATGTGGACTGGGTATCGGCGCAGGATTTGGAACTGCCTGTTGAGGATACTGAATCCTTGCTGGATAGTATCGAGGACATGGAACTTTTTTCTTTGTTACATACTGTGGACAAGCTTACCCTCGAAATTCTCTTTATGAAAATGGATGGATATAGCAGCAAAGAAATAGCGTCTGCTTTTGGAATGGATGAGTACGCTGTCAATATGCGAATTTACCGCCTACGAAAAAAAATAAAAAAATATTTATGACCTGCGTTATATTCCGCCTCTTTTCATGGGCTATGGGGCGAACGGGGAAAAAGAAACGTTCGCCTTGCAGCTTGAAAAGTGAATACCAGCCATGCGGGTACATTCCCGCCTAAGTGAGCGACGCAGGAAAAAGCGCCATGACGAGCCGCATACAAACCGCCTCCCATTTATTCGTGGGACGGTGGTTTGTGTTGTTGGTTTTGAGCGATGCATTTTGACCGGAAAGAGGGAGCAGTTCCCCTTTTTGCCACGACCTTGGGCGGGGTATTATGATACGCATTATCGTTTGCCCACACGTCAGATGGGTTGGCCGACCTTGGGTTGTAATCAGCAAGACCTTTGGGGAGCCAGTGAACGGTTTGTAAACTGCAAGCCTGCCCGTATGGTTCCCAAGGTTGCCGGGGGGGCGAGCAGCGAATACGGCACATCAAAATCAAACCTTTTTATTTTTATTCAGATTGCCGTTGACGGCGAATCCGTGCGGCGCAGCTTTCAAACTGCGCCGCATTAGTTTGCCGCCAACACATACGAGCAAACTGCTCAAAGGAGAATGTGCCGAAATGAATAAGCCTACTTTGAAAGAGCAGGCACACGGAGAGATTGAAAAGATTTTCAGAATTCTTTTGCCTCAAAATGGTTTGGCGGTTCGGGAAGAACAAATTACCCTCTGTCACGCCATGCTGGATACCCTGCTCAAAAACAACATCGCTCTGTGCGACGCAGGCGTTGGGATCGGCAAGACCTATGCTTACCTGACCGCCTGCATTTTACTGAAAAAGTTTGCCCCGCATGGACCTGCAGGTTCTCAGCCGGTGGTAATTTCTACCTCCAGCGTTGCTTTACAGGACGCTATCATCGGAGAATACATTCCCTTTTTATCCCGGATTTTTCTGGAGAATCGTATTATTTCAAAACCCATCCGGGCAATCGTAAGAAAAGGAAAAGAGCGTTTTGTCTGCGACGCCCGGCTTTCTCAAAGGTTGGAAGCGGTCAAAGATAAGAATAAGAATGCGGAACAGCTCAAAGCATTGCTTTCCCTCCGCACTTATTATGATTTGGACTCCGTAACCGACCTCAGTGGATTTGACCGGCGGCAAGTATGCGTCCCAAAAGTTTGTGAGAAAACTTGTCCTTTGCGAAGCGCCTGCCGGTATCATCAATACCTGAAGGAAGCCAGAAGTGCGGAGATTTTCGTCCAGATATGCAATCACAATTACTTGTTGGCAGACGCCGCCCATCGTTTACAAGAACTTCGTCCCCTTTTGAATGACTATCGGGCTTTGGTAATCGATGAAGCTCACAAACTGCCGGACGCGGCTCAGCAAATGTATGGGCGAAGCCTGTCGGCAGAAGATTTCAGCGAGCTCTGCACTTTGCTGGCAAAAGAAAAATATGTCCTCGCAGCCCAGCGGCTGAAAGAAAAGTTTACTGCCCTTATAGGAGCCATGTGCCGGGGCGAACTGCTGGAAGAAGCACAGCGTACCGCCTTTGTCTTAACGCCGGATCGGGAAGCTGCCCTTCGGGACTGCATCTCCCTTCTTCGGCAGATCCAAAAACAGCTTGCGCCTCACCTCCCACGGTGGATACTTTACCGGCTGGGAACAACAGAGCAAACCCTCAACCTGTTTTTTACCGGGGATCGAAAATACATTCTTTACATCCAGTATGACAGGGATGGAAGTCCCAGCCTGTGCGCCGCCAGCCGGGAAATGCCGGAACAGCTGCGCCATGCACTATGGTCGAAGGAAACACCAGCGATTCTGACATCCGGTACCCTTATGGCCGGGGGCAGTTTTGACAGAACCCGCCAGCTCATGGGTTTGTCCGCAAACAAGCGGCTGGATGATTTTATTGCGGTTTCTCCCTTTGATTATCAAGAAAACTGCCTTCTCTACATTCCAAATGATCTTCTAAAAACACAGATGGGCAGTGAACAGGAAGCCAAGTGTCTGGCAGAGCAGATCTGCAGACTGGTATCGGCCACTCACGGCCACACTCTGGTGCTTTTTACTTCCTACTCCCTGATGGGCGCTGTTTATAACCAAGTAAAAGAGCAGCTGTCCTTTCCGTTAATGGTGGTATGGCGGCATTCGCAGGATGTCATCCACCAGTTCAAACAGGCGCAGAATGCTGTGCTGTTCGCAGCGGGTTCCTGTTGGGAAGGTGTGGACTTTCCCGGCGATATGGTATCGTCGCTCATCATTGTACGACTGCCTTTTCCTGTTCCTGATCCTATCAGCGAAGCGGAACGGGAGCAGTATCCCACCCTGCAGGACTATATCCGAGAAGTCATTATCCCGGATATGCAAGTAAAACTCCGGCAAGGGTTCGGACGGGCTATCCGTACTGAAACGGATACCTGTGTGGTGAGCATTCTGGATTATCGTGCAGCTCCCGGAAAACGATATCACCGAGCTGTGCTGGAAACCCTGCCACCACTTCATATCGCCAGAAAAATCGAAGATGTAGAAGATTTCATCCGGACCAAAAAAAGCCCGGATTATTTTATGCCGTAAAGGAGAACCACCTATGAATCAAAAATATTTACAGGGACTTTCCAGCAATATGGAAAGTCCAAACGAAGCTGTCTTTTTTGAAGCGACTCCCGAAAATATCACAGCATTTTTAATGCAGCACCAATGGGCACAAATGTCTGCCATAGGAACTGTTGACGACCGATCTTTTTTAACTGCAAGAATGGGACTTATTGACACTTGCCCTGATCAGGCATATTTATCGCAAAAGCTCCTTCCCATTTATGCCAAGGTTCAGATGGGGGACATTCCTGTCCCGGAATTAAAAACTGTCCCCCAAGAAATCGCTCTTGCAGAAGAATGTCCCAAGCCGGACTGGAACTATTTGCGCTGGGAAGGATACAGCGATAAGAAATATCAGGATATTCTCAGCGGAAAGGCTCTTTTGGAAATGCCTTGGATGGGAGAAAAAACATCCTTGGAACTACAAGTGCGCTCTTACTATAGCGGCGGAAATTTGGCTCTGCTGTTAGTGGATTGGAGTCAAGGCGATCCGGAACCATGGGGAGATCTGAGCGTGAATTTGGGGAAATCCATTGCAAAAGACTGTGCTTTTATTGACGTCAACAATTTGGGAAATGATATTCTTTCGTGGATAGAGAAAAACGGGCTGGGTTCCCCCACAGGCCGAAATGAGCAAAGCGGATTTGTAGTTTATCCGGAATATCGCTTTCATCCAGACCGCCTGAAAGAACTGGATGATAAGGGATATGCCGAGTATGAAAACCTTCTGGAACAGCAACAAAAACACATGAAAAAAGGCTGGGACAGATGAGCGCTGTATACATTGCATTTTTACCAATAAGGAGATTGATATAGATGAATGAGAAAACGGAACCGGAAAAGGAATATCCTTATATAGACCGTCCTATGTGGTTATACAGCCGAAGCAGCGATAAGAAAATATCGGCTCTCATGCAGCAGATGCACGAGTTGTTGGAAGAAGCCCAGCACCGCAGTTACACGGTTGTAGGCACTTCACAGGATATGGGGACTGGCAGAAGCATGGCTCGGATGGGATTACAACAAATGATGCGCTCTGTGAAAGAAGGTCATGTCCGTGCTGTGCTTGTTCGGGATTTAACCCGCCTGAGCCACGATCCCGCCATCCTAATTCAAATACTGGAATTTTTGCAGGACCACGATACGGTACTGATCACCACCGAAAGTGACCTGCGGTATGAACTCTATCTCAAAGGGCTGGAAAACCGCTTTTTTCAAAGAGCAGCTCGAAAGAGTCTCTCTCTGCCGTGGTAAAGGGGGGATATCATGAACACTACATACAATCCCGATGCACCTACCCTTACTGTAGTTAATGAAATCAAATATTATATGGCGCTTTCGGCGCTAAAAAAGATGCTGGCTGATGGCGTTATAACCTCAGAAAATTACAACAATGCCACTGTTGCTATTGCCGAAAGATACCGGGTTTCGAGATACGATATTTAGTTGTTGTCGTGATAGCTTTCTACCAGACATTGTGGTAGTGTTGTTGCTGTGGAACGGTCATAATAGATGCCTCCCAAATAAGTGCAGAAAGGATGGTGCAGAGAATGCCACAGGTGCAAATCATCGAACCCACAATAAGACCACAAGAGCAAAAAATCCGGGTTTGCGCTTATGCACGTGTGAGCAGCGACTCCGACGATCAACTTAATTCCTTTTCTGCACAGGTTGAATATTTCACACAACTGATACAAAACCACAGCAATTGGGAATTCGTTGATATTTATGCCGATGAGGGCATAACCGGTACCAGAGCCGATAAACGTGATGAGTTCCAAAGACTCATGCGTGATTGTCGAGCTGGGAGAATAGACCGTATATTGGTTAAATCTATTTCCAGATTTGGGCGAAACAGCACGGACTGTATCGAAGCTGTGAGGGAACTCAAAATGCTGGGGGTTACTGTAGCGTTTGAAAAAGAAGGCATTGACACTGGACAAATGACTAACGAAATGTATTTTTCCATGTACAGTGCATTCTCACAGGAAGAGTCAACCTCTATTGCAAAGAATATGCGCAGGGGCGCAGCCATGCGGATGAAAAACGGAACCTATCGTCTGTCCCAAGCACCCTATGGTTATCGTTTAGATGAAAAAGGCGGTTTCCTAATTCAGCCCGAAGAAGCAAAAATCGTCCGAAAGATATTCGGGGATTTTCTTTCAGGAAAGAGTATTCAAGAAATTACCAATGAACTTGCGGCAGCTAAAGTGCCAAAACTGAAAGGAAACCCTGTGTGGAGTGCCACTGGCGTCTCGTATATTTTAACTAACGAGCGTTACATAGGGGACGAATTATTCCAGAAACGCTTTACCACAGATGCCTTTCCATTTAAAAAAGTGAAGAACCGTGGAGAGAAAAGTCAGTTTTATGCTGAAAATACCCATGAAGCTATCATTAGCCCTAATGTGTTCAGAATGACACAAGAACTTCTTAAAAAGAAAAATCAGCTCCATGGCCGAAAAAAGGAAATGCAATCCTATACCTTTTCTAAAATGCTGGAGTGCAGCGAATGCGGGAGTACATTCTGCAGACGTGTAACTAAAGCTGGAACAGTGGTCTGGTCTTGCTACCGTCATTTTCGTGATAAAAGATTATGCACCATGGAAAATGTGCAGGAATCTGAAGTGGAATCAGCATTTGTTACCTTATATAATAAACTGGGGAGAAATCGCTCAGAGATTTTAACACCATTTATTTTACAAGTGGAAAACCTGCGTGATAAAAACTTTATGTCCCATCCGGGGGCAATGCAGTTGAACAAAGAAATAGCGGATCTGTTAGAGCAGAATCATGCACTGGCTACTTTAAGAGCCAAAGAGTGCATTGATTCTGCTTTCTTTATGAGTGAAACCAATGCCAATAATGCCAAGTTGGAAAATTTGCGGAAAGAGTTACAACGATACCGTGATTTAAACGACTACCGAGAAATTCTCGATGGAAGCCATTTGCTTCTGAAGATTTTCGATGAACAGGAAAGTATCCTACAGTTTGAACCTACGGCATTTCGTAACATGGTTATTAAAGTGAGGATTTCCTCAGAAACTATCTGCTTCCAACTAATCAACGGGATGGAACTGGCTGAGAGAAGATAGGAGTTATACCAATGAAAAAGAAAAGATATCTGCCTTTCGGTTATCAAATGGAAAAAGGGAACATTATCCCACACCCTGACGAGGGACCTTTGGTGCAGGTTATCTTTTCGAAATACCTTGAAAGGGCAGCGCTTTCATCTCTTGCTAAATATGCTGCATTATCGGGTATTCCCTATCGAGAAGGATCAGAACGATGGAATAAAACCATGATTTGCCGGATTTTAGACAATCCCAAATATGTAGGCATCGAAGGATTTCCGCCACTGATTTCAAAGGAAGAATTTGAAGAAGCTGCATCCCTTAGAAAATCTAAGGCAAAACAATATGGCGGCAGCCTTTCTGCAGAAATGAAAAAAATCCGCCAGCAAATTTGCTGTGGGATTTGCGGGAACTCCCTGAAGCGAGTCAACATGAGGACGGGATATATTCTGTGGGAATGTCCGGAATGCGGAATTAGCACAGATTATCTTTCAGATGAACTACTGCTGCAGGGTGTAACCATACTGTTAAACCGAGTTATTAAAAATCGGGAAAAAATAAAACCGGAAGAAAAGCACTGCGAATGCCTATCCATCGAAGTCATGCGACTAAACAATGAGATTAACCGGCAGATGTCCAATCCTTGTGCTAATGCGGATCAACTGCTACAGCTTATTATGGATTGTGCCAAAGCAAAGTACGCAGTCTGCGATAGTGGCATCTCGGAACAGATGACTTGCCTTATACAAAAACGGTTAGAACATCAACATCTACTTTCCGATTTTGACTATGAATTGTTTAACAGTATTGCAGAAAAAATTCTTATTCAACCGAACTCATCCATTCAACTTCAACTGCGAAATGGAAAAGTAATATAGCCTACCGGAAAGGAGCATTTATATGGAGCGACAACTCCCTGACAGACAAAAAATCATCCGTGAAATCAAACCCTCGCCAGTGCTGCAGGCAAGGACCCGAAATCATAAATTGCGAGTAGCAGCTTACTGCCGAGTCAGTACCGATCAGGAAGAACAGCAAACCAGTATTGAAAATCAAATTGCTTATTATGAGGATTTCATTCATTCGAATCCTGAATGGGAATATGCTGGTGTTTTTTCAGATGATGGCATAAGCGGAACCAGAGATGAGAACCGCCCCGGATTTATGGAAATGATTAAGCAGTGTAAAAAAGGAAAAATTGACATGATACTGGCAAAGTCACTATCCAGATTTTCCCGAAATACACTCCAATGCATTTCATATATAAGAATGCTCAAGGATAGAGGTATCATCATCCGATTTGAAAAAGAGGGGTTGGACACTTCCCGTGTAACCAGCGAAATATTCTTCACATGGACCAGCGCCTTCGCTCAAGGCGAAAGCGAATCCCTGAGCAACAACGTCAAATGGGGAAAACGCAAGGGTTACAGTCAAGGAAAATTCACTTTTCCTTATGCGAGTATGCTGGGCTATAAAAAAGGAGAGAATGGAGAGCCGGAAATTGTACCGGAAGAAGCAGAACATATTAAAATGATTTTTAACCTGTTTCTGCTGGGGCGCAGCCTGCGTCAGATCAAGGAAGCATTGGAACGACGAAACATACTCACACCACGAGGTAATACCGAATGGGGATTATCCAGCATTGAGCATATCTTGCGGAATGAAAAATACATGGGGGATGTGCTGCTGCAAAAGAGTTATACCGTAGACTTCCTAACTAAGAAAAAGAAGAAAAACAATGGAGAACTTACACAATACTACATCACCGATAACCACCCGGCTATCATCCCTCGTGAGGATTTCCTAAATGTCCAGCTTGAACTGACCAGAAGGAACAGCAAAAAGAAGGTTTCTCAAAAGAAAACCAAGAGTGCGCTGGGCAAATACTGCAGCAAGTATGCCCTTTCCGAAAGGCTGGTTTGTGGGGAGTGCGGTTCCATGTACCGCAGAACTACTTGGGTAAAAAAAGGAAAGAAAAAAGTAGTTTGGCGCTGTATCAGCCGATTAGAATTCGGAACAAAATACTGCCAACACTCACCGACTTTGTTAGAAGAAACCTTGCATCAAGCAATACTCCAATGCGTTCAGAGTGTGGTTGAGGATAAGGAAGATATTCTGAAAACTCTGCGTGACGTACAAGAAAACATTATCCTGTTTACAGGGAATCAAGTTACGCCGCAATCATTGGAAAAGCAAATAGATAAACTACAGCAGGAAATGTCGGCCTTAGTTAAAATTGTTGCTCAAGGCGGCGACAGCGACTTCTATGCCGCAAAGTTGCGGCAACTTTCCGAACAAAAAATGGAGCTCACCAATCAACTGCAGGAAGTTCAGAAAAAGAAGATGGCAAATCAGGCACAGGAATACCAATATCAACAAGCCCTGATTTATATCAACAACGAGGAAAACTTAAATCTCACGGAGTTTAATGATGACTTTATCCGAAGAATCATTGAACAGGTGACCGTTCTATCCGCAACACAAATCAGGATACGATTTGTCGGTGGATACGAACAGGATGCAAACCTGCCATTAAAGAAATAGGTTGCCTGCAAAGAAATAGCACCGATGTCCTCAATCCGGGGGCATCGGTGCTATTTTTTTGTGGGTAACTTTTCGATCCATAACTCTCTTAACATTCCATAATATCTCCTAAAAATCTTTTGTGGAAAAGACTGGACAAAGCTTTGCAGCGTATGCTATAATAATTAAACAAAAATTTTGTTACAGTGTTTACCATGATCCCGGTTAAACTCAGCGCAAGATTTTGGGCAAAAAATTTTATTTTTTAATTTTTTTGCCGTTTCACAGTTGACTACAAGGGGGGATCTAAAGTGTCCACCCCTTCCAGACTAAGTCCGAACGCGATTCGCGTTCGGACTCTTTTCTTTTTGGGTTAAGATGCTCGTGTTTACAACGCATCTAAAGTGTCCGCCCCTCCCATCTGGAATACTACCGGAATTTGGTGCATTTTATTTGTGAAATTACCAGATAACCGGCAGTATTTTTTATTTTAAATCTTTGAGTTTTGCAGGCTTGTCCGAGCTTTTTCCTTACAGTAATCTTCCTCGCTTGTTATAAAAGCGCGGGAATCAGCGCTATCACTTTTCTGCCGCTCCTTTATGTGCATATGGACAGAAGCCAATGGCCGCTGTTTTATAATAGACAATATTTCAATAAGGAATTTTCAGGCGCAGACGTGCAACAGTAATTTTTCCAGCTGGCTACTCAGCCTCAATAATGGTACCGCTTTCGGTATTTAAAAAACATGAAACAGGCCAAGATGACTGCCATTAACTCTGCGGCTGGGGTAGCCAGCCAGATCCCAATAACATCGAAGAACGCGGGAAGGATCAGCATGGCAATCATGGTAAATACAAAAGTACGGGAAAAGGCAAGCACAGCTGAAATAATTCCGTTGGAAAGTGCAGTGAACATTCCGCTTGCGAAAATGTTGAATCCTACAAAAAGCAACGCTAGCGAACAAATACGGTTTCCCTGGACAGCCAGATCATAAACAGCGCTCCCGGGCCTGGCGAAAATAGATACCAAAGGTTCTGTAACAATCAGAGAGACGATTACTGTTGCCACAGCAATCGTACCGATAATTATCAGGCTGGTTCGGATTAACCGTTTTAACTTGCCATGGTTCCGCTCTCCATAGTAAAAGCTAATCATAGGAGCTACGCCATAGGTATAACCAGCATAAAGAGAACCGGCAAGCGCCAATACATAAGAAATAATCGTGATTGCGGCAACTCCATTTTGTCCCACATATTTAAGCATTGCCCAGTTGAACATCAAGGTAATGATACCATTGACTAACGCGGCTGCCATTTCTGAACAGCCGTTTGTAACGGTGTTTCCAAGCACCTTGAAACGGCAGACAGGCTTCACAAAATGAAGCAGACTATTTTTTTTAGAGAATACAAAGAAACCTACAACCGCTGTAATGGAATACCCTAATCCAGTGGCAACCGCCGCGCCTCCGATTCCTAAATGAAAGACCGCGATAAACAGGTAGTCAAGCATAATGTTCGCAATCCCGCCGGCGACGGAACAGAGCAGAGACAAGGTCGCTTTGCCCGCGGCAATCATGTAGAGGGTAAAATTATTCATTAACAGAATTGGTACGGTAAACAGCAGGTAGCAGCTTAAATATTCCCGGCAGTAGTCGGAAACTTCTGCGGAAAGAGACATAGAGCTAAAAAAGTTTCCCATAAATAGATAGCCAATGCCACACATTACAAGGCCAGCAAAAATATTTACTATGATTAAAAAAGTAAAGTCCTGCATTGCTTCATCGTTTTTCCCTTCTCCCATTTTTTTCATAATGGCTGCGCTGCCCCCCGTCGCAAGCATAGTTGAAATTGCTGTGACCAGCGCTATGATGGGATACACCAGATTGATCGAGGATAAAGCGTTGGTGCCGATTAGATTTGATACAAACAGTCCGTCAACCATCGTATAAAAAGACATAAAAACGCTCATGGCAATTGTTGGAACTGCAAATCTAAGGATGCTTTTTAAGGTGACGGGTCTGCTGTACGCAGCTTCATTGTTCATAAGGAATCCCCCTTTTTTCTTGCGGATATCATCAATATAGATTATAATAAACCGTACAGTAACAGGACGGTCAAGGGGGTTAAGAAATGTCTGAAGGAAAAAACACCTTGTTTACCATCGGCCAGTTTGCGGCTTTGCATGGAATCAATAAAAAGACGCTGATGTGGTATGATGAAATAGGACTGTTTCAACCAGCGGTGATTAGTGAAGAAAATGGGTATCGGTATTATAACTATTATCAAAGCTCAGTGTTGGAAACCATTCTAATGCTTCGGGATATGAAGGTGCCTCTTGCTGATATTAAGTCATTTATAAAAAACCGGTCTGCGGAGAGTATGGAGATATTACTGAAAGAAAGGATAAAGGAATTAAACACGGCAATCGCCAGTATGAAAGCGGTACGGGCCAAGCTGTACAGCCGGCACGACGACATGGCCGCGTTGCTGGAACTGGATTTGTCCGAGATTTCCATCATAGAGAAAGAGCCGAAATATCTTGCCATAGTGAAGATCGCGGCGAATACCCCTTTGGAAACGCAGATTGAAATGGTTGTTTCAGAAATTAAAAAGCATCAGCTTCCACGTATGTATCAGGCTTCCTATGGCTCTATGCTTCCGGTGGAAAACCTGTACGCCCGCCATTTTGATGATTATGCGGGTTTATTTATAGAAGTTCCTGACATTACAAATAAAAAAGGGCTGCATAAGCAGCCGGGAGGAACTTATTTGCGCGGGTTCAGCGCCGGAAGCTGGGAGAAACTACCCTCGCGTTATGAAGAGATTCTTCAATACGCCAGGCGGAATCATTTGCGCCTTTATGGACACGCTTATGAAATTGGGATCAACGAAATGGTGATAGATAAAATCGACGATTATATCACGAAAATAGAAATTCCTGTCGCCTCCGAGGGCGTATGAAAGGAATCCCGCATGCTGGGCTCAGAATTGGGTTAAAAACAAAAATCAGTAAGTTAGGTTAATCGGCTTTCAGAGACTGCTGGTATTCTCCGGGAGTTACCCCGAACAGCTGCTTGAAAACGTAAGAAAAGTGTTTTACGCTGACATAGCCTACCTGGTTGACGATCTCATAGATCCGTAGGCCAGGGTTTTCCTTCATAATCCGTTTGGCATGCTCCATGCGGACGCGCGTGACATATTTACTGTAAGATTCCCCCAGCTCCTTATGAAACAGCGAGCTCAAGTAATTTGGGGAGACGTCGATTTTTTCCGCTACTAAGGCCAGGCTGATAGGCTGGGCGTAGTTAGTGTGGATATAATGCTCTGCCTGGGAGACGATACCGTTTTCAGATTTGTTCCGATCCGCTTTTTCTTCCTCAGAAGGCAGTAAAAACGAAGCGGCGGAGGTGTAAAACGCCTGTATCGTATCCTGATCGGAGGATTTGCAGGCACAGAGAGCGGAGGCCGCGCGGTTGAGACGATCCGGCGGCCAGGCCTGGGCAGATTTGGCCAGCCCCTTGATCCAGTAAAGGCCAAACCGCAGCGCCTCTGTTTCCGTTTTTCCCGGCAGCAGCTGAATGATAGACTGCAGCGCCAGCTGCCGTGCCAATGAGTTTTTATCCAGCAGGGCGGAATGCAGCGAGGAAACATAATGGTTAAGCCTGGTTATCTTGTTCTGGATTTCAGAGGAGATCTCCTTTGTGGTATAATAAGCGCCGGCAGTGAAAAACAAACGGCCGCACAATGCGGTATAGGCCTGGCGGTAAGCGGCTTCCGCTTCCATAACGTCGAAAAGAAGGCCGCTGACCCCGGCGGAAATGGAAAGGCCGGCGTGCTCAAGCATTAATTGGGAAACCTGCTGATAGATATGAAGCGCCTGATCTTCGACCGCTTCCGTGTCGTCATCGGAAAGCAGAAGCAAGGTGTTTTCCTCCTGGTCCAGCGTGACCCAGCTTCCCAGCGCGGCTTGCTCGGTGTATTCCAGGGTTAAACGGTACAGCATATACCGAAAGACAGGAATATCGCTTGCCTGAATACCGTTTCCCAGTAAAACATCTTCATCCAGACTCAGCAGAAGCATGACTCCGGCACCCTCGATGAGACTGATTTTCATGCGGTGAATCAAAGGGTAAAGGGATTTGACCTCTACGTTTGAGTTTTCGATCATCGCCCGGATGAACCGGGCGGCAATCTGCTTTTTTCCGTCCTCCGACATCTCCAGCAGGCTGTGGTATGCCAATTCCTCCGCCCGCTCTGTTTGTAAGGAGGACTTTATTTTTTGCAGCACGGCTTTCAGTTCAGTAAGAGAAATCGGCTTTAATAAATAATCCGCCACACTGCACTGAATGGCCTGCTGTGCGAATTTAAATTCGTCATGGCCGGATAAAATGACAATTTTCTGTTCTGGATTCCGGCGGTGAAGCCGCTCGCAGAGCTCCAGCCCGGACATCTCGGGCATTTTAATATCGGTTAGAACCAAATCCGCTGAATGGCTTTCAAACCACTCCAGAGCCTGGATGCCGTCAAGGCACGCGCCGGCGATTTCCCAGTCCGGGTCCTGCTTGGGAATTGCCATTTTCAGATAATCCAGGGTGAGGCTTTCATCGTCAACCAGTAATACTCGGTACATCCTGCTCACACTCCTTTTCCAGTAAGGGCAGCTCTACCCGGCATGTCGTTCCCGCGTCGGGCTGGCTGGAGATACGGATTCCGTAGCAGCTTCCATAATGAATCTGGATGCGCTTGTTTACGTTTTCCAAGCCGATGTGGCCGTCCGCGCCGGGAGAAACGCTTTGGTTCTCGTTTTCCGCCGTGCGGCCCAGCTTTTCCCGCAGCGCCTTCAGCTGCTCCTCCGTCATGCCCTTTCCGTCGTCGCTCACGACAAAGTAACAGCGGCCTTCCTTCAAAAAGCCTTCTACGGTAATTTTCGTCCGCCGCCGCTGGGTTTCACAGCCATGAATGACCGCGTTTTCCACCAGGGGCTGTAAAATAAACGCCAGGATATATTGTTTTTTCAGACCGCCATCCAGCTTGAGCTCATAGGACAGCCTCTGTTCAAACCGGCTGCTTTGGATTCCCAGATAGGCGTCCAGTATGGCGAATTCATCCTCCACCAGCACCTCCCGGTCCCACTTGGCCATGCCCCGCAGCAGCCGGTGCAGCTTTTCGATGTTGTCCACCGCCTGCTCCAGCCGGCCCACCTGGATCTGCATGCTGATCATATTCAGGGTGTTATACAGAAAGTGGGGTTTAATTTGGCTTTGCAGAGCGTGCAGCTGAGCCTCGGTGTGGAGCATTTCCGCCTCGTATACCTTCTTCGCCAGTTCGGTGTTTTTTTCAATGTTGTCGTTGATGGTTTTGACCATCGCGTTAAAGGAATCCCCGAGATAACCAATTTCATCGTTGCGCTTGGAGGAGAAGGAGACCTGAAAATTGCCCTTGCGCACCTCCTTCATCAGTTGAACGATGCCCATCAGGGGCTTTAAAAAGCTATGGGTGAAAATCAAAAGCACCAAAATCGCGGATAAAGAGCTTAGGGTGGCGAGCAGGAAGGTAAAATCCCTGGTTTTCTGGGCGTTTTTTGTCAGCTCATCCAGGGAGTTGACCGCCACGATGGTCCAGTCCGCGCTTTTGACCTGGACAGTGTTCACCATATATTCCGCGGAGCCTATTTTTTCAATCCAGGAGCCGGAGGAGGCCAGCGCCACGCTGGATAAAAGCTCCACCTGTTCCTGGGAAGCGCTGTTGTATATTAGATTTTTGTCGTTGTCTATAATAAAAACGCCGCCCTGCTCCCCCATGTTGACTTTTCGGGCGATATCGGCGATCCCACTATAGCTGGCGTCTACCTTGATGACCCCGATCACCTGGTCGATGTTTTGCACGCTTTTCAGCTGCTTGACGATAGAAAAAACCGTATCCTTAGGATAAGATACCAGCTGCTCTGTGTGAGGCGGCACGAAAATCGGAGACTGGGTGGACATGGCCTCCTGATACCAGTCAAGGGCCTGATAATCCGCGCTGTGGTTTACGCTTTTCGGCATACGGCCGCTGAAGTAGATGTCGTCTGTAATGACAAAAACATTTAAGATGTCCTTGCGGGGCATGATCATGATTTTATCCAAGTAGCTTTCGATGACCCGCCTTCTCTGCAAACGGTCGATATCGCTGCCGCCGGTGGCCTCCAGCGCCGCTACCACGGAATCGTCGTAATAGAGATAAACCGTCAGCCGGAACAGTTCATCCAAATAGGTGCTTAAATTGATGGAAAGCTGCTCCAGGGTTTGGTCGATCTGTTCAGAGGACTGCTCCTGAAAATCCCTGGTATAGCGGGAATAGGAGAGGGTGGAGGAAATGAATACGGAGAGAAGAATCAGAAGAGCCACCACCGATGTCAGCGAGAAACGGATGCTGTGGAATTTTTTCAGTTTTTCTATTTTTTGTTTCACTGAGAAGCCCTCCAGTTCTCCGGCGGCGTCTTGCCGCCGAGGGAAGCGGTTTTCTGGAATCATTATAACATAGTTTTTTAAGCGCAAAAAGCAAATGATAAAAATACGAACCTCAATCGTAAGTTTTGAGGATTTTCAAATTTCCCGGTTTGTTTTACACTGAAACCGTAGGTAAGAGATATGTCCGACAAAGTAAAGGAGGAAGATTATGAATCATCTTGGAAAACGCATCTGCGCCGCGCTGCTGGCCGGCGCAATGACTATGGCCCTGGCCGCCTGCGGCCAAAGCGAAACCGGAACCACAGGCGAAAGCGCCGCGGGCTCCTCAGGAGAAAGCTCGGAGGCCGCAGGAGAGCCGGTTACCGTAAGATTTTTCAACGGCAACGTGGAAATGGTGGATTGGTACAACGACGCGGTGGAGCGCTTCAACGCGGAAAGCGAAAGCGTGAAGGTGGAGCATGAGTTCCAGAAGGAAGGAACCTCCGCCCTGCAGACAAAGTTTGCCGCCGGGGATATTCCGGATATCACCACAATGGGCACCCAGCAGATGATCGACGCCGGAAAATTTGTGGATCTCACCGATTCTGAGTGGTGGGATAGAATCGACCCGGCGGTCAAGGAGATCTCCGTGGACAATAAAAGCGGAAAGAACTATTATCTGCCGACCAACACTATGATGACAGGGACCATTTACAATCAGAAGATTTTTGACGAGCTGAATCTGAAGCCCGCAAAAACCTTAGATGAATTCACAGAGAATTTAAGAGCGATTAAAAATGCTTATCCTGACAAAACGCCCCTATTCTTCTCCGGCAAAGAAGCGTGGACCATGGGAATGCTCTTCGGCTATATTCCCGGCGCGGCGGAGCGCCAGCGCCTGGGCGAGCTGGAATACAACCGTGCCGCTCTGGATGGCGATATGGATAAGCTGAAATTTGGAGAGGCCGGCGGCCCTCTGGAGAAATATGTGGCCTGGCTGGGCCAGCTTCAGCAGGAGGAGCTGATCAACAGCAACGTGCTGACGGCGACCTATGACGACGCCATGAACGCCATCGCCAACGGCGACGCGGTGATTCTGTTCCAGGGCATGTTCACCATCGGCACCATTCTGGAAATCAATCCTGACGCGGAGGCCGAGCTGCGCGCCAGCTCATTCCCGGCGGTGGAAGCCGACGTGAAGCCCGCGATCAACCAGACTGCCGACAGCACCTACTATCTTACAGCGGATTCCGCCAACCAGGAGGCGTCCAAGGAATTTTTAGACTGGCTGTTCACCAAGGAAAACCAGGTATCCTATACTGAGACGAGAAACGCGCCCTCCGCTTTCACGGATGTGACTGTGGATATCGGGCCGATCTACACCAGCGCCCAGGAGTCCGCTGAGGAATCCGCAATTATCGGCGCCACGGTGGAGCCGGCGGGCTTTGGCGGAGACGCCAGCGGCATCATGCTGCAGGAGTTCTTTGCGGGCCAGTATACCCCGTCTGAGTTTGCGGCAGCCTATGAAAACGCGTGGAAGGCCGCGTTTGACGCGCAGTAATCTTCAATAGGCTGGCCTAAATCGCGGAATGGATCGTCCATTCCGCGATTTTTTCACAATGTGCTTTGTTCGTTAGGAGTGGTGGTATGAAAGCACTGGGTTCAAAAATATCCAACAATCTTCACCGGTTAATGTTTTTGCCCGCGACAATCCTGTTTGTAGTCTTTTTCATCGTCCCTCTCTGTCAAGGGATCGGCGTCAGCCTGACAGATTGGAACGGATTTTCCGAGGAGCGGAATTTTATTGGCCTGGATAACTTTATCCGCTTTTTTTCCGATAAACGGGCGATGAACGCCATCGGCGTCACCCTGCTGTTCGGCCTGGTCAGCCCGCTTCTGCTGAATGTTTTCGGCTTGCTTTTGGCTCTGCTGTTTGATTCTAAAATCAAGGGAAAGGTCTTTGCCCGCACCGCAGTATATATGCCATCCATCATCAGCCCCTTGATTATGGGATATTTGTGGACTCTGATCCTGTCCCCCTCCACAGGCGTTTTGGATAAATCCCTGGAGCAGCTGGGGGTAAACGGCTCCTTCGACTGGATGGGAGACCCTAAAAAGGCCATCTGGCTGATCATTATCGTCAATGTGTGGCAGTTTGTGGGAGGACCGATGATGATTTATTTAGCCGGGCTGCAGTCCGTCCCCATGGATTTGTACGAATCCGCGAAAATTGACGGAGCCAATACCTGGCAGTCCTTTAAAAATGTCACGTGGCCGCTGCTCTATCCCTCGGCCAGAATTAATATTTTCACAAACATTATCGGCTCTATGGCGGTGTTTGACATTATTATGGCGATTACGGGCGGCGGCCCCGGCTATGCTACGGAATCGCTGAGCATTTATATCTACCGCCAGTCCTTCAACGGCTTTGCCGGCTACGCCACAGCCGTCGCTATTATCATGTTTATTCTGATCGTCATTCCTATCGCGGTTTCCTTGCGGTGGATGAGATCCAAAGAAATAGAAATGTAGGGAGGAGAATAGGATGAAAGCTTTCAGAAAATCCGGCGCCTACGCGGGGCTGGTTCTTATCATCGCGGTTTTTCTGCTCCCCTTTTATATCATGTTTTATCTTTCCCTCAGCGGCCCGGCGGACAGCATCGCCCAGGAATGGTTTCCCCGGGCAATGCTGTTCCAAAACTTCGCCGACGCCTGGAGCAAGGCCGATATGGGACGGGCGCTGATGAATTCGCTGATGATCTCTATCGGCGCGATAGCGGTTTTGATCTTCTGCGCGGCCTGCGGCGGCTACGCGGCGGCCAGGGTGAGGAGCAGGTTGAACCGGGCGGTGTTTCATGTGATGGTTCTGAGCATGATGGTGCCGGGCATCATCAATACGGTGCCCTTATACATTATTATGCGGAAAATTAACGGCATCAATTCTCACTGGGCGATGATGCTCCTTCTTGCGTGCCAGTGCCTTCCGTTCTCTGTTTTCCTCTATGAGGGCTTTATCCGTTCGATGAACCAATCGGTAGAGGAGGCGGCCGTGATCGACGGCTGCACCAAATTTTCCGCATTCTGGCGGGTGACCTTTCCCCTGCTGAAGCCGATCACCGCCACCGTGGTGATCATGCAGGGCGTCGGTATTTGGAATAATTACGCCCAGGCGGTGTTCTTTTTGCAGAATCAAAATTACCATACGCTCCCTTTGGCGATTTCCACGTTTTTTCAAACCTACGGCGCGGATTATAACCTGCTTGCAGCCGGCGCGATCATCGGTCTGGCGCCGGTGGTGCTGGTGTTTATTCTATTCCAGAAGCAGTTCGTCAAGGGACTGAGCTCCGGAGCGGTAAAGGGGTGACGAAAGCTTGAAGAGAAAGCCTTATTTTCAGGATCCTTACCGTCCTCTGTTCCACTATACCGCCCAGTCCCATGTAATTAATGACCCAAACGGGCTTCTGTATTATGACGGCGAGTACCATTTGATGCACCAGTACAATATCCATAATCACATCCATTGGGGACATGCGGTGAGCCGGGATCTTATCCACTGGGAGCATCTTCCCCCGGCCCTGGAGCCGGATACCATCGGTCAAATCTGGTCGGGAAGCGCGGTGATAGACTGGAACAACACCAGCGGCCTGCAAACGGGAAAGGAGCCTGTGTTTGTTGCTCTGTTTACATACAACGAGCATGTGGACAGCCAGCAGAGCCAGGGCCTGGCTTACAGCAACGACCGTGGGAGAACCTGGCGGAAATACTGGGGAAATCCGGTGCTGACCTCCGGCGGGAAAAAGGACTTCAGAGACCCTAAGGTTTTTTGGCTTGAAAGCGGAGCCTGCTGGGTTATGGTTCTGGCCTGCTTCGACCATGTGGAATTTTACCAGTCGGAAAATCTGCTGACCTGGCGCTATTCCGGGGAATTCGGCGGAGGTGAGGGCTCGCCTGCAGGCGTTTGGGAATGCCCCGACCTGTTCTGCCTGCCGGTCGCGGAGAAACCGGACGAGAGCCGCTGGGTGCTGGCGGTCAGCGTCAACGACGGGGCGCCGGCGGGCGGCACCGGGATGCAGTACTTTATCGGCCGGTTCGACGGCTCGCGGTTTGAAAATGAAAACTCTCCCGAAACGGCGCTGTGGCTGGATTACGGGCAGGATTTTTATGCGGGCGTTACCTGGAACGGCCTCCCTGGGGCGGATGGCCGCCGGCTGATGATCGCCTGGGCGGACAACTGGAGATACCGGGATGCTCTGCCGACCCAATTATTCAAAGGACAGTTTTCTACGGTCCGGGAGCTTTCTCTGCGGCAGACTCCGGAGGGAGTCAGGCTGTGCCAGCGGCCGGTAAGAGAGCTGTCCGCCCTGGAGGATCAGCGGGAAAAAATGGAGCCTTGCCGCCTATCCGCCGGCCAGTGCAGGAAAACGGCGCTGTACGCGGGCGCTCTTTCCTTCCGGTGCAGGCTGAGGCCGGAGGACAGGAAGGGCCGGGCGGAGCTTCGCTTTGTTTACAGCGGAGGGGAGTGGCTTTCCATCGGGTATGACTTTGCCGGGGAGCGCTTGTATGTGGATCGCACCCATGCCGGTATCAACGGCTTTCCCGGGGTTACCGGAATCCATACCGCGCCGATGAAGCTGGAAAAAGGCGAGCTGGAGCTGCAGGTGCTGGCGGATACCTCTCAAATTGAGGTGTTTGGCGGCCGTGGCGCGGCGGTGCTTACCGACCTGGTGTTCCCGTCCAGTCCTGACTGCCGGGTAGAGCTGCACAGTGAGGATGCCGATCTTCTCCTTCTGGAGGGAGAGGCTGCTTCCCTCCGGACAGCCTGGCCGGAGAAGCGGGCCTGCCTGCCTCAGTTCACCCAGCTTCTGGATGGAAGCTGGGCGGATGTCCTGGAAGGACTGGAGGGCGACTGCGGAGGACTCGGCGGCATTTTCACCGAGGAAATCGTAGAGGATTTTTCCTTTTCCGTGAATGTAACGCTCAAGGCATATCGCGAGCGGCAGTGTGCCGGCGTGTGGTTCGGCGGCGACGGACAAGGCGGGGGATTCCGGGTTATGCTGGACTGGAATCAAAAACAAATTTCTGTTTATCAGCGGAAGCATCGTTTGAAAGCCCAGCGGTTTTCTCTCAATCTGAACCGGAAATACCGGCTTTCGCTGGCTGTGCGGGAGAAGCGGCTGACAGTTTTTTTGGATGAGGTAGAGCTTTTCGTCATATCTCTGGAAGACTACCGGGGCGGCCTTTTAGGCTTATGCGTTGAAAACACAGCGGCGGTCTTTCAGGAGGCCTCTTTTTGAAAGGCCAAAACAAGGAAAAGAGACCGGCCGGCGTCCATAAAGCAAGATTACCTGAAGGGAGAAGGATTATGAGCACTAATTGGTGGAAGAAAGCCGTTGTTTATCAGATTTATCCCCGCAGCTTCTGCGATTCCAACGGTGACGGAATCGGCGACCTAAACGGGATTACGGGAAGGCTGGATTACCTCAAAACATTGGGCGTGGATGTGCTGTGGCTTTCTCCGGTCTATCAGTCTCCGAACGCGGACAACGGATACGATATCAGCGATTACCGGGCCATCATGAAGGATTTCGGAACCATGGAGGACTTTGAAAGGCTTTTGTGTGAAGCCCATAAGCGGGGCTTGCGGATTGTGATGGACCTGGTGGTTAACCACACCTCAGACGAGCATGCTTGGTTTCGGGAAAGCAGAAAATCAGAGAATAATCCCTACCGGGACTATTATATCTGGAAAAAAGGAAAGGATAGCAAGCCCCCCAATAACTGGGGAAGCTGGTTCTACGGCTCCGCCTGGGAGTATGACCAGCAGACGGACAGCCATTATCTGCATATTTTTTCAAAAAAGCAGCCGGATTTGAATTGGGAAAACCCGAAGGTGCGTAGGGAGATTTACGACATGATGACCTGGTGGCTGGAAAAAGGAGTGGATGGCTTTCGCATGGATGTCATCAGCCTGATTTCGAAGAATCAGAGATTTCCAGACGGTCAGGTGACGGGAGCCTACGGGGAATACGGAGACCTGACGCCTTACTGCGAGAACGGCCCCCGTGTACATGAATATCTTCAGGAAATGAACCGTGAGGTTTTGTCCCGGTACGATATCATGACGGTTGGAGAAACGCCCAACGCCACAGTGGAGGAGGCGGCACGGTACACCAACGCGGCGGGTACGGAATTGAATATGGTGTTTCAGTTTGAGCACGTGGCCATCGATCATGGGCCTTATGGCAAATATACGGAGAACCGGTTCCGGCTTTCCGATTTGATCCGGGTTATGAGCAAATGGCAGGAGGGGCTTTCCGGCGTCGGCTGGAACAGCCTGTACTGGGAAAACCACGACCAGCCTCGCTCGGTTTCCCGGTTCGGAAACGCTTCAACCCCGTTTCTATGGGAGAAATCAGCGAAAATGCTGGCGACCTGCCTGCATATGCTGCAAGGAACACCTTATATTTACCAAGGGCAGGAGCTTGGAATGACGAATCCTAATTTTTCCAGCCTGGAGGATTATCCGGATATCGACGCCAGACAGGCGTATGAGCTTTTAGTGAAGGCGCAAAGGAAAATGTCGGAGGAGGAGTTCCTCCGCTGCGTGCAAAATTTGGGACGGGATAACGGGAGAACTCCCATGCAGTGGAGCGGTCAGAAGAACGGCGGCTTTACCGCCGGTGAGCCGTGGATTAAGGTAAACCCAAATTATCAGAGGATCAACGCTCAGAATCAGGTCGGCCGGCCTGATTCGGTTTTCAGCTATTATCAAAGGCTGATCCGCCTGCGGAAGACTTATGAGATTATCACCGAGGGAACCTATGAATTGCTCGACTCAGGCAGTAATACCGTTTGGGCCTATCAGAGAGTCTGGAATCGGGAGAGGCTGCTGGTGCTGGCAAACTTTTCAGATCAGGAGGCTTGCTGTCCATTGGCAAAAAATCCGGAGGTTACGCGTCAGATTTTGATTTCCAATTATGATGATGTAAAATCGGAAACGCTTCGCCCCTATGAGGCTGTGGCCTTTTATGAAAGAGAAAGAGCGGATGAAAATATTTAAGCCCTTAGGGTATCATTTTTTCTCGCGGTTCTGCGTCCTGCGAGCGGATAGAACGCCGATTCAATTGTTTTGTTAACCCATCTCACAGGTTACCAGCTTCCCGCCTTTCGTGGGGTGAAGGAAGAAAAATTTTTGCAGGGCTGACACTGTTCCTGGCGTTGATTGTACGAATAAGGAAAAGGATCTATCCGTTTGAATTCGGATAGGTTCTTTTTTTCTATCCGAAAGGGAATGCAAAAAAGCAATTTTAAAAGTGTTGCTACAAAATAAAAGCCAAGCCGCATGGCTGGGCTCTGGAATAAAGCTTAAAGAAGCAGAATGGATTTGAAGCACCCCATAAAAGAGAAGAGCCGAAAAAATGATTAAGAAATTCTGGCTGAATCCGGAAGTGAAAGATTTCTATCAGTTTACACCGGATGACGTAAGATTAGACGATTATGTGACAGGACCGCAGATCAAAAATATTCCGATCGCGGTTTAGAAAAGGAGACAGATACGATGAACATTATTGTAAATGCAGATAAAAACTGGGCAATAGGAAAGAATAACAGTCTGCTTGTACGAATCCCGGCAGATATGAAATACTTCCGTCAGATGACAGAAGGCAATATTGTCGTGATGGGAAGAAAGACACTGGAAAGCTTTCCGCAGGGGCGTCCGCTTGCCAACCGGGTTAATATCGTGATTTCCCACAATCCGGATTATCAGGTGAAGGATGCGATCGTGGTACACAGTGTGGAAGAGGCAATACAGGAATGTAAAAAGCACAAAGGAGAAGTCTTTGTGATCGGCGGAGAAAGTATTTACCGTGCAATGCTTCCGTATTGTAATATAGCTTATGTTACGCGGACAGATCATGTATATGAGGCAGATACCTGGTTCCCGGATCTGGAAAAGGATCCGGATTGGCAAAAAACAGCTGAGACGGATGAACAGACATATTTCGATCTTGAGTATGTATTTGCAAAATATGAAAGAATAAAATAGATCAATAAAATTTGCGAAATGTATCATTGACAAATCAATAGACCACTCATTATAATAAATGTAATCGATGAGACAATAGAAGAAATGCTATGACAAGGAGGAGTATATAATCTTCGGAAGCAAAGAGAGAAGGCGGACGGTGTAAGCCTTCATGAAGGGATTGTAGAAGTAGCCTTTGAGCAGCGGACCGAACGGGAATTTCTCAAGTAGACTTCGACGTAGGCCCTACGTTACAGGGGAATAGTATCGAACATTTCTATGGTTCTGTACTTGCGTGAGAGCAGAGAAGCAGCTTCTCTGAAGACAGGTGGTAACACGGATTTTATATTCGCCCTGAACGGTCAGCCGTTTAGGGCGTTTGTTATTCTATATGACTATGATAAAAATTTGGCGATCATCTGTATAGAAAATTCATGGAGGTAGATTTATGAAAAAAATATCAGGGAACAAATTACTTGTAAAAGCATTAAAAGAGGAGGGGGTAGATATCCTTTTTGGATATCCGGGAGCCTGTACAATTGATATCAGTGATGAAATTTACAAACAGGATTACACAAAAGTTGTACTTCCGCGTCATGAACAGGCACTTGTCCATGCTGCAGACGCTTACGCCAGATCAACAGGAAAAGTCGGGGTATGTCTGGTAACAAGCGGACCGGGTGCAACCAATCTGGTGACAGGAATTGCAACGGCAAATTATGACAGTGTACCTCTGGTATGTTTTACCGGACAGGTTGCAAGACATCTGATCGGAAATGATGCATTCCAGGAAGTTGATATCGTAGGTATTACAAGAAGTATCACAAAATACGGTGTGACAGTAAGAAAGAGAGAAGATCTGGGAAGAATCATCAAAGAGGCATTCTATATTGCGCGCAGCGGACGTCCGGGTCCGGTTCTTGTGGATCTCCCGAAAGATGTAATGGCAGAGCTTGGAAGCCCGAATTATCCGGAGACAGTCAATATCCGCGGATATAAGCCGAGTACCGGTGTTCACATCGGACAGCTTAAGAGAGCAGTCAAGATGCTTGGAAAAGCAAAGAAACCGTTGTTCCTTGCCGGTGGTGGGGTAAATATTGCAGGAGCGAATAAGGCGTTTACCGAACTTGTAGAACGTACCCAGATCCCGGTTGTGACAACGATCATGGGACGTGGTGCGATTCCGACAACGCATCCGCTTTTTATCGGTAATCTGGGGATGCATGGTGCATATGCATCCAATATGGCAGTGGAAGAATGTGATCTGCTGTTCTCGATCGGGACCAGATTTAACGATCGTATCACCGGAAAACTGCATGCATTTGCACCGAAGGCTACGATCGTACATATCGACATTGATACTTCCTCCATCTCACGTAACATTCAGGTAGATATTCCGATCGTTGCGGATGCAAAAGAAGCAATTGAAAAATTATTGGAATATGTAGAACCAATGGAGAAAAAAGAAAACTGGATGGAACAGATCGAAGGCTGGAAAGAGGAGCATCCGCTTAGGATGAAACCAAAGGGGGACCAGATGCAGGCTCAGGATATTCTGGAGACGATCAATGAAGTGTTTAAAGAGGATGACAAGATTGTTGTGACAGATGTAGGACAGCATCAGATGTTCACATCCCAGTATCTGGAAGTGAATGAAAAGACCAGACTTTATATGTCCGGCGGACTTGGAACCATGGGATATGGATTCCCGGGAGCAGTCGGAGCGCAGATTGGCAATCCGGACAGTACGGTGATTGCAATTTCCGGTGATGGCGGTATGCAGATGAATATTCAGGAATTTGCAACAGCAGTGCTGGAAGAACTTCCTTTGATCCTCTGTGTATTTAACAATACCTATCTTGGAATGGTTCGCCAGTGGCAGAAACTTTTCTATGGAAAACGCTATTCTATGACAGATCTTCGTGCAGGCGCAGCGACAAGACGTGGAGAAGAGCATCCACCGAAATATACGCCGGACTTTGTAAAACTTGCAGAAAGCTATGGGGCAAAGGGAATCCGTGTAACCGAAAAATCCGAGATGAAAGCAGCATTTGAACAGGCAAAAGCAAACCGTGCACTGAAGGTGCCGACTCTGATCGAATTCATGCTGGATCCGGAAGTGCAGGTTTATCCGATGGTACGTCCGGGCGGAACCCTGGAAGATCTTTTGATGGATTAATGGAGAGGAGAGGTGAAGATGGATAATACAATGAAAAAAAGATGGATTTCCTTATATGTGGAAAATCAGGTTGGTGTACTTTCAAAGATTTCCGGACTCTTTTCCGGTAAATCCTATAATCTGGAGAGTCTGACGGTAGGTAGAACAGAAGATCCGACTATCTCCAGAATGACGATTGAGACGAACAGTGATGAAGAGACTTATGAGCAGATCAAAAAACAGCTGAACCGTATGGTTGAAGTCATCAGAGTCATTGATTTTACAGAAGTATCTGTTGTTATGCAGGAGCTGATGTTTATCAAGGTAAAAAACTGTACACCGGAAGATAAGACAGAGCTTTTCCAGATCGCGCAGACCTATCAGGCAAAGGTACGTGATTATGGAAAAGACAGTGTGCTTCTTGAATTTGTACACACGGCACATAAAAATACAGCGATCATCCAGTTTCTACGTTCTGAATTCAATTCAATTGAAGTTGTAAGAGGCGGAAGTGTGGGGATTGAAGCGATCACAATGCCAAAAAGATAAAAAAATCAAAAAAAACAGAGCGCACTCTTGAATTTGAAAAACAGAAGTAATATAATAGCGATATGTAATCCGTAGGATTTAAAATACGGGAAGCAAAAATTATAATTTAGATATATGTTACTGTAAGAAGCAACAAGG
>ERZ506427.201-NODE-201-length-40766-cov-8.249171_pt1 | contig 40766 bp, 36 predicted proteins | sample MGYA00513666_ERZ506427 | MGnify/ENA metagenome assembly ERZ506427
CATGGAATCGAGGTGTCTTTCTTTTATGCAAAATCACGAACTTGCTCATTTATAGTATTATCAATATTCGTAGACATACATTTATGCAATTATTATAGATCATTCAGGAGCGAACAGTAGAATATTTCTGTTTGTTCCTGAATCCATGAGTTATGTTTTATCAGTGATCAATTCAAATGTAAGAAAATTGTAAGTGTACCTGACACCTGTTACTTCCGTTTTTGGTCGGTTTCCAATTGTTTTTGCAATGCGATACGGAAATCAAATAACCGAATGGTCAAAGAATCGTTTCCAGATTTGTATATTTTAAAATTAACACATATGATATTTTTTGTCAACGTTTATACAAACTTAAAATGCTATGATAACTGACTGTAAAGCTCTTTCAGTTATCATAGCATTTTTGTAATTATGCTCTTTACACAAACGGATTATAAAATCTCCCAAATAAGATCGTCACCGTCAGGCTCGCCCCCAGCAGCACAACTCCTAGTCCCAGCACGATAAAATCGTTTCTTGCGAATGACCGTTTCGTATACCAGGTTCTCTTTTTATGTTTTCCGAATCCCCTCAGTTCCATCGCATTTGAGATCGTATCGATGCGGTTCAGGCTTGTAAGGATCAATGGCAGCAGGATGTTGACAGAGTTTTTCAGTCTTGCGAAAAAGTGTTCTTTTTTTCCAAGTTCCACACCTCTCGCCTGCTGTGCCTGGCTGATGCTGTGGTAGTCTCGCTGGATGTCCGGGATGTAACGCAGGGCGATAGCCACGGAATAGCCTACTTTGTAGGAGATACCGATGCTGTTCAGGCTGGCAGCGAATTCACTGGGGTTCGTCGCTGAGATAAACAGGATTGCTACCGGCAGTGCCACAAAGTATTTGATGGAAATATTTACCATATAAAACAGCTGCTCCGCTGTCAGATCATACCTCCAGAACAGATGGCAGAGTACATGCCGGGTGCCATACAGTGTTGTTCCCTGATCCGGGTCGAACAAAAAGATGAACAAATTATTCAACAGTAGAAAAACAAGCATGAAAATCATCATAAAACGGACTTCTTTGAAGCGGATCTTGCTGAGTTTGAACGCTGAGATACTCATCGCCAAAAGTCCAAGAAGCACCCAGGTGTTGTAGGTGATCATGCTGGCGAAGGTAAATAACAGGAAAAATGCCAGCTTGGTAGTTCCGGTGAGTCTGTGAACTACACTTTCCTTTGGCAGATAATTTAATACCGTATTAGCGGCCATGGCTGCGCACCTCCCGATCTTCTTCGATAAAACATTCCACAAAGGCTTCCGGCGGCGTGATACCTGCACGGTTTGCCAGAGTGAATAAACTGGTTTCCTTCAGAGCCGCCCTCTCAACCAGCTCCCGATTACATAAAACTGCCGCCGCACTGTCATCAGCGATCAGCCGCCCGTCCGCAAAGACAAGTGCCCGCGGTGTATATTCCAGCATCAGATGCATGTCATGGGTGATCATCACAACGGTGACACCCTCTTCATTTAATTTTCGCAAAAATTCCATAATTTCTGTATAATGATGAAAATCCTGCCCCGCCGTCGGCTCGTCCAGAATGATCAATTCCGGATTCTGTACCAGAACACTGGCGATGGTCACACGTTTTTTCTGCCCGAAACTCAGTGCTGAGATCGGCCAGTTTCGGAACGGATACAGGCCACAGATCTTCAGTGTCTCTTCCACCCGCTCCCTGACCTTCGCCTCATCCAGTCCTGTATTGCGAAGGCTCAATGCTACCTCGTCAAAAATCATGGTCTTGGAGATCATCTGATTTGGATTCTGCATCACGTAGCCGATATGTTTTGCTCTGTGACGGATATTTTCTGTCAGCAGATCCTTCCCTGCAAAGCGAATCTCTCCCTGATCCGGATCCTCGAAGCCACAGACCAGTTTGGAAAATGTTGATTTCCCGGCTCCGTTCTTTCCTACGATGCTGACCATCTCTCCTTTTCGGATCGTCAGGCTTACATTCTGAAGCGTCCGCTGTCCTTTTGTATATCCAAAACTCAGGTTTTTCACTTCCAAAAGAGGCTCTCTCTCCGACTCCTGCTTTTCTGCCGTATGCGACTGGAACCACTGCTTTAACTGTTTTACATCGTCTTCCGGCAGTGCAACCCTGTCTGCATGGGATGGTTTTTTCTCCGGTGTCAGCGTGATTCCGGCATAGCGCATCGCAGTCAGATACAGTGGCTCCCGGATCCCATTTTCAGCAAGAAGCTCCGTTGCCAGAAGTTCATCCGGATGCAGATCTGCCAGGATCCTTCCTTCACTGACCAGAATGATCCGATCCACATCTCTCCATAATACATCTTCCAGACGATGTTCGATGATCACTACCGTAGTGTCGGTCTCTTTCTGGATCTCATCGATCAGCTCGATCGTCTGTTTTCCGGTTGCCGGATCCAGATTGGCAAGCGGTTCATCAAATAACAGGATCTTCACCTGATCCACCATAACACCGGCAAGACTGACACGTTGTTTTTGTCCGCCGGAAAGTTCATGGGGTGCATAGTCAAGATGGTTATTGATTTTTACCAGTTCTGCTACTTTTCGCGTGATCTGATGCATCTCATCCTGGGGCATACAGCTGTTCTCCAGGGAAAACGCGATATCCTCTCCTACAGTCAGTCCGATAAACTGTCCGTCCGGATCCTGCAGAACCGTTCCCACATGAGCGGAAAGCTCAAAAATACTGCTTTTTGTGGCATCCACCCCATCGATGATCAGTTCACCGGTGGCTTCGCCCGGATTGGAACAGGGATTCAGTCCGTTAATACAGCCCGCCAGAGTACTTTTCCCGCAACCGGAGGGACCTGCGATCAGAACTCTCTCACCCGGATAGATATCCAGATTGATATTTGTTAAAGTCGGTCGTTTCTGGGCACGATACTGAAAGGAATAATTCTTGAATGAAATAACAGGGGATTGTTTGTTTGTCACGTTTTTCTCTACCTCGTCTTACTATTTACAAAAGAAAAAGCTTTTTCACAAGCCTCTGAGACTTTATGAGAAAGCTTTTTCGTAATCAGCAACTGATTTTATTCCTGATCCAGGGATCCTTTTTTGGCAATGGTCTTTGTGTAAGCAAGGATCAGAAGTCCACCTACTACCACACCGGTGATCGTATTGGATACTGCGGCAAATGCGCCCTGTGCAAATACTTTTTTTGCCGGTTCAGCATAAATCAGAATATCCAGTACCGGAGCAACTACAACCCATCCGATGACATGAGCAACTACGTTTGCGATTGCAAATACTGCTGCTTTTGCTTTACCAAAATCACCTTCCTGAACGTTCAGCTTTCTGGCGAATGCTCCTACAACCACACCGACAAATGCAGATGTTATCACCCAGCTCCACCACGGGATTCCACCCCAGGACAGATCCACCAGTGTATGACCGATGAAACCGATCAGACCACCGGCTACCGGACCGTACATAGCAGCCATCAGAGCCAGTACTGCATACTGAAGACTGATGTTGGTGTTCGGAACCGGGCTCGGGATCGCCACAAAACGTCCCAGCACAAAGAACAGAGCCGCGCCGATACCGATGGCTACCACAGTTTTGATACTGTTATTCTTTTTCATATTCATTTCCTCCCTCGTATTTTCGCTGCTGCAGGCTCCGGCTTTACGGCTTTATCAGAGACCTCAGCAACGCCATATTCTTATATAGTATACGCTGTTTTATGGAAGGTTGTCAACTGTTCTCTGCGTCTTATGTCCGCATGATATCCCGTCTGTGTTACTGTTTACTCCGTTCCAGGCATCACGCTGCGCGATACACCGACCAAAACACCTCGCGGGACAGTGGCTACTGAATAGTTACCCTTTTTTATATATAATTCTGTCACCACACATCAGTACAGCAGGATCGGATATCCTTTATCGATTGTCTCATAGATAATCTTTGCCTGATCCGGCGGCAGATTGATGCAGCCATGACTTCCTTTGGTTTTATAGGTGTCTCCGCCAAAGCTTGTCTGCCAGCTGGCATCGTGAAGTCCCTGTCCGTAAACAAACGGCATCCAGTAGGTAACCGTGGTATCATATCCATACACATCACTGCTTAAGGTAAACGGACTTGCTTTGTATGCAATCGGCCATGCCCCACGGTATGTTTCTCTTCCTTCTACCGGAAGACCACTGACGATATCAGTCTCTGTCACCAGTGCCCCATTCTTGTACAGCCACAGGTGCTGCTGTTCCAGACTGACTTCTATGTAACTTCCGTTCAGGTCATCCGTTCCGTTTCTGGAATAGCCCGATTTACTGTATACCGGTTCTCTCGTCACAGCTGCTCCACCATCAATATCTGCCAGAAGCTGTGTCAGTTCTCCTTCCTGGTCAACCCGGTAACCATATTCATTACCTTCGATGGTGATCGCTTCACCGCCTGTAGTCGTGAAGGAACGTGGCCGGTAGATAGTATTGTATTTTGTGGCAAGATTCTTGATATACTCCTGCGCCTTTGCGGTATCAACGGATACACTTTCATCGGAAATCACCAGCCAGGAACAGATAGTCGCATTGTCCAGAACCTGAGTTTCTTTTCCGAAGGTATACGTTACGGAAACTCCTTTGTACTTTTGCAAAGCAGCATTTAACGTGGTTACTTTTTCCTGTAATTCCTGAGCATCCTGTGTAACAGCTGCTTTCCGGTAGAGATCTGATGTAATTTCCACGTTCAGTTCTGTTTTCGGAAAATCCCCTTCAATCTGCGGGCGGATCTGTTCCTCCACATATGCTTCCACAGCTGCCTGATCCATATGATTACCCAGTGTCTCCGGGACTATCACATAAGCACTCTGGTCACTGTTATATTCCACGTATGCATCGGTTGAATCCACACGGTCTGTGGAAAGCTGAAAGTGTTCCTCCGTCAGTGCCGCAGAAAATGTCTCATCGTTTCGTTCTACCTGATAAGCTACCGTAAGACCTTCCTGTTTCGGGAAGAAACCGCCTTCTTTCCATCGTTTGTCTCTCAGTGTTTCCAGATCCTGTTTCAGCTGTTTTTCGTTGATGCTGTAACCAAGATCACCGAGTGTGGTCTGATAATCCGTTTCCCCGTTTTCCTGAAAAGTAACCGGTACTTTCTTAAAATCATCTGCCAGCATCCCTGCCGTCTCTTCCACACTGCATCCGGATACATCCTCTCCAAAAATCTTGATCCGGCTTCCCATGGTTTTTGTTCCCATATAGTGTGCATAACCAAACAATCCTGCTACCAGTCCCGCCATAACAAGCAGGCAGACAACCAGCAGGATGATATATATTTTTTTTGACTTTTTTTTACTCTTCATTCGTCTTTCTTCCCTGCCCTTTTTTCTGTTGTTCTGACATCATCTGTCTAGAGCGTGTCTGAAAAATCATTTCCACAAACTGGGACTCGCAGCTCACGAAAAGCCTTTTTCAGACACGCTCTAGATCCGTAACTGTTCAATGTCTTCACAGTCACGCTTATTATACTATACATTTATGAAAAAGAAATAATGAAAATATAACAATTTTCTTTCTTCATAGAACGCTTTTTTTACAGGTTGACGAATCTTTCTGCAGACTGAAATCTATCAGATTATTTCTGTACATATTTCTCTTTCAGTTCTTTCACTTTCGCCAGGTATGCCTGGTCCTGTTTTCTCTTCAGAAGTTCTGCACGGATCGGATCCTTTACTTCAGCGAATCCGGCTTCTTTGGCTTCGTTTTTCTTCTCAACCTTGATCAGATGATAACCAAACTGAGTTTTTACCGGTCCTACCACATGTCCCGGTTCTGCCTGGAAGGCTGCGTCTTCGAATTCTTTCACCATCTGGCCTTTTCCGAATTCACCCAGGTCACCTCCCTGCGCACCGGACGGGCAGGTGGAAGATTCTTTTGCCGCTTCTTCAAAAGTCTTTTCCCCGTTCACGATGGATTCCAGAATAGCTGCACATTTCTCTTCGGAATCGGTCAGGATATGCTTTGCATTTACCGTAGCTCCTTTTACAAACTGTGCTTTGTTCTGTTCATAGTAATCTTTCACTTCCTCATCAGATACACTGACACTCTCGATAGTCTCTTTTAATACCATCTGTACCAGGATATCCTGTCTTGCATTTTCCATTCCTTTTTTATATTCTTCAGTCTCATCAAGCTTCTCATCTTCTCCGCATTTTGCCAGTGCATGGAAAGTGATCAGCTGTTCTTTGCAGTGTTCTTTAAACTGTGGATTGGATGCATATGCCTGCTGCTCTTTCGGCAGGTGTCCGATAAATGCCTGCAGTTCTTCTTCGGTGATCTGGTGTCCGGCTACCACTGCCAGTACGTTCTGTGCCATAATATTTTCTCCTTTGCTTTCCGGATCCGCTGATGTTGTTTGTATCGGATCCTGCGAGGTATTTTGCCACGGGATATCGGTATAGCAATTGTTTCCCGTACCATGTCGCGTGGGTTTTATTATAAAAGAAAAGCACAAAATATGCAAGGGCAGTCCATGAAGTGCATGATTTTTCAGACACGCTCTAGATCAGTTTTCGTTTTCTTGCTTCATTCACCGCTGCTGCTTTTCCATTCACACCGAGTTTACGGTAGGTTTCCCGACAATGATACTTCACCGTCACTTCCGCCAGCCCCAGCTGTCCGGCTATCTTGTTCATGGAATCTCCCTCTGCCTGCATCCGCAGAATCTTCCGTGCGGTATCGGAAAGTGTCACTTCTCCCTCTGCTTTTGTTCTGAGATATCCAGGGTACATCTGCGCCATTCTTTTTCCTTCTTCCAGCACCTGTCTGTGAAAGTGTGGATCGGTCCAGTGTATCTCTTCCCTGCTTTTTTTCAGAAGGGGCAGCCACAGACCAGCCTCTTTTGTCAGTATCCTGACAAAATGATAGGATTCAGCTTCGCTGACAGCCTCCTGCAACAGATTCTTCCACTCTTTCCGATCCATCTTATAACAGGTCACTGCCAGAAGTAACGTACTTTCTATCCGGATATATGTCCGTTCCATCTCTTTTGCATAGTAGAGCAGCTGCTGTAACAAATTATATGCTGCCTCGTATTTTCCCTGTTGCAGATAGACACGCACCTTTGTTACATATCGGAATCGTTCCAGAATATAGAACTCTCTGTTTTCATCCGGTGCGCTCTCAAGCCAAGCCAGGATCTCCGCTGTATCTCCCCGATACAGATGCAGCCGACACAAAAATGTATCTATGTTCGCAATCAGCTTCGGTGCTTCTTTTTTACATCGTTCCCGAAAAGTCTGCATCACATGAATCGCCTCTTCGAGATCCTGACGAATCAGATACATCCAGCAAAGGAGTCCGTTCGCTACGAAGACCTGTTCGATTTTTCCCCCACTTTCCGCCTGCATCCGTCCTTTCTGGATCAGTGCCATCACCTCATAATCATCCTGTCCTTTTTCCAGATAGCTTTCTGCCAGTGCCAGCGGAACCAGCCCTTTTCCGTACTTTCCAAGCACAAATTCTATGATCTTTCCAAGGCTTACGGCCAGTTCTCTGTCCTTGCGGCTCCACTCGCAGAAGTCTTTTCCTCCATTCATCATCGAGGGCAGATTGCTGGTTACAGAGAGTTCCGGGATGTGTATTTTCTGGTCGGTGATCAGGACACCTGCCGCCCGCAACAGATCCGTCATTCCGCTGATGCCACGATGGGGAAGGGAAATATCCAATGTGATCAGCCGTCCTTTGGCTTCCCGTGCCTCACTTCCCTCTGCCCGTTTCTGATATTCTTCCAGTTCATGATACCAGCGCTCACTTTCATCCACATTCATAAGAATCGACTGCAACAGGCTCATTCCCATCATAAGTACCGGATTCTCCCGGATCAGATCCTCCGGAAGCTCCAGATAATAATTTCGCAGTTCATAATAATTACCGATAGCTGCATTTTCCCTGGCATTCGCCACCAGCAGCCGGAAGATACTGTCTGTATCATCGTATACCTTGTACATTTCCAGTGCTTTGGCAATCTCGCCCTCCATCTCATAATACAGACCTGCGTTATAATACAGACGGCTGATCTGTTCCGGAGAGCGTTTTTTATGCAGCCGCTGTTCCATAGACCAGCGCATGGCATCCTTACAACGCCAGACACCGTCTTTTTCCCCCATTTTCGCAAAAAAATTGCCGGTTTCCATCCCCTGTGCCAGCATATGCTCCACATGTTTGTTTCCGGTGATCATCGCCGCCAGACTCACCGTAAAATCTTTGACAATGGAAATATCCATAAAAAATTCCTGCAGTTCTGTATCCCACTGATCATATACATGACTCTCCAGGTACGTCCAGACCGTACGCATCGTGGCTTCCAGATTCCCGTTTTCCATCACAAAGATCCGCAGGGACATGGGATTCCCTCTTCCCACAGCCCATGCTTTTTCCAGCTGTTCCTCTGACACCTGCAGTCCATATCTTTCCAGATACTCATTCTGCTGTTCTCTCGTCAGGCAAAAATCTTCTTCCCCGATCATTACGAAAGAGTATTTCATCCGAAGGGACAAAAGCCACGCCGGAAATGGGGCACGGGAGATCAGTACCACCCACAGATCATTTCGTTCCATCCATTCCTGGATTTTCTGATAATAAGCATCTTTCAGCCGGATATCCGAGATTGCGTAAAGATCATCCAGCACGATCACCGGTGCCGTGATTTTTTCACTTTCCAGATCATCCGGCGTCGTATTCAGTGCAGAGACATACAAATATTCTTTTTTCTCGAGAAAATGCCGAATCAGAGAAGTTTTCCCCACGCCGGTAACACCATACAGATAAGCAGGAAGTCCCGCCTGATACGCCATCCGTAATTTTCTTTCGGCCGCTGCCGGCCACAGATATACGTCTCCAGTTGTTCTCATCATGCTTCTCCCCCTGTACTATGTTCTTCATTTTTTCTGCAACGGCAGAATATTTCACCGGGAAGGAACAACATTTTTTCAAATTCTTTTGCACTCAGCGGCATGGAAAACCAGTTCCCCTGTACATGATCGCACCCAGAAGTTTTCAGTACCTCTACCTGTCTTGCTGATTCCACGCCTTCACAGAGAACCTGGAAACCGAGGCTTTTCAACATCCCGATCATCTGTCGCAGAAAACCGATACCACGGTAATCTTTTTCACACTTTTCCATGAACCCGCGTCCCAGTTTTACATCATTTAACGGGACATCTGCAATCAGATTAATAAAAGAAGATCCCACACCGAAGTTATCCAGTGCTGTATGGAAACCGGCCTCCTGTAGAGAACGCAGAAGATCTTTGATATTTTCATACCGGATCGTATCCGTCTCCTTCAGTTCCATCTCCAGCATCCCGGGATCCACTTTATATTTTTCCAGAATCTCCAGATACCGTCTGGTTGTCTGTGGATCTTCCGCATGCAGCGCCGATACATTGACCGAAACCGGCACCGGTGTGATTCCGCTTCTTTTTGTTTTTTCCAGAAATGCGGCCACCTGTTCAAATACATAAAAATCAAGTTCCACGATTTTTCCGTTTTTTTCATAAAACGGAAGAAAATGTTCCGGTCTCACCACGATACCGTCAGGTCTTCGCCAGCGCACCAGAGCCTCTGCTCCCACAATCTTATAATTATGTAACGAAATCTTCGGCTGGAAATAGATCTCGAACTCCCGCTTTTCCATGGTCTCATCCATCAGCAGTTTTACTGCGGTTTCTCCCTTGTTTCCGGTATCTAAAGGGATCAGTTTTTCTCCTACTGCATACTGGTTTCTTCCCGCAATCTTCGCCCGGTACAAGGCAAGATCTGCATGTTCAAGAAGCTGTTCGTAACTGTAATCGCCCAAACCTCCCGGCAGAAAACAGACACCAACACTGCAGCTCATGACAAAATCTCTTTTTGAAAACGTCAGTTTTCCCACTCTTTTCACCAGTTCACTGACTTTCTTTTCCAGTGCTTCCCGGTTGATTTCCTTTAAAAACACGACGAATTCATCTCCACCGGTACGGATCAGAATATCCTCTTTGCGGAAAAAGCTCTGCAAAAATCCGGAAAATCCAATCAGCACTTCATCCCCGAACAGATGACCATACACATCATTTACATTTTTAAAATGATCCACATCCAGCATCAGAAGGCCGGAAGAAGCGTCCATCCGTTTCTCCCGTAGGTACTCGTTCACCAGAAGCTTTCCGGTATCATGGTTATATAGTCCTGTCATGGAATCTCTTCTTGCCTGATCTTCCAGAAGTTCTTCTCTTTTCCGTATCTCCGTGATATCTCTGATGCAACCGATCACCGACTGGTCACCTTCTTCTTTCTGCAATGCATCCAGAAGTATTCTCTTGTAGTGACCCTTTTTCAGAAGCTTCAGTTCCACCGTTCCCAGAGTCTGTCCGAGAAGAAACTCACGCATCTTCTGCACATCTTCCGGATGGATCGTACATATCTGACCCAGCTGACCGAGAAATGGCATAATCCCTTTTTCTTCTTCCAGTTGCTCATTATACAGAACCATTCGATCGCTATCCGGGAAATACTCAAAGACAGAGATCCCTGCATATTTCATCAGTACTTTTAATTTATCCATCCGTTTTTTTCCGGACAGAAAACTTTTTTCTGTATCGTTTATCCTATCTTTTTCCATATATTTTCCCACACTCTTTCTTAAATTTCACCTTTTGTATAATTATAGCAAACGTAAAAGAAAAAAAGAACTATCCAATTGGATAGTTCTTCCTTGGCTTTTCTCATCTTTTTGTTCAGGACTCTTTTATCCCGAAAACCGTCAGTGCCTGACGCGGTGAAATGCCGAGTCCACCGACGCTGATCAACGTATCCTCTGCCTCTAACAAAAGATTTTCCTTCTGAAATCTGACAATCATGCGACCTCCGCTTAAGCCGTCCATCCGCCGGATCTCCATCTCAAGGGTATTGACGGTACGCCATGCAGCTGATCCTGCGTAAATATGACCGTCTGTTTCACTGTAGGCGAAGTCCTTACGCATAGAGAGGGCGAATTCCTTTTCTTTTCCACCTTCCAGCACTTTCCAGTACATCTTATCGCTTCCAAAAGCAAACCGCATCTCCTGGATCGGACTCGTCTCAAACTGAAACAGCCCGCTTCCGCCAATCAGAACTTCCGCAGAATCCGGCAGCCGGTCGTTCAGAACCGGAACAGACACATACACATGCTTACTTACTTTTTCCTCCATAAAAGGATTTCTCGTTCCTCTGCGTGGTGGAAGAGAAAGCTGTGCAGTATACTCTTTTACAGTTTCTGCAAGCGGTGATGGTGCCAGCTCTCCAGCCTCTTTCTGTACATAGGGAATCAGATCCTCCTGCAGTGCGCTCAATTCCTCCTGTGTCTGCTCTGTGGATGACGTCAGAATCACAATCAAATCAAGATCCGGGAACACAACCCCAAACTGGCCATACGCTCCATCCGCGCGGAAAGAGCCAGGATATCGGCCCATCCAGCACTGGTAACCGTAGCCCTGTGCCCAGTCTTTTACATGTCCTTCGGAATCGCCTTCTGTCTCAATCTGCTTGTGGCAGGCGCGTTCGAACCATTCTTTTCGAAGCAGCTGTTTTCCTTCCCACTCTCCCTGTCTGGACAGAAAATACGTAAATTTTGCCATATCTTCCGTCACCATCTTCATACCTCCTCCGCCAAGCTCTGTTCCGTCGCCGAGCAATGCACAGGTCAGAGAAGTGATTCCAAGTGGTTCCAACAGGCGCGGTTTCAGAAACTCTGTCACATTCTGCCCTGTCTTTCTCCGCAGAACCGCAGCCAGCATGTTGGTTCCTGCTGTATTATATTTATAAAATGTTCCCGGCTCATGGAGTACCGGATGATGCAGAAATGTAGAGATCCAGTTTTCGGAATTGTCCGAAATTTCCGTCTCGTGACCGCATCCCATGATCAGCAGATGGTGCAGGGTGATTTTTTTAAGATATTCGGAAGGATGTTCCGGCAACAGTTCCGGAAAAATATCGACAATTTTCTCATCCACGGATAAGATTCCTTCCTGCTGTGCAAAACCAATCGCCGTAGCCGTCAACGATTTGCTGAACGAATACAACGGATGGCGGAATTTTTCATCATATGGTTTCCACCATCCCTTTGCCGCACACTGGCCATGGCGGAGCACCATAAAACTATGTAGTTCGATTTGATTTTGTTCCATCCTGTCAAGAAATTTCATAATTCCTTTGGAGCTGATTCCAACTGATTCCGGTGTCACATCTTTAAAGTATCCCATTTTTATCTCTCCTTAATCGCAAACTTCTCCATAACAAACATTCTGTCGTACTTATCACTTATCTTGCATTGCTTCCCAGATACGTATGTGGTTACGGTAACATATCCGGAGAATAAAGTCAATTTCCATATAGAACTATAATTTGAGGTTTATATTCGCAGATTCAAAATATACCTTCTCTGTGCATTCCAGCAACAGTAACTCCATCTGCATTCTTAACTCCTTTGCATCTCTTCCAGCTGCTTTCTCAGCTTTGCAATTTCTTGTGCGGCTGCATCTGCTCGCTGCTGTTCCATATCCGCTCGTTTCTGTTCTTCATCCGCTCGTTGTTTCTCTTTTAGGGTATTCTCTCTTTCCTGTTTTTTCCCTTCTTCCAGAAACATCTGGTCTCTCTCAAATCCTTTCATATATGCCACCGTCACCTCCGCATCTTCTTTCACAACATCCACCATCTCCTGGATGGCTTCTAGTTCTTCACTCACTGCGTTCTCCCGGGTTGTATTCTCCATATAGTCCAACAGCTGACTCAGGGATTCATTATCCCGTCCCTTTCTTCCTTTTGTATAGAGGAAAATCGTTCTGGCTCCATCTTCATACGGCAGCTCCGGATTCTCTACACAGTGATTCCGGATGGTATAGATCATCCGGTCATCCCCAAAGGGATCTTAGGGACAGATAAAGATAACAAAGACTCTCTTCAGTTTGTCGTATGACTGACCGCTTTTTAGACTCCGACTGTCGATGATCGCATGGTAGAACCGGGTTCTCTGTGCGATAAAATCTATATCCTTCCTCTTATTGTTCTTGTCAGGTTCAATATCATAAATCGCAGAGACATTTGACGAATCAATCTCTACCTCATCTCCCTCTTCGATGTATACGTCCAGTCGGGCTCCGTGAAGACCGGTATCCCTTCCGCCATAGGACTTCTGAGTTACGATATTCAGATTTTTGAACTCTCTTCCGAAAAGAATCTTTAGAAATTTTCGACAGAATTTCTTTCCATATTCCGGATAAGCTAATAAGGCATTAAAGAGAAAATCGTCCAGCAGATCCAGTTCTGCCAGGGGTCTGTGGTTTGTCATTTGCTGCATTCGCATGCTCCTTTCTGTATGCAGTGAAAGGAGTACTCTCCATCGATCCTCCGTTCCACCAGTTTTTTTATTCATATGGGGAATCAGATAACCGAATGGTTGAAGAATTGCTTCCCAGATATGTTGTATCTACAATAACAATATGATTTGCGATTGTCAATATGCTGATGGTAAAAGATTTCTCTTAACTTTCTTACATACCGATCCATTTTCCGGGAAAGTTTTACCGGATCCGGATAGTGATTATCTATATGATTATAGAGATAACGCCCCTCTTTCCTTGTCTCATCAAACAAATCAAATAAACCCTTATCTCCGGTGTCAGATGCTGCCGAAATGTATAACTGATATTTTTTTGCTTTTGTCGAATATTGTCTTCCATTGGAAACTATATCTGCAGGCATCGCAGGTGAGAATATTTTATAACTATTCGTATTTCACCTACTTTCCCATTTTAAAAAACATCCCATATTTATTCAATTTTTCAAGGATTTCCGGCCATTGCTTTTCGTAGCTTTCCAGTTCTTTTTGTGCTGTTTCCATATATCCCATTAAAAATGGAACTTCTTTATCATTTTCTGGTGCCGCTTTTCTAATAATATTCAGGCCATCTCGTATTTTTTCAAGACTTCCTCTTTCGTCCGCATTCCAGCAAGCTTTGAATGCATATTCAAATGAAAAAATCATATCACAAGCACGTTCCCAAACTTCTGCAAATAGTTCTTCCTTTAGTGGAGCACCATCCACTGTTCGCAATACATAGCCCTGTACTTTACTTTTCTCAGCCATATAGTCAAGATGTTCCTTGATATGATTCAACGTACAGAAAAGGCGGAATTGATAAATAGGATGTGTCACTTTTGATTTTTTTATAAACTCTGATATGGTTTCTTCCGTCCAGCCTCTTTCTTCATTTCTTTCAACCCAACTCAAGCTGATATATATTGCCAGGATTCTAATTGACCAAAGATATACCAGATCTTTTCTTGTATAAGCAAGTACTGGATACTGTGGATCATCGGTCACCGTATCATATAACAGTTCATTTATCATCCATAAAGCTGCCGTCCAGTCCGCATTGATTTCACAGTTCATCATCACATTTCTCATCTGAGAATATTCCGGCTCTTTTATCCGTAAATTCCAATGTCCTCTTGCTACATGTGCCGTTTCATGAGCTAAAATCATTTTTATGGATGCTATAAACAAATCAGACACCATTTCTACCCGGCGATCAAATAAATCAGCAAAGCCTGATGTATTAAAGATGGTTTTCTTCATTGGCACTCTAAAAGTATTTCCATCCTCACCAAAAAATCCCCATGTAATCTCTTCTGTTTTACCCGCTTCGCTCAGAAACGTCATACAAGGTTCCGGTATTTTTTCTGGATTTATTGCACTATTAACATACAACCGTAATATCTCTATCTGTTTCTTCAATCCAAATTTCTCAATACTCTTTATCATTGAAAGTACTTCTGCTTTTGTTTTATATTGCAGTGCACTTCTGGGAACTATTTCCGGAAGATATACTACCAGATCTTCATTAGAATCAAAAATCGTTTGAAGAAATTTCAAATATTGTTTCAGCCAATAATAATTAAACTCAAGCCGACAAGCTCCATTAAACAGCGGTACTTTCACACCCATATTCAGTTTTTTATCATCCGGAACATAATTGCCAAATTCATCTTTTTTCAATGCCGGTCGTTCCACAAAATCCAGATGTATGTACGGAATTTCAGAATTACCTCTAACCCATTCTGAGGTATACGCATTATAATATACTTTTTTATGGATATCACGAACCTCTTGCAGTAGTCCTGCAGCAAATAAATAATCATCATTTTGATATGAATTGATACTTGATTCCCTGCTTAATGATATTCCCCATTTATTGTCAAGTTCTTTAAGCTTTTTTTCCAGAAGTTCATGATCCTCTTCACTTAGCTGAATTAGTGTATCATGTTCATCAGCTACCTGTGGTCCCCATATTATCATATTTTCAAACATATTCTCTCCTATTCAAAACTTATCTTGTTTATTTAGTGCCGATTCAGAAATATAATCAAGTGGGCTTCTTTAATTTCGGATATTGTCATTGCCGGATTCTGCAAGGTTGCAAAGTACTGCGCTCGGACTACTTCATAGCCAGTAAGATCCAGATGGTTCATTACTTCTACCGTGTTGAGCTGTTTTCCCCGCATGACACTTTCAGATGCTTCCTGGTATTCCTCTGCCGAGAAACCTGTCCAATCCTTATCAAAAGGCAAATATCCGCGAAAGATGACCGTTGATACTAGCAATCTATTTTTTGTGGTCTTTTGGACGGCCCATCTTCTCCTTTACCTTGTCCGGCACATCGATCAGTCCGAACCGATAGAACATTCCGTATATGTAGGTCACGCCCCGGATATCACCCAGAGCTTTCGGGCGGTCTACTACCTCCCCTTTAATATTCTTCAGCGCCAAAACTATAGAACTCCACGCCAGACTTTTGCTCTTCTCCCGCCTGTCAATCCACAGTTCTTTTGTATACTCGCCGCTTCTGCCTTTTTTAATTTCGTAAGTGAACGGCAATCCAGAGTAGGTTTTAAATCCTACCCCGGCATAAGCCAGAACCACTCCCCAGAAGTTCTCTTCTGTTGGCTCATCCCTCCACCGCTTCATTGCTCTATATCTCCGCTGCCGCTCTGCTCCGACACTAATCTTCTCTTTTTCTGCTGTACTTGGAAAGTACACACCTTTTTTATAAGGCAGGTACGAAGTGACAGAGGCTTTGGAAAGCTGAAGAATGTTTGCAGTTGAGAGTATGGAGGTTTTGTAGTCCTGTGTTTCTCGGTATTCTTCAAAAATGTTTTTTACTTTTTCCGCCACTTCCGATTCATACACACCAGCCGTGATGAGCAGCTTCCGTACCTTGATGGGATTTAATCCCAGCTCATCACCGATGGCCTGCAAGGACATCTCAGAATCATAAAGCGCCACAGCACTTTCCATCTGCTCTTTCAGGTTCTTCCCGGCATCGTACTCTGGCTTCAGCTTCTTCCGGCCACCGCCTGGTTTTCTTGTTTTCTTCATTTTACTCGTGCAGCTCCAACGGCAGTCCGTCCGGGTCATGGAAGAAAGTCATCTTCTTGCCGGTGTAATCATCCACACGAATTGGCTCACATTCAATTCCTACCTCCGCCAGCTCCCTCACCGTCTGCTCCACACTGTCTACGCAAAATGCAAGGTGACGCAGCCCACAGGCCTCCGGGCGGTTCACACGCTTCGGCGGGTTTTCTTCTGCAAAAATCTCCAGCTCTGTGTGTTCGTTTACACGCAGATCTAGCTTCCAGTCCTTACGCTCTGGACGGTAGTTCTCTCTGATAACAGAGAATCCCAGCTTGTTCACATAGAAATCCTTTGCAGCTTCGTAATCAGATACGATGATTGCGATGTGGTGTATTTTAGATAAGTTCATTTTTTTCACGCTCCATTTCTTTTATTTTTGTTCTTCTTTTATTTTCGTTATAAACTATACGGAAGCCTTCAAAAAACACCGTGTGAACTTCTGGAGTTCAGTTTGTCCACACTGCATTTATTTTTGTTATTGGTTTTCTTGTTTATTTCAGCTTTTCCAGAATCTCGTCCGCGCTCATGCCACTTGCCGGCAACTTCTTCAGCACAGCCTCTGCCTCGGTCTTCTTAGCCTCCTCAGCAGCCTTCGCATCCTTAGATTGTTGCCTGCTGCTCACCGCGTAGAGGTGTGTGATTATTAGAGCAGCGAGAGCCACGGTTTTCCATGGTCCCAGAGTCGGGGCACTACCTGAGACACAGCCAGTCTCATTTGCCCCATTATATCACAATTTCATCCAGTTTTATAGACGCTTTCTTGCCTTCATCACCACACAATACATCAATCCACCGAGCACTCCGCCGACTGTGTTATAGAAGATGTCTGATAGCTGGAACGTTCCTAGCCGTAGCAATAATTGCAACATCTCAATGCTTATCGAGAAGATGAACGATATCTTTCCACTTTCCCACAGTATCTTCTTCCAGCCATTTCCTATCTTCTCTCCGAATGTCCACATCACTACCGAACTAAACGGTACCATCATGATTACGTTCTCGATGCATTCGGTGGTCAGCTTCTGTTCACCATTCACAGTCTCCCAGATTCCCCAACCTTCCATAACATCGGATAAAGGATTCATCCACATCTGACGGTTTAACAGGGTTCGGAACAGAATAAGTGAAGTCACAAAGGCCAGGAAGAACAGTTTCCGAAAGAACACACTCTCCTTGAACTTCTGATACCATGTCACTATGGCATTCTTCCAGCCTTTGCCGGCTTCGGTAGGTTCATAAGCATAAAGATAGAAAAACATGGCTAGGAAGGAAAGCAGGAGTGAAAATCCAAATGGCTCATAGAGAGCAGTCAGGATGTTTGTGAGAATTTTCCCTAATAAATCAATCGTTTCTTTCATCGCTGTTTACAGATCACTGAACAAGTCAGCCTTATACACGCCATTCTCCAGCATCTTCTTAAAGCTGTCCTTTACTGCTGCGACATCCTCGTGATAGGTCATGCCATACCAGGTATCATTTGTTTTCAGAACTTTCACAGACATTTTACCCTGTTCCAGCAGTTCACCGATAAAGATAGGGATCAGATACTCTGCTTTCAGAGGATTGCCCGGGACTTCTTTCTCAAAAAACTCTTTGAAGCCTTCTTCCAGTACATCCAGAAAATCAGGAGTTAATCCCCACATATTCATTGATACCAGAGAATTTACATCAACAACCACGCCATCTGCCTCTGCTCCATCTGCAGTCTTGGCGATATTCTTTGTCTCAACAACCTCAGTCAAGTTTCCATTCTCATCCATCTTGCAGATGCCACGGGTCACACCGCCATTATCAGACAGGGTGTTCTTCAGCACGAAGCCAGCCATGCAAGACTTTCCGCCGTTCACCAGATACTCATGTACGGCTTTGAAGCCTTCCTTGCCATAGTAATCGTCTGCGTTAATGACGATGAACGGAGTTTTAATTACGTCCTTCGCTGCAAGCACAGCCTGACCGGTTCCCCACGGCTTTGTCCGGCCTTCTGGCAGAGTTCCCGGGATATCATTGATATCTTGGAAAGCATAGTCAACAGTTACATTATGAGACGCGCAAATAGAGGCAATGCGATCACCAATAACCTCTTTGAATTCTTTCTCGATATCCTTACGGATGATAAATACTACATGGTTGAAACCAGCTTCAATCGCATCATGGATTGAGTAGTCCATAATGATATGTCCAGCATCATCCACCGGCTCCAACTGCTTGATTCCTGTTCCAAATCGGCTACCGATACCGGCAGCCATGATAAGTAATGTTGTTTTCATAACTCTCTCCTGCGTTCTTTCTGCCTTATGTGAATACGTCTTTAAGTAATACTTATGGTGCTATTCTTACCAATCCCTATTAAAATTTAAAGGTATCCTTCAGTCCTAACCACTTTTGGTCCTTATCACTCAGATTCAGCGCAGTACCATCTTTCAGCGTGTAGCCTTCTGCACTTGCGCTTCCCTTGTACTCACCCTTCAGTTCCGGCCATTCAATGCCAATCTCCGGGTCGTTCCAAGCCATACCACCCTCATCGTTCGGATGCCAGAAGTCATTCACCTTATAGCAGAACTCTGCTTCATCGCTCAGAACAAGGAAACCGTGTGCAAATCCCTCCGGAATGAGGAACTGCTTTTTATTCTCAGCAGACAAAGTCACACCATACCACTTACCATAAGTTTCGGAATTGCTTCTAAGATCAACAGCGACATCAAACACAGTTCCGCGCACAGCGCGTACCAGCTTGCACTGCGGATACTGCTTCTGGAAATGCAAACCGCGCAGCACGCCCTTCGTGGACATTGACTGATTATCCTGTACAAAGTGGATATCAATGCCAGCTTCCTTCATATCTTTTTCGTTGTAGGTTTCCATAAAATAGCCACGGGCATCACCGTGCACAGCAGGCTCAATAACACAAAGACCCTCGATGCCACCTACATTTTTCTCAACTTTAATCTGTCCCATCTTCTCTATCTCCTCTTACTGCTCGATTTCTTTCAGGTATCGGCTCAGTGCATCCTGCCAAGTCGGAAGTGGAGTAAATCCAACTTCCACCAACTTGCTCTTATCTAAGCGGCTGTTGAACGGACGCGCCGCCTTGCTCAGGCCGTACTCTGCCGTGGTCACCGGCAGGACTTCCGTCTTATATCCAGCCTGACGATAGATTTCTTTCGTAAAATCATACCAGCTGATATAGCCGCCCTCGTTGGTTGCATGATAATAACCATATTTTTCGGTTTCATTCATATCAACGAGCAGTCGAGCCAAATCGTATGTATAGGTCGGTGTGCCGATCTGATCATTGACCACACGGACAGTGTCATGTGTCTTGCCGACATTCAGCATAGTCTTGATAAAGTTCTTACCATTCAGCCCAAACACCCAAGCAATGCGGACGATGAAATACTTCTCCAGTGTCTGGCTGACTGCCAACTCACCTTCCAGCTTTGTCTGACCGTATACATTCAAAGGCTTATAATCCTTGCAATCTGGCTGCCAGGGCTCTGTGCCCTGACCATCAAACACATAGTCCGTGCTGATATAGGTCATCTTACAATCCAGTTTCTTGCATACATTTGCAATATTCTGCGTGCCGCCTGCATTGATAGCACGAACCTTCGCTACTTTATCATCATCCTCTGCCATGTCCACAGCAGTCCATGCTGCACAATGGATCACGGAATCCGGATTTACTTCTGTAATAACTTTCTCAACAGCATCTTTGTCGGTAATGTCCAGTGCTACATACGGTGCTTTTGTTATCGCAGAACCATCTGCTACACCGCTGTAGTTTTCCTGAATATCAGAACCAACACCTTCATGACCGCACTTCAGCAGCTCATTCATCACATCATGGCCCAACTGACCGCCAACGCCTGTTAAAAAAAACTTCATGTTCTTTCCTCCTCTGGCTTTTAGCGGTTGCTGTACATTTTCTCGTAGTAGTTCTGATACTCACCGCTGATGATGGTCTCCCACCACTCACGATTATCGAGATACCACTGGATGGTCTTTTTAATGCCGTCCTCAAACTTGGTCTCCGGCAACCAGCCCAGCTCATTGTGGATCTTGGTCGGATCAATAGCATAACGCATATCATGGCCCTTACGATCGCCAACGTGAGTGATCAGGCTCTCCGGCTTGCCCAGTTCCTTGCAGATAATCTTCACGATTTCAATGTTCTGCTTCTCGTTGTGACCGCCGACATTGTAAACTTCGCCCACACGACCCTTATAGAACAGTTGATGCCTTTGAGTGATTTCATAAAGAAGAAATGTCCAGATGTAACCGACACTTCAACTGATAATCCTGAAAACCGTGGAAACCTCTCAATTTGAGGCTCCCTGTAAGTAATGAACGTAGCCTTATTCCTCACTAACATTTGGAAAAACTATCGAGCACTTACCTTTCTTCCCGTGACACGTTTTCTTTAATAAACGTCGTTATTATCTTTTCATATCCCTCTGGATCTTTTTTATAATTTTCTGTATGTCCTGCACCATGAACTATATAAATATCTTTACGGCTTTTACAACTATTATAAATTTTTTTTGCCATATATAATGGCGCCAAGTTATCCATATCGCCATGAATAATTAAAATTGGAATTTTTGTCTGTGATACTGCCTTACAAGCATCAGCCTCTTTTAAATTAAATCCTCCCCAAAGCTTTGTTCCCACATCTGCAAAAATTTTGAATACCTCTACTGGCATTCCTTTAGGCAAATGGCTCTTACAATTTAACTCTAACATTTTTGTCGACGTTGTAAATCCACAATCATCAATAATTCCACAAACAGAATCGGGAAAATCCAAATTACTACTCATTGTGACCACTGCTCCACCCATTGAAATTCCCATAAGAAATATCGGTGTTTCTCTTCCAAAATGTTTTGCAGCCCAATTAGCCCAATCTACACAATCATAACGTTCCTTCACTCCCAATGTGAAAATATTTCCTTCACTTTCATCATGCGCACGCATAGTAACAAGTAAAACATTCCATTCTTTTTTCTGCGCAATTCTATAAATCGGCACACCATCCACATAACTATGACCTCTAAATCCATGAAAAAAAATCACTAATGGAGCATTCTTCTTCTTCTCATAATAATGACCTTCCAGCTTTGTTCCATCAGAAGCCATAATGACAATTCTTTCATTATTTTTTCGTTTTATTTTATATGCTTCGGTAAGCCACTCATACTGCTCATCATCTGCTGTTCCCAAATCTGGCCATGCTGTTTCTCTTCGTTCACAAATTTTTTGGAACACTAATTTACTCCCTTCCCCAAAAATTATTATCAAGGAAATAAACCTTATAATAACTGCTGCAACAATCTTTTTCATTTTCATAAGTTAGTCTAATCTCCCTAAAAGAGTGGTACAGTTTTCATTTCTTAAAAACAACCAACTTGCTAAGAATATAATTTAGCACAACAACAATATTTGCCAATAGCTTCATCGCCATACCCCACAATTCTTGATACTCGCTCGGTATATAGTGAAATTTAATGGTGCCTGACACCTTATATTTACACAAACCTATATTCTTTTACAGACGCTTTCTTGCCCTCATCACCACATAGTACATTAAGCCACCAAACACTCCACCCACTGTGTTATAGAAGATGTCTGATAGCTGAAACGTACCCAACCGAAGCAATAATTGCAACATCTCAATGCTTATCGAGAAGATGAACGCTATCTTTCCGCTTTCCCACAGTATCTTCTTCCAGCCATTTCCTATCTTCTCTCCGAATGTCCATGTTGTTGACTGCCTAGATTGACTTCTGGCTGATCTGCTTGCCTGTCATGAGATTGATCTGTATACTGTCATGAGATTAAAAAGAAAGAAGGTCCAGGGTTACCCTCCTAGCACGTCGTGTCACCCTGAACCTATGGTATCAAAACCATGTTCAGTGTATCAAACTTCGAGCTCAGACACAATGAGGTAGATGGTTTTTTATGTTGAGAGCAATGATGCCATCCCTCCGTGCCCGTCCTGTCGTGGCAAGCTGGCCTACCGTGATCGTAAGCGCCGCATCGTGAAAGGCGAAGGCGGCACCCGGAAGTGGCTGATGATCCGCCGGTTCCGGTGCAGCAAATGCATGAAGCTTCACAATGAGCTGCCCAGTGTAGTGCTACCGTATAAGCACTACGACAGTGAGGTGATCAGCGGTGTTCTCGAGAAGGTCGTCACGCCGGATGACCTGGATTCCGAAGACTACCCATGTGGTGCGACTATGCTGCTCTGGCTCCAGTGGCTACAGAAGAATCTGAAGCGCATCGAGGGATATCTCCGTGCTGTGGCGTATGAGCTGTCCGACTACGACAGCTGCACGCTTCTTGCTGGGACATCATTGCTCGCATCCCTCCGAAAATCAAACAGACGATGGCTGGAACAGGTCATCCGGACGATCTACAACAGTGGTGGGTTTCTGGTCCCGTTTCGGCGATGAGTCTATGCACCTACTTTTGTTTTACCTGTCACAGATCATGACGGTATAGTGAGCTTCATGAAGGAGGTTCACTAACATGATGACGAAAAACAAAGACTGGCAGGACGAGGTCGCGCTCCAGCGTTACACTATGATTACACCACTCCTTTCGGAGGACCTCGATAATGCAAAGCGCATAGCGATGCGGGAAAAGATCGCACAGGATAACTTCACGACCGCAAGATTGCTCTACCGATACGAGAAGGCATACCGTGAAAACGGGTTTCAGGGTCTCCGACCGACGGATCGCCAGAAGCGGCGATCTCAGGCACTGCCGGAAAACTTCGATGAACTTCTGAATGAAGCCATCCAGCTTCGACGAGAAGTTCCGGAGCGCTCGGTGGAACAGCTGATCTTGATCCTCGAGCTGGAAGGGCGGGTTGCCCCAGGCGTACTGAAACGCTCGACACTGGAGAGGCATCTCTACAACGCCGGCTTCGGGTCAGAGCATCTTCGGACCTACAAGGATGCACGGGAGAGCTCCTCGAAGCGCTTCTGCAAGCCGCACCGGATGATGCTGATCCAGGGAGACATCAAGTATGGACCGCTGCTCCCGATCGGAAAACGCGGAGCCAAAGTCAAGACCTACCTGTCGTCGGCGATAGACGATCATTCGAGGTTTGTCATTGCCTCGAAGTTTTATGCCTCTCAGGAGGAAGAGGTCGTAGAGGATACCTTCCGGTCTGTGCTGCTCCGTGCAGGGGCGTTTGACCGGTGCTACTTCCTATGTTTCTCCTATCCAATTCGGCATAATCTTGTATGCACTCGTTCACACACTTATAATACATTAATTGTTTCATGCTTCTATATAGACGACTTGCACTGTTTTTTTACTTGTATCATTTTCTGAATGTAACTCACACCATATGCTGTAATGAAAATACAAAGCAAAATCACTAGCCACTCAACAATTCTATATTGATCACCGAATACTTTATCCCAAACAATTCGCATATATGTTATAACAGGGAGATGTGTCAAAAAAATCACCTCGCTAGTATTTCCCAACTTCACCAACAATGGATTCTCAAATATATACTTTGAAATACTTCCACTGCCCATTACAATAGTCCAAACTAGCAATGCTTCTATAATGTGATAAATCGAATACGTAACTTTCTTATTAAACACAATCATCATTATCACGTAGACAGCCAATAACAAGACCAACATCCCGTCAAAATTCTTCTTTTCTTTACACTTACTTAAAACTCCAAGGCTAACACCGATTCCAAAATCTAGAGCTCGATATATGGGAAAAATATATGTTAAAAATGCAGTCTGATTTTGAAAGCAGTTCAGTACCAAAAATTCCCATGCGAATTCAATTAAAAACAGCATTACAAGTGTCGACTTGGACCCCATTCTTCTTATAATCCAAAAGAAAATAAATATCGTCAGATAACAAAACAACAAATCTGACAAGAACCATGTGACGCCATTTAAAGCCCAATAATAATCTTCCGATGGAATCCAACTTTGTAGATATAATAAATTTGTTCCTATAATTGATGCAAATTTGGCAGTTCCAATTTCATGTGCTTTCCAGTTTTTTAAAAGGAACAGTAGCATGAGTATAATTGTCAAACAATATAGTGGATAAGTTTTTCTTCCTTTTTCAATAGCATATTTTAATGTTTGTCCTATATTCTTCATCCTATCCAGATCATAATATTTCATTCCTATTAATAAGCCAGAAAGAAGAAAAAAGAATTCTACCCCCCTGTCACCAAATGCAGGCAAACAGTTTGGAAAAACTGAATTTAAATGCCACAGGACAATCAAGGAGATTGCCAGCCCACGAATGCCTTGAATACATTTCATTTTCTGCATACCATTACCCCTCCTCTTCCACAACAAAACAACTCTTTAATTTACAGTACATATACTATTCAAATCAAAATTAGTACTCAAAAACACTTAAGTATAACTCAGCCATCTTCTCCTGATATTCTGGCTAGAAAATAAGACACTCAACTTATTGGCATTGCGCTATAAATCACATCTCTTCAAGCTGCTGGATACCTTTTATTGACTTTTTCCTACCCATCCTATCTCTGCCCTTCATGTTATCTTTTATCTATAGAATCCTTTATCAGAAATCTTTTTTGCCGGAACTCCTGCTAATGTGCATCCTTCATGTTCAACTGAATGTGTTACCACACAATTACTTCCAACAATCACATGATCAGCAATTGTTAGATTTTCGTTGATTTTTGCTCCGGGTGCTAAATATACATAATTGCCTCCGTGGACATTAGCCGACACATTAACACCCGCTTGAATCACACAATAATCTCCAAATCTTGCACTTCCATTGACAATAATAGTTCCATAATGTGGCAATGCAAGCCCTTTACCAAACGTGTTTATTGGTATAAAGATTCCCGTTTTAATACTCAAAGCATTAAGCCGAAACTGATACCATTTTTTCAGTACCCCCCCATATTTGTATAGTATTCCGCCTTACGCAGCAAAATCAAGTATCTCCAACATACCTGATGTAAGGAAGGTCTTTTACGAGAGGTGTTCATAATCCGTTTATCTTCATTCAAATACTCAATCAGATCACTTTTGTTTTTTATCATTTCTGTTCTCGCTTTCTTATGCTATTTTAAGTTTCTCTATTGCCTTTATGAACCACCCCTGCATAACAAGCCAAGTCGTTCCGAAAATAACTAATACTGTAATAATTTCCTGATGTCTGGTTGTCTGAAACAAAATCATCTGAATAAGCGAAAATACACATGCAACAAACGGAGAATACAGATATAAATGTAAACTATGTTTGCTTCCAATCATTGAGAGAATATTATCTTTAAGATAAATAGATTTTCCTAATGCAAGCATCCCATACACCATAAGTAGGTTACCAAAATAAAACTCCGCCCTTCCGCAGATACTGTATTCAACAATCGTCATGACGCTTCCAACTACCAACATCACATAAGAAAACCTTCGATTGCACTCCTGCCCAATCATCCATTTTCCCATATAATAAAATCCAATTCCCTCAATCATCCAATTTCGATACAAAAATGGTTGAACATTTTTTCCAAGTATAAGTAATGTTCCCTCACTCATAATCCAATTAAGCAATATCAGAAATGGAAAGCACCGATAAATCACTTTATTCAATTGAAATTTGTCCACAAAATATACAGTGATATAAATCATTCCAATAGCGTGAAGATACCACAGATACTCGTTTCCAAAAGCACTTCCAAACAATAAACATTCCAATACATTCTTAGGATTTACTGCTAGTTTTGCCCACATCGCGAGCTCTCTATATGGGCTATAGGAAATCAATGTGTAAATCACAAACCATATCAGATTCATCACAAAAAATATTCTCAAAAAATTTAATCCTTTTTTTAAATACTTTTTCCCCACTCTTTTGCTGAAATAGCCGGATATGGCGATATATGCGGGAACTGCGCTGCGGGCAATCGCTGTCAATGCCCCACCTATATTTCCAGGTAGCGGATTATGTATTAAAACCACCAATATAAATAACAGATATTTCAACAAATCAAAATAATGATTTCGCTGTTTTTCTGCATCAACCATCATACTCTAATACCTCCAACTCATCTCTATTCTCTCTCCAAGTTTGAAGGATTAGCAGTAAGAACGGAATAACATCAATTCTAGCCAAATCAAAACAACTAAGACTTATACCCGTAGTCAGTAAATAAATAAGTATTGCATATAGCAGCTCTACATTGTTTTTTGCGAAATTTCGAATGGACGTATACAGATAGCCAGCAATCAGTAGTACAATCATTGGAACACAATACCACCCCATTGTGTACCAATTTCCAAGATATCCAAGGTCATCATTCGAACCAACAAGAAAGAATCTTTTAAATGCAGCAGTACCAAAAAAAGCAAATCCCATTGGTTTTCCATCCCAATTTTTTTCAAGAGATGCAAGCGAATAAAGTCTAACAGACATAGAATTTCCGTCAAATATATCATTAACAGATGACGAAGCCCCTTGTATTGTCTGTAACAAATCATCATAAAATGGTGTCTGCATAAATACCGCAATTGCAATTACACCAATTGAAAAAGCAAGCATCTTTTTTGCGCCTTGTTTTTGCTTCCCGTACCAAAGGACTGCCATAGAAGCGATCAATGATACTATCATGATTCTTGAACCAACAAAACGGATCGAATACACTAAGCCGATAATCACATACATCAGATATTTAATTTTTGTTTTTGTTAAGCCCTTCCCACATTTTAATAGCAAATAAAAAGAGTAAATCAAGAATACATTATCAATTGCACCACAATTACTTGTACTATGTCCACCTCTCACCTGCGCTGCGATAAGAGTCGGAAAAAATGCAACTCCGACCGCATCATATACTATACAATTTAGCATTCGAAAACACGATGATAATGCAGCAATCGGTAGCCAGCTTTCCATAAAAGATTTTTCAGATCCATATCTTTTCTCAAGATACAGAAAAGGGTATACTAAAAATGCCGAAAAATAATATTGAGCATACATAATAGTATTGTTGACGCTTGCTACTCCCTCCCGCACCGTAAAGTAACTGATGCCAATCAAACAACATATATATATTATAATATATATATTTAGCAATCTATATCTCGACAATGTTCCATTTTTACTTAAAGAAAGCACTGCAAGTATGCTGTCAAACAAAACCAGCAACATCTCTATCTTCCATGCAAATGAATCGCTAAAGAATGGAATAATTCCTCCAAGAATATCCAACTGAAGCAGCAGGACAATCCACGTCACACACCATATTATATTTTTGCGAATTTTCATTTTTTGTCCTCCCACTATTGACTCTTATTACTTCGCAATTTTTTTACTTATTTTAAGCAGTACAGATTTTGTCTCATTTTTGAAGAAAAAGTAATTGAGTACAACATCTATCAAGCAAACCCCCGCAAAAACAACCGCTGCCCAAATAAAAAAGGATATAAAACCAGTTATACGTGCATTTACAATGTTTCCAAACAAACACATAGCTAGAACACCAGCCACCAGATTTGCCAAATATACCTTAATAATCCAACCGAGTGACATATCAAAAATATACTTTTTCATATAAATAATATTGGCCACTGTGTTAAATGTAAATGCAATCAATGTTCCCAGTGCCACACCAATAATACCAATCCATTTCACGAGTACTAAAGAAAGGACAATATTGATAATCGCCTCTGTTACAGATATCCACTGGGTCTGTTTAATGTGTCCAGCTGCCATAATCATATTATTATAGGTCAAACTAGTACAATAAACATATTCTGCAAAGCAAAGTAGTGTTGCAAAAAGAGGCTGGTAGTAATCTATGTCACTAATTCCACCCGTATATAGACTTACAAATGGCGTAATCAAAATAATACATGTGAAAAAGAATACCGTTGACAGCATCTTAGACATAAGATCATACATAGGGACATCATGCTTAATTGCATTTTGCTCATCTCTTGCAATCATCTGACCAAAAAGAGCTTCCGTATTTCCCAAGATTGCGGCAACTAGATTCGATATGCTGCTGACAACATAGCGATGTACAGAATACACTGACACCCACATTACATTCAAGCAAGCAGTGATGACAAGGTTATCTGTGCTGCTATGAACATAAAACGCAATGCTCTTGGCAAGTGCTGCGTTGCTTTGTGAAAGAACATTCTTATCTTTTTCTACACTTGTATCAATTGCATAATGTCTTCGCACATATACGTTCAAAATAATTGGTCGTAGGATAAAAATCAATGCCGCTACAAATTTAACACCAAGCAACGAACAGCCAAGTTTAATTAAAATGACACTAACAAAAGCATTTCCAACAGTGCAAAAAATCTGAAGAAATGTATTGAAATACGCTTTTTGATCTGCAAACATTAACAACTGACTGGGAATTCCAAACATGCTTTCAAAGATTGCATTCATTCCCAAAACTAAAACTAGCAAAAGAGCGTCTATGTAACCGAACGGTGTTTCCACGAACTTCGGATATACCACAGCCAAAACTGCAACATAGCCAGTGAGCGCCAATGCAAACTTTGTATAAAACGATTGACTCGTTTTATATACTACACTGGCCTTTTTCATATCACCCGTTGCTACCGGTCCATAGAAAGCGACTCTTGTTGCGCCAGTTACGCCACCCTGAATCAAGGATGTAATGCTGATAAACTGACTAATCGATGCCACCGTTCCATTTGCAGCAGAGCCAAAGGTAGATAATATTAAACGCGGTACAATCAGACCGCAAATAAGAGCAACTATCTGCTGAAGCAGAGAAGCCACACTATTCAATGCTAACGCTTTATTTCGATTCATTTCTACCAGTAACATCCTCCCTCAACTTTTTCAGCATTTTTAGGCCGTTCATCGATACCAGGACGAGTCCAATACTCATTAATATACTTTTTAAATTCTGGTTGATCTTCAATCCAACGATTTCCATAAATACCAAAAAGCATCTGTGTCCAACCAGCCATATGAACTGCAATTTTTCCCTGTCGCTTTGCATGTGCAGCTAATGACATTCCATATGCACCGCAGCCAATCAATGCAATTTCATAATCTGACTGATCCATCTGATTTTTCATAAAATCAAGAGCTTCAAACCAATTCTTGAACCCTGTTTCACTACTATTTCCAGCAATACTTTGAACTGCTTTAATCACTGTCAATTTTTTAAATTCAGGCAAGATATCCGGATTTTCAAACAAGAGTTCTCTTTTTTCGTACTGTTTTTTTATTGTCTCAGCAAAGGGGTGAATCACCAATACCTTTTTTCCTTCAAGCTCTTTTGTCCATGGATTCTTCCAAAGAAATGGTGCATAATAACCATTCAAATTGATTTTTTTTGCTTTTTCTGTATAGCTCCGAACGTAATATTCATGCTGTACATAAGAACCAAGGATATCTATTTCACTTGCATCCTCAAGTGCCAGATGTGCAAATCTTTTACCCTCTGGAAGTGAGTTTGGAAAAAAGCCGGCATTGTTGGTAAGCCACATTAGACTACCCTCTCTATCGTAGTTTACCTTTCCTTCGCAAATATCCTTTAAAGGAATGTGCAGTTCATTTGATAGTAATGAGCAAACGTTTCCAAGTTCTATTGTTCCCCATTTAGAAACCATCAAACCACTTTTCGCCTGATGAATGCGCTCTCTTACATAATCATTTGCCTGTTGATCTCTCAGTTCAACAAACTCTTCTGTATATTCATTGTACGGTTTTCTAAATAGTTTAGTTAATACTTTTAGAGCAAATTTTCTGGTACTTTCTCTTACATCTCCCATTTTCCCATAGTCCCTTTCAGATAATCTCGATATGCACATCTGACTGGAGCAAACTGTATTCTTCCTCGAATAACATCTTTTATGATTTGATAAGTAAATCTTGCATTAACCTTGTGATAATCTGTTCTATATTTTTTTGTTAAATACAATATATTTCTCACCATATAATATTGAGTCATTGCACTGGTTGCTCCGGTAGATGCACTTACTTTATGATAGATCAAGGTATTTTCGCAAAACCAGAGTTTATATCCTGCTTCAAGCACTTTATAGCAAAAATCCGTATCTTCTGCATAAAGAAAATACTCTTCTGAAAGCAATCCGACTTTTTTCACTACCTCGGTTGGAATCAGCATCAGACATCCAGTAATAAATGTCACCTCTCGAATTTCACCTGTATCTTCTGGATTCAGGTCATTCCATCTTTCATGCGCACCGCCACCAAGCTTTTCATCCATATGTCCACCGCCGTACCACAAATGGCTTGGCTTGCTATAAAAAGCTATTTTTCCACTCACAATGCCAGCATTATCCTTTTTAGTAGCTACATCAATAAGAATACTCAAGAAATCAGGTTCAACTGTTGTGTCATTGTTCAGCAACAGCACATAGTCGAACTCATTTTCTATTGCCTTTTTGATTCCAATATTATTTCCACCCGAAAATCCTAAGTTTTCATCTGACTCAATATATGCAGCATGTCCTTTCAAATAATCCAACTGATCTTTCGTAGGCTTTTTGCTAGAACCATTTTCTACAACAAATATTCTGTAATTATTATAATTTATATTATTCAGGCTCTTTACACACTCTATCGTATCCTCAATCCCGTTATAATTAACAATGATAATTGCAACACTTGGCTGCTTATCTCCAATCCATTCCTTCATCAGCACTCACCGAAAAACTTATCCTCCAGCATCAAGCACAAGCAGTGATACACTGGAAGATGAAATTCCTGAATCATATAAGTTTCTGTCTGCGGCACTTTGATGCAAACGTCGCTCATCTGTTCCAATTTGCTACTCTTTGCGCCAGTCAAGCCAATGACCTTCATTCCTTTGGCATGGGCAGTCGTTGCCGCATACAAAACATTTTTACTGTTTCCACTTGTAGAAATGCCAAGAAACACATCACCCACTTTACCGTAACCATTAACCTGCTGTGCAAAGCAAAGCAACGGCTCGCAGTCATTCATATATGCCGTAGATAATGCCGGGTGTCCATCCAAAGCAATTGCCGGAAGTGCTCCTTGCAAATTCTCTGCTAGGACAGTTCCTAATTCCTGATTTTCTGCCATAAGCTTTTCCGCAAAATCTGCTCTGGGCTTTCTCGGCATTTTAAAGCCTTTCATTAGTTCACCGACAATATGCTCTGCATCTGCCGCCGAGCCTCCATTACCTGCCACAAGCAGCTTTCCACCATTTACATAGCACTCTTCCAAAAGCAGATATGCAGATATAATACTGTTCTTTTCAGATTCAAGTGAAGGGTAACGTTCCACTAATAAATCAATATGCTTCATCAATCTTTTTTCCAACTCACTCATTTCGATACCCTTTCTTTTATTTCAGACACTGTTCTGCAAACTCTTTTAATGTCGGTATTGTCACTGTCTGACCATAAGATTCGCGACCAATCAAAGCTGTTCTGCATCCTGCATTGTAACCGGCTTTAATATCGTTTTCTCCATCACCAACCATCCACGACTGTGAAAGATCGATATTGAAATCCTCTGCCGCCTTCAACAGCATCCCAGGCTTCGGCTTGCGACAAGTACAGTCAATCTTTAACTCTGGCCTCTCACCTTCGTATCCCTTATGAGGATGATGAGGGCAATAGTAAATGGCATCCAAATATGCTCCTTCTTTTCCAAGAAGTGTCTCCATCTTATTGTGAATTTCTTCCAGCTCTTCAAAAGACACTTCACCGCGAGCAATTACTGGCTGATTCGTTACTACAATTGCAAGATAGCCAGATTCATTGATTTTACGAACTGCCTCAGCTACGCCACCGATCAGTTCAAAATCATCTATATTTCGAAGAAAACCAACATATTTATTAATAGTTCCATCTCTATCAAGAAATACTGCTTTTTGCTTATTTTTTAGATTTTTCCCGGATACTCTTCCTTCTTTATAATCCGCGCATACGGAGTAATACCGTTCAGGGGTACCCATATCTTTCACATATTCTGGGCTGTCATAACAGAACATCTTTCCTGTTCCGGCTAACGGTTTTAATAACTGCCGATCCAAATCAACTTTTACTAGTTTACCGTTTGCACCGATCTTGCCTATTGAATCCGCATCAATATCAACCAGTTCCAGTACTTTCGGACTGATAACATGCAATCCTGCATTCACTCGGTTTCTGTAATACTGCGGCCGCTCATCTTCTTTTGCAAGCCATTTTTCTACCGCTCCATTTTTATCCGCAATGATTAAACCACTATCATATGGATGACTATTCGGATGGGTAAAAAGTGTAACCATTCCGCCATGTTTATGATGGAAGTCAACAAAACGATTAAAATCAACATCAAACACTGCATCCGCATTTAAAAGTAGAAAATCAGATGTCAGCTTATCTTTGATTTTGAACAAGGCACCTGCGTTGCCAAGCGGTTCTTTTTCAAAATAGTACTCAATATGTACACCAAACGGTTTTCCCGTCACAGGGGATGTACCAGATCCATCCCCAAAGTAGTCCATAATAATATTACCAAGATGACTCACAGTAATAATAATATTAGTAAACCCTTGGTCACGCAGACACTCCAGTTCATGTTCCAGTACCGGTTTCCCTTCAATTTTAATCATAGGCTTCGGGATATCACTGGCAACTGAAGAAATACGCGTTCCCTTTCCCCCTGCCATTATTACTACTTTCATCTCTTTATTCCTCACTCAAAATTAGTTCTTTGGTTCATAAGTTTCCGGTGTATAATGAATCACCCTCGTACCACCATCTTCAAACGCAAACGGAATATGCATCAAATCGCGCATCGCCCATCTTACTGCATCCTGTCGCTCAGGCTGAACATAAAACACAAGGAATCCACCGCCACCGGCACCCAGCAGTTTTCCGCCCAACGCACCAGCAGCCATGCCCTTATCATAGAGTTCATCGATACTATTCGTGGACACTGCTGAACCAGTTTGGCGTTTAAGTTTCCAAGTGTGATCCAGCATTCTACCAAAATCATCCAGATCTGCATTCTTGTCTGTCAGAACACGCTCTGCATCATCAACTAGCGCAAGCATCTCTTTCAACTGGGCAATCTTATCCTGTTTTCCTGCTGCATTTGCTTTCTGCACATCAGAAGAGAAACGGGTAAACCCAGTGAAAAACATCATCAAATTCTGGTTAAGTTGCTTCTTTCTCTCCGGTGAAATAATAACCGGCAGTACTTCATATCCATCCGCATTAAAGTTGATACGATTGAATCCACCGAAAGATGCAGCGATTTGATCTTGCCACCCACCAGCTTCCTGACAAAGATTCCGCTCAAGATAAATTGCTTCGTCTGCCAGTTTCTTCTTGTCGGCATACTTACCTTTCAAAGCATAAAAGGCATTTAACATTCCAACTGCAAAGGAACTTGAAGTACCCAAACCAGAACGTGCCGGAAGATCCGCCTCATAGGTAAGACGAATCTCGTGCATATCCAACATTTTCATTGCGTTACGGATAGCTGGATGCTGAATATCATCTATATTCGATACTCGCTCTGATTTTGAGTATGTAAGCTCAGTGCTGTAATCAAAAAAGCGTGGTAAATGGCGCACATTTACATAACAGTACTTATCAAAGGTTGTAGAGATGACTGCTCCACCATACTCTTTAAAAAAACTTTCCATATCTGTTCCGCCGCCAAAAAAAGACATACGGAACGGCGTTTTTGTAATAATCATCTAATGTCTCCTTACAGGGTTTTGCGCCAATAATCCAGCATATCCGTAATTGTCTGTTCCATGCTAATTTTCTGGCTCCATCCGGTATCACGTTTCAGTTTTTCAACATTACCAATGATAATTCTTTCATCAGTAGGACGAAGCAATTTCGGATCAACCTTAATTTCAAATTTGTGTCCAATCTGCTTTTCAATCATTGCTACAATATCCTTCATCTGGTAGCAATGTTCCGAAGACAGATTATAAACCTCTCCCGGAATGCCTTTCTCTGCAAGAAGCATCAAACCATTTACAAGATCTCTCTGATCCATAATGGCACGTCTTGTTTCCAGATTACCCACACGCAGTTCATAAACACCAGAACGTTCTGCCAAAACAGCACGCTTGGTAAAATCAGACGTAACATCATTCACTTTTCTCGTTCCGGTAGAATTGAAAATTCTAACACGAATACAACGAATATGATCGTTCATAAAATACTGGAATGACAACAGATCCTGTCCAACCTTGCTCACACCATAAGGATGGAGAGGCTTTAATTCAGCTGTTTCTTTCACATACGGATCTTCAAGCTCATTTAAAGTCTGACCATACTCTGCACTGGAGCAGGCAACAACAACCATTGGATCATAGTCAGGTCTAGTTTGGCGGACAAACTTGACTGCTTCATATACGTTAATCGTACCATTTACGTTAGTTTCCATTGTTGCCTGCGGATGAGTCCAGGAAACTGTCGGATAACTTTGCGCTGCAAGATGATAAATCTGATCCGGCTGAAATTCTGAAATCACACGCTGAACTGCCTGATAGTAGCGCACATCACATTCTTCCATGCGAATATCCGGATCAAGCTCTGTAATATCAGTTGTCGGCTTATAATACGTACCCAATACTTCATGCCCCTGATCATGCAACAGCTCTACCATGTGAGAGCCAACCATTCCACCTGCGCCCGTAACTAATACTTTCATAATAATTATTCCTCCATTATTGCTTTCAGCTGATCTCTAATAACATCATAAGAGAATTTTGCTTTGAAAAGTTCAAAGACATCTTCATTAAATTTGTGAATGTCATCATTTGCCAGATTGTTAATGGTCTGAATCCATTCTTCTTGCGTGTTACACTGATAGCAAGTTTTTCCTCTGATATCGCTATCCATTTCTTCCCAGAATCCAAACAAGCTTTCCTCAGTTCCAACAAATATTTTTCCAAATGAAAGAGCTTCTACTGTTTTAGACTTCATTCCACCACCATCAAATAGCGGTGCAATCACAATATCTGCATTTTCATAATACGGATTAAGGCTTTCCACTCCACCAATTACATTAATACGTGGATCTGAATACTCACTCCTAAGTTCCTCCAAGCCTCTGCCTACAACATCCACCTGAATATTAGCCGTAAGGCTCGGAAGGACATTATCGACAAACCATTTAAATCCAACCAAATTCGGATAATATTTCTTTCCGACAAACAGAATGTGTTTCTTATCATCTTTCTCAGTGATAGAATTCATGATATCGTGTGAAATAGATGGAACTGGTGCAGGTAGAGGAAGAATTGCCTCTGGCCTTTTCCCGTAATACACCTGATATGTTTTAGCGTCTCTCTCATTAAAAACAATATTTATATCTGCATATTTTTGATTAACATACTCTTGCCTAATTCCTATCGTATATTCTATTTTGCTTTTTAACGTCCGCTCATTGTCCATCCATTGTTTATATAAATCAGCTTTTACGTCATGATAAAAAGAAAGCACCTTACACTCTTTGCATCTATTTTTGATTTTCTTTACTAAGTTTCCAAATACAGAATCCTCAATAAAAACAGTTTTAATTGAATTGCTATTTATTACTTCACAAATCTCACTGATTATATCATTGCTGATAAACATCATGTTTCCCTGCATCCATCGATGCACTCTATCAAGAACCGATTTGTATTTTCCATATGAAATATAGTTCTGCAACCGGCATTCTTTTTCTGTGGGACTCAAATTGATAAAGAAAATATTTTCTCGCCCAAAAATATCACAGAGTGCTTTGTAATGCATATCAGCTCCAATATTTCCTTTCTCAAGTTTAGTTATATATAAAATCATTTTCTTTCCCTCATAATTCAACGCTAAAAATCTATGCGAAATTTATTCTCCTAACAATTTATAATACTGTGCAACTTCTCTCTCATTTCCATACTCATGTTCATCAAGATAATGCTGAATGGAATTATACAATTGAGGATCCTCTCTAAGTTTAGCTATCCCTTCTGCTATTGCATTAGGACTTATATCAGTAATCAGTCCTTCTTTCTTATCCTTTAACTGATCCTTAATTGTAGAATAATTAGTTGCAAGTATTGGTTTTGCCAGTATTTTTGCTTCATCCAAAACAACTGATTTTCCTTCCCATCTAGAAGGCTGTACTAACAAATCGCAACTCCTGATATACGGATACGGGTTAGCTTTTAAGCCTAAAAATGTAATGTATTCTTCTAGTTCATTATCTTTTACTTGTTTCTTGAGTTGTTCTTCAAGCTCTCCTGCGCCAATAATCCACCAATGAATATCTGAATATTTTTTTTTCAGAATTTTCATTGCATCAATTGCAAAATCATAACCCTTTTGTCTTGTTAAACGACCTATTGACAAGATATTAAATTTATTTTTTTCATATTCCGGCACTTCAAATTCTTCCGACATTTTTTTCAACAAAGAACCCGATGTTAAATTAGGCAAGCAATAAAATTTATTTGTCAACTCCGGATAATTCTGTTTTAATATCTGCACGCATTTATCAGAAATACTTACAACACTGTCTGCCTTTTGAAAATAATTCTCATAAATCTTTGCATCTTCATTCTTTTTTATTTCATTGAAATCGTTATGAATCCAAAGTATTTTTTTCTCCGCATTAACCTTATCTATAACGTAATATGATGCTTCTCCCTCCAAGAATCCAACAGCAATATCATAATTTCCTTCCAGATTTGGTAAGCAGTGTTTATAACATTTCACCCATCTTTGCTGTCCTGCCTTTTCCTTATAAAGCACTTTACATACCACTGTACCCATCAGCCTAAGCATTCCTGTTTTAAACCCCGAAAGAGAACCAAACATGCCCATATCAATTTTATAGGCATACCGTAGTGAAGCCGTAAGCGGTAACAATCGTACCTCCTTGGGAATTTGAGTCAAAAACAGACCTTCTTGTTTAAATAACAACAGATCAACAGCATACTTTTTATAATCAATAAGATTTAATAAATTCACAAGACTTTTTTCCGCTCCACCACCGTACAGTGCTGGCATAACAAATAGTATCTTTTTCATAGCTGGTCTCCACATATAATATCTAATTGAGCTTCTTTAACACCTTTTCTAAAATCCACACTTCCGCAAAAATCCAGCACATCCTTTACAATTGCCGAATTTGCTTTTTGACACAATTTTTCCTATAATTTGAATCGCCTAAATTTCACATGTATTCCTATCCGGCTGCCATCTCCAGTTTTCATGTGTCGTAATCTGCATCAATTATTTTATATGGATTTATATATTCATAATGATCTAGCCTTCATAAGTATTTTATTTGGATACAGGAAGAACTCTAACCACTTCGTTTTCTTCATAATCCAAGCCGCGATAATGGGGCCTGCAAAACTGATGCCCAATCCCAGTACTACATGAATCACAGCATTTTCAATGCCGATCTTCATCAGGATAGATCTCAGCGGTGCTGCAAATAAGGTATGCATCAGGAAAATCGGCATCGTATATTTTGCAAGAAAATCCACGCTTCTGCCAAGTCTTCCTTCAAACCCCGCTGCCATCAGGATAACGGCTACACAAGCCAGCAATCCCATTGCAAAAGAAATCACACCTCCACTAATTTCCGCCTTATACGCAGCCACACTCAAAATCATAAACAACAATCCGCATATCGTTCCTTGTACTTTTCTGCCCTTCAACCGCACATTAAATGCACAAATACTCATACCGAGCACAAACCAGATTTCATTTGAGAGAACTGTTGATACTGCGTAAACGCCGTACCCCCCCCCACTTAATGCAATGGTTTTCATAGTTATTGCTACAACTAAGCCTCCTACAGCCATCTTTACACTCTTAAAAGTTGGTGTGAGAAGGAAAATAAAGAACAATGCGTACAGATACCAGTATGGCGAAGCAGGATGAAATAGCAGGGTGTCTCCCAATCCACCAATCTGGTCATTAACACTACTCGAAAACGCCTTTTTCAATACCCAAGTAGCTGTAGAAAAGCTCACATATGGTACGCCGAGTGCTAACGCCTTTTTGGCCACATTCTTGTACCAGCTGTCCACACTATTTATCTTGCTGTACTTCTGATACAGGTATCCGCTACAAATAAAGAACAGCGGCACGTGAAAGTAGTAAATCGTTGTGTTGAACCACTGATACAAGTCGTTTTCAGGCAAAATATTCGCCTTCGTCATGCTTTGGAAGAAATGGCCCAGTACAACCAATATACAGGCAATGACTTTCACATCATCGACCCATTTTTCTCTTGTTCTTACCGCTGACTTTTCACTCATTACTTCATCTCCATCTGCTGTGCGATATCAGCATCCACGATTTCCTCGCCAGTCTTATGCTTCAGCTGTTCCTTGGATGCTTCACTCAGACCGTTGTTGATCACACAGTTCATATCGCAGGTGCTACACTTATCCAGATCCTCTTTAGTAACCTTACCATCGCGATAGTCACGGCAGATCTTCAGCTCATACATGCTGTACGGATGCTTGGTGAACAGAGCCTTAAACTTGTGAACCAGAACCCAGGTAGCAGGCTTCCAGATATACTTGTGCATAGCAGGGCTGACAGAACCGATCATCCAGCAGTCACGGTCGCAGCAGCGAACCTTTGCACGAACTGTCTCTGCTTCCGGGCTGTTCCACAGCTCATCCCAAGTCTGATTGTTCAGGTTTCCCATGACCTCTTTGTCCTTGGTACCGTTGCAAGGCATAACATCGCCATACGGGTCGATGAAGAAGGTATCAAAGCTCATATCGCAAGGCAGCAGACGCTTCTGGCCATAGATGTAATTGATCAGGCCGTGGTTGAAGTAAGCACGGAACCACTTCTTCGGGCTATTACTACGGAGCAGTTCGTTGACCAGATTCTCGAAGTTCTTTGCCACCATCGGACGGTCGTGGATAATGTTCTTCGCCTCAACGAAGTAGAAGCTGTTGTGCAGAGAAGCAGTTGCAAACTCCATGCCCATCTCATCGGAAATCTTGTACAGCGGAACCAGGTCAGGAGCGTTCTTGTCCTGAACGGTCATACCGAAGCCAACGTCCTTCATGCCCATCTCACGCAGTTTCTTCAGCGTGCCATAACCACGCTGGTAGCCGTTCTGCAAACCACGGATCTCGTTGTTGGTCTGCTCCAGACCTTCGATAGAGATACGAATGCCGATCTGCGGGAATTCTTTGCACAGGTCAACGATACGGTCAGTGAAGAAACCGTTCGTGGAAATAACGATACGGTCAGACTTCTTGTACAGTTCACGCACAATATCCTTCAGGTCGGTGCGGATAAACGGCTCACCGCCGGTGATGTTGGTAAAGTACATCTTCGGCAGCTTCTTGATGGTTTCGATGCTGATTTCCTCTTCCGGCTTGGAAGGTGCTTTATAACGGTTGCACATGGAGCAACGAGCATTGCAGCGGTAAGTGACGATAACCGTACCATTCAGTTTCTTTTCGTTATTGTTAGCCATTTTTCTAATACCTCTATCTCTCTTTTTATCTATAAACTTTCATAATTTTCTCGTAATACTCATCAATGGTATCGAAGCTGATGTCCTTACAGTTCGCACTGTACTCCGCACACAGCTTCTTATCACCCCAGAGCTTCTCGATCTTCTTCTTCAGATCTTCGGCATTTCCGCTCTCGAACAGCTCGCCGGTCTTACCAACCTGAATCAGTTCCGGGATGCCACCAATGTTTGCTCCCAGCACCGGTGTGCCATACATCTGGGATTCCATCACAGAGAACGGGCAGTTCTCATACCACTCAGACGGGTAAATGGAGAACCGTGCCTCACGGATCAGCTTCTCCAGTGCCTCGCCTTTCTGGAAGCCAACGTTCTTGATATTCTTAATACCATTTACCGTCTCTTCCAACGGACCAGTGCCGGCGAAGATGAACTGCACATCCGGCAGTTCCTTACAGACCTTGATGAGTGTGCCGATACCCTTCTCCTCAGAGAAGCGGCCAAAGTAGAGGACGTAATCCTTTTTCTCCGTTTCTTTCCACTCCACCTTGTCGATGAAGTTGTGCATTGCCACGGTCTTGGTCGCAAACAGCGGATTGCTGTCCATCTTGGTCTTCATGAACTCAGAGCAGCAAATCATGGTGTCAATGTACTTGTAGGTACCCTTCCACTTCCAGAACTCCGCTTCCATCATGCCGATGGCAGATTTTGCCGTGGAACCGTGGATGCACTTACCTTTCATGCAGTTCACGAAATGGCCGCCGAGACACTTCTCACAGTTCTGGTGGGTGTTTGGATTGTTCAGCATGTGGTTCGGGCAGACCA